>Ga0335083_10005302_pt1 | contig 16269 bp, 29 predicted proteins | sample Lox_Sample_42_FD_206716 | JGI IMG/M metagenome (GOLD analysis project Ga0335083, IMG submission 206716) | Soil microbial communities from Loxahatchee National Wildlife Refuge, Florida, United States - Lox_Sample_4.2 | ecosystem: Environmental > Terrestrial > Soil > Wetlands | place: USA... | reverse complement strand
GTGAATCTGGAGGTCGAGCTGATCACGCCGGTGGCCATGGACAAAGGGTTGCGGTTTGCGATCCGCGAGGGCGGCCGCACGGTGGGCGCCGGGACCGTGACCGAGATTTTGGAATAACAAATGAGCTTACGCGAACGCATACGCATCCGTCTCAAGGCGTACGATCACCGAATTTTGGATCAATCGACGAGTGAGATCGTCGACACCGCCAAGAGGACCGGAGCACAAGTGGCCGGCCCGATTCCGCTGCCGACCATCAAGAACCGCTACACGGTGCTGCGGTCGCCGCACGTGGACAAGAAGTCGCGCGAGCAGTTCGAGATTCGTACCCACAAGCGGCTGCTCGATATTCTCGAGCCGACCCAGGATACCGTGGACGCGCTCATGAAGCTGGATCTGCCGGCGGGCGTGGATGTCGAGATCAAAGCGTTTGGAAAGGGCAAGTGAGAATTCAGGAGTCTGAGTTCTAAATCCCGCAGAGGTGGTTATGGGCCCAGGAATTTTAGGCAAAAAAATCGGAATGAGCCAGATGTTTCGGCCGGACGGGCAGGTGGTGCCCGTTACTTTACTTAAGGCGGGACCCTGCGTGGTGGTACAGCGCAAGACTCCGACCACCGACGGCTATAATGCCATTCAACTCGGACTGGTGGAATTCGCCAAAGCCTCGCGGACGCGCAAGCCAATGAACGGGCATCTGAAGAAAGCCAATGCCGACGGCGTGAAGTTTTTGCGCGAAATCAAGATGCGGCCCGGCGACGACGATCTGAAGCAAGGCGATCGCGTGCTGGTGGATCAGTTCAAGCCGCAGGACAAAGTGGACGTGATCGGCACCAGTAAAGGCCGTGGTTTCGCCGGCTTGATCAAGCGCCACCATTTCCACGGCGGTCCGGAGTCGCACGGTTCGATGTTCCATCGCGCGCCTGGATCGATCGGCGCATCCAGTTTCCCGTCGCGCGTTTTTCCGGGAACGCGCATGGCGGGCCACATGGGAACGCAGCAGGTGACGGTGCGCAATCTGGAAGTGATCGACGTCGTGGCGGAGGATAACGTCCTGGTGGTGAAGGGCGCGGTTCCGGGCCCCAACGGCGGCTACGTGCTGGTGCGAAGGGCGAAGAGGTAGACGATGCCGAGTGTAGAGGTAATCGACTTAAACAACGCTGTGGTCGGCTCGGTGGAGCTGGCCGACGAAGTATTCGCGGCTCCAGTCAACGAGGATTTGCTGTACGAGGCGGTGCGGCATTCCCAAGCTGCGCGGCGCGGCGGAAACGCCAAGACAAAGACACGGCATGAAGTTTCCGGCTCCGGCAAAAAGCTGTGGCGGCAGAAGGGAACCGGCCGGGCGCGTATGGGGTCGATCCGCTCTCCGTTATGGCGGCATGGCGGGACGGTGCACGGGCCGCAACCGCGAGATTATAGCTACAAACTTCCGCGCAAAATGCTGTTGGGCGCGCTACGCTCGGCTTTGTCGGCCAAGTTGCGGGATGGCGAGTTGAGAGTGATCCGGGAGTTCGCGCTCGAAGACCACAAAACCAAGGCGATGCGCGGTATTTTGACCGTGCTGGGCGCTCCCAAAACGGTGCTGCTGGTGGACACCGGCGACAATCTCAATCTGCAGCTGAGCTCGCGCAACCTGGCTGGCGTCAAGCTGGTATCCCCGCGCGAGGTGGAAGTCTACGATTTGCTGGGCCACGCCGGCGTGCTGCTTTCCGAGCAGGCCGCCAAGAAATTATCGGAGGCGCTCGCAAAATGACCATCTATGAAGTGATCAAGCGGCCCATCGTTACCGAAAAGGGCGTCTCCAAGAAGGAAGCCGAGCGGACGCTGTGCTTCCAAGTGGCGCCCGAAGCCAACAAGGCCCTGGTGAAGGCGGCGGTGGAGAAATTGTTCAAGGTAAAAGTGGCCGAAGTGCGCACTTCTAATCAAGTGGGAAAACTGCGCCGGCGCGGCCGCTTCGCAGGCTATCGCGCGGATTGGAAAAAAGCGTACGTGAAGCTGAAGGCGGGCGAAAAAATGCCCGAGTATGCGGAGATTTAGCAAGGGAGACGAACCACCATGCCGATGAAAAAATACAACCCGACCACGGCGTCGCGCCGGTTCATGAGCGTCGTTTCCCGCAAGGAGATCACCAAGGATCGTCCCGAGAAGTCCCTGGTGGAAGGCAAGCAGCGTACTGGCGGGCGCAATAGCGAGGGGCTGATTGCGGTGCGATTCCGCGGCGGCGGGGCCAAGCGTGCTTACCGCGTGATCGATTTCAAGCGCGACAAGTTCGGGATCCCGGCCAAAGTAGCGGCCATCGAATACGATCCCAATCGCTCGGCGCGGATCGCCCTGCTGCACTATGCCGACGGCGAAAAGCGCTACATCGTCTGCCCGGTGGGATTGCAGGTGGGCCGCACGGTGAGCTCGGGGCCGGAGGCGGATATCCTGATCGGCAACGCGCTTCCACTGAAGAATATTCCGGCCGGCACCGTGGTGCACAACATCGAGCTGCGGCCGGGCAAAGGCGCTCAAATGGCACGCTCGGCCGGGGCGCAGGCGCAGTTGGTTTCGCGCGAAGGCGACATTGCGCTGTTGAAGCTGCCTTCCGGTGAAGTCCGCAGAGTGCAGACCGATTGCATGGCCACGATCGGCCAGGTGGGCAACGTCGAGCATGAAAACGAATCGCACGGCAAGGCCGGCAAGACGCGCTGGCTGGGACGCCGTCCGCACAATCGCGGTGTTTCGATGAACCCGGTGGATCATCCGCATGGCGGCGGCGAGGGCAAGACTTCGGGCGGCCGGCATCCGGTGACGCCGTGGGGACAGCCGACGCGCGGATTTAAGACCCGCAATAACAAGCGCACCGACAAGTGGATCGTGAGCAGGAAGGTGAAGAAGTAGACATGAGCAGATCGCTGAAGAAAGGCCCGTTCACCGACGATCACTTGGCGAAAAAGGTGGCCGGGATGAATGAGAAGAACGAGAAAAAAGTAGTGCGCACGTGGTCGCGCCGCTCCACCATCCTGCCGGAGTTCGTCGGGCACACGCTGGCGGTTCACAACGGCAAGAAGTTCATTCCGGTGTACATCACCGAGAACATGGTGGGTCACAAACTGGGCGAGTTTTCGCCGACGCGCCAATTCCGGGGACATTCGGTGAAGGCGGCGGCAGCGCCAACCACGGGCGGCGGGGCTCCCACGGGCCAGACGGCCAAGCCGGCATAAGAGGAAACGACATGGAAGCCAGAGCAGAAGCCAGATACGTTCGAACGTCGCCGCAGAAGGCGCGGCTGGTGGTGGACTTGATCCGCGGGCGCTCGGCCAACGAGGCGCGCATTATCCTGCGCCAAACCAACAAGCGCATGGCGCCGATGGTGCTGAAGGTACTCGATTCGGCCATCGCCAACGCGGAAAATCGCTCCAACGACGTGGATGTCGACGAGCTGATGGTTTCCGATGCCTACGTGAACGAAGGGCCGCGCCTGAAGCGCATCCGGCCGGCGCCCATGGGCCGCGCCTATCGCTACCAACGCCGGATGGCGCATATCGTGGTGGCGGTCAGCGACAAAAAAAGCGGGGAGAACCAATAAGTGGGACAGAAAGTACATCCGTACGGATTTCGGCTGGGAGTTACAAAAACCTGGCGCTCGCGTTGGTTCGCCAAACAGGATTATTCCAAGCTGCTGCGCGAGGACCTGGAGCTGAAGGACTCGCTGCGCGACCGGCTGAAGGCCGCCGGCGTAAGCTCGATCGAAGTGGATCGCCCCGGCAACAAGCTGCGCGTCACCATCCGCACTTCGCGGCCCGGGATCATCATCGGACGCAAGGGCGCGGAGATCGAGAAGCTCAAGACCGATCTCGCCAAGAAGACCAAGCGTGAAGTTTTCATCGACATTCAGGAAGTGCACAAGCCGGAGCTGGACGCACAGCTGGTGGCTGAATCGATCGCGCTGCAACTGGAGAAGCGTGTGGCTTTTCGCCGAGCCATGAGAAAAGCTGTGGATTCGGCGCTGCGTTTCGGATGCAAAGGCATCAAGGTGCGCGTTTCTGGACGGCTGAACGGCGCGGAGATCGCACGCAGCGAATGGTATTTGCAAGGGCAGCTTCCGCTGCACACCTTGCGCGCCGATTTGGATTACGGTTTCGCGCAAGCTTACACCACCTACGGCGTCATCGGAGTCAAGTGCTGGACATACAAAGGCGAGATTTTAGAAGGCGCCCGGCACGATGGCATGCGCAATGAGCCCGAACCTCGGCGGCCGCCGCTCAGGGATCGCCGGGAGCGCCGTCCCTTGCCCGCCTCCGGTCCGATAACCCAAGCCGAGCCGCCCGCGCAGGCCGGGCCATCGGAACAGCCGCAGGCAGCCAAGCCGATTCTGCCGCCCATGAGTCCGCCGCAACCGTCCTGGAAGCAGGAATTCAAACACGAGCCTGCCGCGACACCCGAGGCCGCGCCCGAAGCGCCCGAGAAGAAAGAAGAATAATTACCGCACTGGAGACCGAACGCCATGTTGATGCCGAAAAAAGTCAAATACAGAAAACAACAGCGCGGCCGCATGACCGGTAAGGCCTGGCGGGGCTCGTCGCTCGCTTTCGGCGACTTCGGTTTGAAGGCCCTGCGCTGCGGCTGGATCACGGACCGGCAGATCGAAGCGGCTCGTGTTGCGATGACTCGGTTCATCAAGCGCGGCGGCAAGGTTTGGATTCGCCTGTTCCCCGACAAACCCATTACCAAGAAGCCAGCGGAGACCCGCATGGGCAAGGGCAAGGGCGCTCCCGAACAATGGGTATGCGTGATTCGTCCGGGAAAGATTTTGTTTGAAATGGAGGGCGTGCCGCGCGCGACCGCCGAAGAGGCGTTCCGGCTGGCGGCGGGAAAATTGCCGTTGCCGACCAAAGTGGTCAGCCGCGAGCACGCCGGAGAATAAGCCATGCGAGCCGACAAAGTACGCGAAATCGACAGCGCCGATTTGAAGCGCCAGATCGACGATTTGAAAGAGCAGAGCTTCCGCCTGAGCTTTCAACTGACCATGGGCCAAACCGACGGCCTCAAGAAGTTGCGCGCCATCCGCAAGGACCGCGCGCGGATGCTGACCATTTTGCGAGATCGCGAGTTGCATCCCGAGACCGCTCCCGAGCCGGTGGCGAAGAAAAAGAAGAAAGGAAAGTAAGCCATGGCCACAGCGGATACAACAGAGCGGAAAAAGGCCAACAAGAACGAAAAGATCGGCCAGGTGGTCTCCGCCAAAATGCAGAAGACCATCGTGGTGGAAGTGACGCGGCGCGTCTCGCATCCGGTATACAAGCGGATCATCAACAAGCGCAGCAAATTTTACGCGCACGACGAGCAGCAGACCGCCAAGATCGGCGACGTGGTGCGCATCGTCGAGTGCCGTCCCATGAGCAAGCTAAAGCGCTGGCAACTGGGTGAAGTGCTGCGCAAGGCGGTGCAGGTGGCGGTCGAACCCGCCGCCGTGGATCTGGACATGGTTCAGTCCACCGCCGGTTCCAAGTCGCTCAAGGCCAAGGGAACGGGGAGGAAATCGTCATGATCGGAATGCGTACCATCCTGGAAGTGGCCGACAACAGCGGCGCGCGCAAGCTGCAGTGTATTCTGCCGCGCGGCGGCGACCTGGGGTTGCGCGCCGGCTTGGGCGATGTGATTACGGCCAGCGTGAAAGAAGCCACGCCGGAATCTCCGATCAAAAAAGGAAAGGTAGTGCGCTGCGTGATCGTTCGCATGCGCAAGGAATCGCGTCGTAAAGACGGCACCTACATTCGATTCGATTCCAACGCCGCGGTGCTGATCAATGAAGTCGGCGAGCCGGTTGGCACGCGCGTGTTCGGACCGGTGGCGCGCGAGCTGCGCGACAAGAAATTTATGAAGATCGTTTCGCTCGCTCCGGAGGTTATCTAATGGCCAACGTGGGCATGAAAACCAAGTTCGTAAGCAGCGCCGGCAGCGCCACCAACGAGCATCTCAAAATCAAGCTCAAGAAAGACGACCAGGTGAAAGTGATCGCCGGACGCGACAAGGGCAAGACCGGCCGCGTGATCTCGGTGGACCGTCGGCGCGGGAAAGTGCTGGTAGAGGGAGTGTCGATGATCAAACGTCACACGCACCCCAACCCGGCCAAGCAGATCAAGGGCGGAATCGCGGAAAAGGAAAGCCCGATCGCGATTTCTAACGTCATGATTCTCACCTCCGGTGGAGTAGCGACGCGAATCGGTTACCGGATGGAAGGCGCCGGGTCCTCCGAACATCGCGTGCGCATCGCCAAGAAAAGCGGCGAGGTTCTGGACAAACGGGCGTAAGAGGAATCGAGATGGCACAGGAACCAAAGCAACCACAACAGCCCAAGGAAGGCAAGAAGGAAGCTTCCAAGAAGGAAGGCGGGAAGGCCCCTAAGCAAGCGACCGCGAAAACGGAAGCCGCCAAGGGCGAGGCTTCGAAGGCCGAAGCTCCCAAAGCCGCGAAGCCGTCCAAAAAGTCGGATGCCAGGCTGAGACATCACTACAAGGAGCGCGTAGTGCCGGCGCTGGTGAAGGAGTTCGGCTATAAGAACGTGATGGCGGTGCCCAAGATCGACAAGGTGTCGGTGAACATCGGCCTGGGCGAAGCGACGCAGAACGCCAAACTCATGGATGGAGCCGTGAACGAGCTGGGCCAGATCGCCGGCCAGAAGCCGGTGATCACCAAAGCTAAAAAATCCATCGCCGCCTTCAAGCTGCGCGAGGGCATGTCGATCGGCGCCATGGTTACACTGCGCGGCGACCGCATGTATGAATTTCTGGACCGCCTCATGAACGTGGCCCTGCCGCGCGTCCGCGACTTCCGCGGCGTTTCTTCCAAATCGTTCGATGGACGCGGCAACTATACGCTGGGCGTCAAGGACCAGCTGATTTTCCCGGAGATCGATTACAACAAAGTCGAAAAAGTCAAAGGGATGAATATTTCAATCACCACCACGGCGAGAACTGACGCCGAAGGTCTGGCGCTGCTGAAGCACATGGGAATGCCCTTCCGGCAGCAGGGCACATAGGAGATTAATAGAGCTTTTATGGCAACTACGGCCAAGATCGCGAAAGAAGAAAAGGCCAAAATCAAAATGTTGGCCAAGGACTGTCCGGCCCGGGTCAAAATCCGGATGCGCAATCGTTGCTTCCGCTGTGGGCGGCCGCGAGGCTACCTTCGCAAGTTCGATCTGTGCCGGATCTGTTTCCGGAAGCTCGCCTTGGCGGGCGAGATCCCGGGCGTGATCAAGGCCAGTTGGTAAGGAAAGGATTCCGGAAACATGGCAACATCCGATCCCATCGCCGACATGCTGTCGCGCATTCGCAACGCACAGATGGCGCGCCATCCCAAGGTGGACGTGCCGGCCTCCAAGCTGAAGATGGAGATTGCGCGGATTCTCAAGGAAGAAGGCTTCATCACCAACTTCAAGCTGGCCGAGGACGGCGCCAAAAAGAGCATCCGCATCTATTTGAAGTACACTCCCGGCAACGTGCCGCTGATTTCGCGCATCGAGCGCGTGTCCCGGCCGGGCTGCCGCGTATACGTGAACAGCAAGGAAGTACCGAAGGTTTTGGGAGGCCTGGGGATCAATATTCTGACCACGCCGCGCGGCGTCATGACCGGAAGCGCGGCCCGCAAGGAGCGCGTGGGCGGGGAGGTTCTCTGCCAGCTCTGGTAGGGAGGATTTATGTCGCGAGTTGGAAGTAAACCGATTCCGCTGCCGAAAGGCGTGAAGATCGCGATCGGAAACGAGATCGCGGTGGAGGGACCCAAGGGGAAGCTCAGGGTTCCCATTCCGGAAGGAATCTCGGTCCGTCAGGCCGACGGGACCATGGAGATATTGCGCGATTCCGATCAGCGCGCGGCCTTGCACGGTTTGACCCGCGCTCTGGCGGCTGCGGCCGTGCAGGGCGTAAGCACCGGGTTCACGCGCGAGCTAGATATCACCGGCACCGGCTATCGCGCCGACGTGAAGGGTAAGATCGCCACCTTCACGCTGGGCTATTCGCATCCCATCGAGCTTCTGTTGCCGGACGGCGTGGATCTCAAGATCGACAAGCAAACACACCTGGTGTTGAGCGGCTACGACAAGCAGATGGTGGGGCAAGTGGCGGCGAATATTCGCGCGTTGCGTCCGCCTGATCCGTACAAGCAGAAAGGCGTGCGCTACACCGGCGAAGTGCTCCGCAAGAAAGCCGGCAAGACCGGCGCGGGAGCGACAGGAGCGAAGTAAATGGCCAAGTCTTCTAAGAACATAGTTCGTTTGCGGGTTCATCAGCGCATCCGGCATCGGGTGCATGGTACCGAGGAGCGGCCGCGGCTGGCCGTGTTCCGCAGCCTGAAACATATCTATGCGCAGGTGATTGATGACCGCAAGGGTCATACGCTGGCGGCAGCGTCATCGAACGAAAAGAAATCGAGCGCCGGCAACGGCGGCAATCTGGCGGGTGCCAAGCAGGTTGGCAAGCTCATCGCCGAGCGCGCCCAGGCCGGCGGCGTCAAGAAAGTGGTATTCGACCGCGGCGGATATCTGTACCACGGGCGCATCAAGGCCCTGGCCGACGCGGCCCGCGAAGGCGGATTGGAGTTCTAACGAATGGCGGCAACATTAGCAGCGAAGCGGATCGACGCGGCAACCCTGAATCTCAAAGAGCAGGTTGTGTCGATCAACCGCGTCACCAAAGTGGTGAAGGGCGGTAAGAATTTGAGCTTTTCGGCGCTCGTCGTAGTGGGCGATCCCGGCGCGAAGATCGTCGGCTTCGGAACCGGCAAGGCCAAGGAAGTGCCGGCCGCGATCAAAAAAGGCATCGAGGCGGCCAAGAAGAATCTGCGCAAGATCAACGTGCTGAATACCACCATTTTGCATCCCGTGCTGGGACGTTTCGGCAGCGGAATGGTGTTGCTCAAACCCGCGCCCGAAGGAACCGGCGTCATTGCCGGCGGGCCGGTGCGCGCCGTTATCCAAGCTGTCGGAATTCCCAACGTGCTCACCAAGTCGATCGGCTCGCACAATCCGCACAACGTGGTGAAGGCTACCATCGATGCGCTGGAGCAGTTGCGCGACCGAGCGCAAGTGGCCGAGATGCGCGGCCTGGCCCAGGAGAAGGTGGTCTAACCGAATGGCCAACGCAACCATCAAGATCAAGCTGATCGGCAGCCCCATCTGCTGTCCGGAAAAACACAAAAAAGTGGTGCGGTCGCTGGGGTTGAAGAAAATGAACCGTGTAGTGGAGCGCCCGGACACGCCTGCCTTCCGTGGTATGGTGGCGAAGGTTCCGCACCTGCTGGCGATCGTCAAGGACTAATATGAACCTTAGTAATCTCAGGCCGCCGAAAGGGCAGAAACAGAAAAAGCAACGCATCGGGCAAGGTATGGGCTCCGGACGCGGCAAGTATTCCGGCCGCGGAGCCAAGGGCGCCCGCTCGATCTCGGGCTACAGCATCATGCGCGGCTTCGAGGGCGGCCAGATGCCCTTGCATCGCCGTTTGCCCAAGCGCGGCTTTACCAATATTTTTCGCAAAGAGTACGCCATCGTGAACGTCGGCCGTCTGGAACAACTGGCCGGCGATAGTTTCGATCCAGGGCGGCTGCTCGAACTGGGCGTGATCAAGAAGCTCGGTACCGGGCTCAAGGTTCTGGGCTCGGGCGACTTGAATCGCAAGATTGCCGTGAAGGCGCACGTGTTTTCCAAATCGGCTCTGGAAAAGATCCAGAAAGCCGGAGGCAGCGGAGAAGTGATCGGGAGCGCATCATAACACTCACAAGGTTGAGGTAGGCACAAATGAAGTTTTTCGAGGCCTTTGCCAATGTCTTCCGGATTCCGGACCTGCGCAAGCGCGTTCTGTTCACGCTGGGGTTGCTGGCGGTCTACCGGATAGGCGCGTTCATCACCACTCCGGGAGTGGACGCCGTCCGGCTGCAGCAATTCTTCCAGCAGAATTCGGGCACGCTGTTCGGATTCATCGACCTGTTCAGCGGCGGCATGTTCCGCCGTATGACGATTTTCGCGCTGGGCATCATGCCCTACATTACAGCGTCGATCATCCTGCAATTGCTGACGGTGGTGGTCCCGACGCTGGAAAAATTGCAGAAGGAAGGCGAGCTGGGCCGCCGCAAGATCACGCAATGGACCCGCTATCTCACCGTGATCCTGGCTGTTATGCAGTCCTTTGGTATCGCGCTGACGCTGGAGAAGTCCGAAGGTGGTTTTGTGATCAACCCCGGCATCGGTTTCATGCTGATGACCATCCTCAGCTTGACCACCGGCACCGCGTTCATCATGTGGCTGGGCGAGCAGATCACCGAGCGCGGAATCGGCAACGGCATGTCGCTGATAATCTTCGTCGGCATCGTAGTCGGGCTTCCTCGCGCCGTTCAAAATATCTACGACCATTTGTTCGTAACCAAGGAGTGGACTCCATTCCATCTGATCATCATCCTGGCGGTGATGCTTGCGGTGGTGGCCTTCATCGTACTGGTAGAGCGCGGCGAGCGCCGCATTCCGGTGCAGTACGCCAAGCGCGTGGTGGGGCGCCGCATGATGGGCGGCCAGCAGACTCACCTGCCGCTCAAAGTCAACGCGGGCGGCGTCATTCCGGTAATCTTCGCTTCTTCTCTTCTGGCGTTTCCGCAAACCCTGATGACCTGGAACGTGGTGAGAAACAGCAGCTTCCTGAGCTCCATGCTGAATTCCATCGGCAACGCGCAGCCGCTCTATTACCTGCTGTTCTGCGTGCTCATCATTTTCTTCTGCTTCTTCTACGTGTCCATTATCTTCAACCCCAACGAAGCAGCCGACAACATGCGCAAGTACGGCGGATTCATTCCGGGCATCCGTCCGGGCAAGAACACCGCCGACTACATGAACAAGATTCTGACCAAGATCACCGTGGTGGGCGGGTTATACCTTTCGATTCTGTCGGTGATTCCGCAGATCATGATCGCCGGCATCAAGCTGCAGCGCCTGCCGCTGGTCGGCAACTTTATCGACGCGTACTTCCCGCGCTGGCTGCTGGACGGCCTGAACGTCAATTTTTATTTCGGCGGCACGTCGCTGCTGATCGTGGTGGGCGTCGCCATGGATACCGTGAATCAGATCGAAGCGCAATTAATCATGCGGCACTACGAGGGCTTCACGCCTCGCTCCGGCCGCATCCGAGGCCGTCGAAGCAGCATATAAATCATGACTTACGCCGGCGTGATACAATCAAAGCATCACCATCTTGCGTCCGGGAGCCCGTGTGCGCACGGTGTGATGCGAACCCCGGCCGGCTGGCAATGATTATCCGTAAGAACAAAAAAGAATTGGAACAGATGCGCCGTAGCGGCCTGCTGGTTTGGGAAATTTTGCAGAAGCTGGCGGGAATGGTCCAAGAAGGCGTAACCACGCAGGATCTGGAAGTGGCCGCAGAAAAGATGATGCAGGATGCGGGCGCCAAGCCGGCTTTCAAAGGCTATTACACGCCCTCGGCGGGCAGCAAGTATCCTTTTGTGCTGTGTACTTCGGTGAACGAGCAGATCGTCCATGGGATGCCGTCGTCGAAAAGAAAATTGCAGAAGGGCGACATCGTTTCCATCGACACCGGCGTGCAGTTAAACGGTTATTTCGGCGATTCGGCCATAACGGTGCCGGTGGGAGAGATCAGCGAGTCAACCAAAAAGCTTCTGCGCGTGACCGAGGAATCGCTCGAGATGGCCATCGACAAGACGCGCTCCGGAAACCGGCTGTTCGATATTTGCGGGACCGTGGAGCAGCATGTGGTGGAAAACGGTTTCTCGGTGGTCCGCGAAATGGTGGGACACGGAATCGGAACCAAGCTCCACGAGGAGCCGCAGGTCCCCAATTATGTGGATCGCCGCAACGAGAATCCGCGGCTTAAGGAAGGCATGGTTTTGGCCATCGAGCCGATGGTGAACGCCGGCGCGCCGGACATGAAGGTATTGAACGACAAGTGGACGGCGGTGACTAAGGATGGGTCCTATTCAGCCCATTTCGAACATTGCGTCGCCGTGACGGAGAATGGGCCGTGGGTATTGACGCGCCCGTGAGAGCGGAGATGGCTAAGGTGGAGGCGACCGTGGTCGAGTTGCTTCCGCATGCGGTGGTTCGGGTGAAGCTCGCCAACGAGGATCTGGTTTTGGCGCATCCGGCCGCTGCCACGAAGACGAATTTTATGCGAGTGCGGCCGGGCGACCGCGTGGAAGTGGAATTATCGCCGCACGATCCGGGCCGCGGAAGAATTACGCGGCTGCTGAAGTAGTCTGGAGAGCGCACAGCGCGGGACGCGCTCGCTATGTTGAAAAAAACGCTTCGCGGCCCGCTGCGTTGTGCGCGAGGTTTACAGAGGAAACGATGAAAGTTAGAGCCAGTGTCAAGAAAATGTGCGACAAGTGCAAGATCGTCCACCGCGAAGGCGTGGTGCGCGTGATCTGCCCGAATCCGAAACATAAACAGCGGCAAGGATAACAGGAAGGAACCATGGCGCGCATAGCAGGTGTTGACTTACCAGCCAAGAAACGGGCCGAGATCGGCCTCACGTATATTTACGGAATCGGGCGAAGCCGTTCGCTTTCGCTCCTCCATCGGGCCGGCGTGGACGCCGGCAAGAAGGTCGCCGACCTGACCGAAGACGAGGTCAACCGCATCCGTACCATCATCGAAAACGAAGGCGAGGTGGAAGGCGACCTGCGCAAGGAGCTTTCGATGAACATCAAGCGGCTCATCGAAATGGGTTCCTATCGCGGGTTGCGGCATCGCCGAGGCTTGCCGGTGCGCGGCCAGCGCACCCACACCAATGCGCGCACTCGCAAGGGACCCCGCCGCGCAACCGTCGCCTCCAAGAAGAAAGCCACCGCTAAGACCTAAGGATCACAATGGCCAAAGCTCCCGCAAAAACCGGAAAAAAGAAGACCTTCAAGAAAAAAGAAAAGAAGGTCGTCAACGTGGGTATCGTGCATATCCAGGCGTCCTTCAACAACACGATTGTTACCTTTACGGATCTCGTCGGTAACGTGCTGGCTTGGTCCAGCTCCGGTTCGCTAGGCTTTCGCGGATCGCGCAAGGGAACCCCCTTCGCCGCGCAGCAGGCCTCGCTGACGGCCGCCAACAAAGCCAAGGAATACGGATTGCGAACCGTGGAAGTGAGAGTGAGCGGACCGGGCGCGGGGCGTGAATCCGCGGTGCGCGCCTTGGGTACAGTAGGAATCGAAGTGAAAGCGATCAAGGATCGTACGCCGATCCCGCACAACGGCTGCCGGCCTCCAAAGCGGCGCCGCGTTTAGTGAATGCAAGTAAGCAGGACGAAGACCCAGGGCAACAAATCTGTGGTTGTAAACTGCACCTTTTGAAAGAGGAAGGTACGATAACGAATGGCTAGATACATCGGCCCGGTTTGCCGGCTGTGCCGGCGCGAGGGCATGAAATTATTCCTGAAGGGCGAGCGCTGCCACACCGAGAAGTGCGCTATAGAAAAGCGCAACTTCGCGCCCGGCCAGCATGGTAAGGATCGCAAGCCGAAGCTGGTCGGCTACGGTTTGCAATTGCGCGAGAAACAGCGCGCGCGCCGCTACTACGGTTTGCTCGAAGGCCAGTTCCGCAACCTGTTCGAGAAGGCCTTCGCCACCAAGGGCGTCACCGGCGAGCATCTGTTGAATTCGCTCGAGCGGCGTCTGGACAACGTGGTTTACCGCATGGGTTTCGGGACCAGCCGGAACCAGGCGCGCCAGCTGGTTCGCCACGGCCACTTAAACGTCAACGGGCGCAAAGTAAATATCCCATCTTTCGAGGTGAGGCCCAACGACGTAATTGAAGTGCGCGAGGCGAGCAAGAACAACCCGACCATCCTGGCGGCCCGCGATGCTACGGCCCACGCGCCCTCGCCCAACTGGCTGGAAGTGGATCGAGATAATTTGAAAGCCCGCATGCTCAGCCAGCCCAAACGCGAAGATCTGGTACAAATTCAGCTCAATGAGCAGCTGATTGTCGAATTGTATTCCAAGTAGAGAACCGGCCCAAACCCCAGGAGCCAAAGGAACGAATTATGTTTAAAGGTTTTCAGAAGCCCAAGAGATTAGTCGCCAATACCGAGACGCTCACTGAGCGCTACGGCATGTTCACCGCGCAGCCCTTCGAGCGTGGATTCGGATCCACCATCGGCACCGGACTGCGCCGCGTGCTGCTGAGTTCCATCGAAGGCGCCGCCATCACCTCCGTCCGTATCGAAGGCGTAGCCCACGAATTCAGCCCCATCCCCGGCGTGGTCGAAGACGCCACCGACATTATCCTCAACCTCAAGCAAGTGCCCTTCAAGATGATCGGCGAAGGCACGCGCGTGGCGCGGCTCAAAGTGGATCGCCCCGGGGCCGTACTGAGCGGCCAAATCGAGACCGATCAGGACGTCGAGGTGCTGGACCGCAACATGCCCATCGCCACCATCGGCGAAGGCGGCAAGCTGAATATCGAAATGCGGCTCAAATCCGGGCGCGGCTACGTCGCCGCCGACCGCAATTACGACGAGGACCTGCCCATCGGCTACATCCCGATCGACTCGGTGCATTCTCCCGTGCGCAAAGTCAACTTCAGCGTCGAAGCCGCGCGTCTGGGCCAGATGACCGACTACGACAAGCTGACCATCGAAGTCTGGACCAACGGCGCTATTTCCCCGCAGGACGCCATTGGCCAAGCGGCCAAGCTGCTGAAGGATCACATGACGATCTTCATCAACTTCGAGGAGCTGCCCGAAGCCGCCGAGGAACCAGCCGACCGCGGCATTACGCAGATGAACGAAGTGCTCAATCGCTCGGTGGAAGAGCTCGAGTTGAGCGTGCGCTCTTACAATTGCCTGAAGAACGCCAACATCCAAACCATCGGCGACTTGGTGCAGCGCACTGAAGCGGAAATGCTGCGCACCAAGAACTTCGGACGCAAGTCGCTGAACGAAATCAAGGAAATCCTGTCTAACCTGGGCCTGAGCTTCGGCATGAAGTTCGATGCGCAAGGCCGCTTGGTTGCGCCTCCGGGCGGATCGGTGACGCCGCCCTACGGCACCGCGCTGGACGAGCAAGAAGGTCAGGAGCTAGACGAGGTGCAGGAGTAGCGCCATGCGACACAAGCGAGCCGGCTACAAGCTGAAACGCAACGTCGCCGCGCGCAACTCTCTGCTGCGCGGCCTGGTGACCAGCGTCATCGAGAACGATTTCTGTATCACCACGGTTCCCAAAGCCAAAGCGGCGCGCCCGCTGGTGGACCGCATGATTACACTAGCCAAGGAAGACACACTGCATTCCCGCCGCCAGGCTGCCGCGTTCTTGCGGACGCCTGCCTCAGTCAAGAAACTCTTCGATAAGCTCGGCACCAAGTTCGGACAGCGCAACGGCGGTTACAGCCGCATCGTTCGCCTGGGCTGGCGCCGGGGCGATGGCGCCGAAGTGGCCAAGCTGGAATTAATGGGCACCGAACTGGTCAAACGCGCCGCCGAGCGCGCTAAGCGCCGCGAAGAGCGCCTCAAGGCTATACAGGAAGGCCGTCACGACGAAGAGGGCGGCGAAGAACAACAAGAAGAATCCTAAGCCACCTGATCCGGACTCACCGGTGGCTTCAGAATGAGCGCTCCGATCACGCCTGCCGCGACGCTGATCCAGAACCCCGCCACTACATCCGCGGCGTAATGATAGCGGCCGTAAATGGTGGCTATCGAAACGCTCACCGCGTAAACCAGCATCCCTATGCCGAATCGTTTCTTGGCGGGCAGCAGGAGCAGCAATGCCCAAGCGGCTGAAAACGCCGAAGACACGTGCGCGCTGGGAAACACGCTGGAGTGAATGCCATAGCCGTTCACAATCCATAGATTGAATTGCCGCATCGAAGTCAGGATGCGCGGCATGTCGCTGCCGCCGAACACCACGCGCGGGGGATCGGAGGGGAAAAACGGAAACAGCGCATAGGAAAGCAGCGTGCCCAGAAGATAGATGAGCAGCAACTGATTCACCAGATCGCGGCGCCGTTCGAAGTACAGCACCGCGACCGCAAACGGTCCCACCGCGTATACCAGCAGATAGCAAAGCTCCAGATAGAACGGCAGCAGAGAACCAAGCGATTCAATCGCCCGTTCGAGCCCGGCACGATAGAGTAGCCAGCGGTCCCATTCAATCCAGCGAGACTCCAGATGAAAATCATGGCTCAGGAAAGCGAACCAGTCCATTTCCCGGTACGCCAGCAATACCAGCCCGACCGCTAGCCAGTCCCGCGCAATTGAGAAGACTTCCGGATATTCCTG
>Ga0335083_10005301_pt1 | contig 16270 bp, 18 predicted proteins | sample Lox_Sample_42_FD_206716 | JGI IMG/M metagenome (GOLD analysis project Ga0335083, IMG submission 206716) | Soil microbial communities from Loxahatchee National Wildlife Refuge, Florida, United States - Lox_Sample_4.2 | ecosystem: Environmental > Terrestrial > Soil > Wetlands | place: USA... | reverse complement strand
AAGATAAAGGTCGATCGGCACGCCTTACGCGCGCTTGTCGTAAGGCGGCAGCGGCAGCTCCGCCTTGGCGCCGGCGGCTTCCTTCGGCGCCACGGTCAGCAATTTGCCGCCGCGATTCTGGATGCCACCGCCCTTGATCTTGTCGTTCTGGCCCTTGGCGTCGAACTGGATGCCGGGGCCGATGGCGACATTGTCCTTGATGTTGGTCGTGCGCACGGCCTCGGCCAGCGCCTTCGGATCGGTCGAGCCGGCGCGCTTGTAGGCGTCGGCTGCGATCAGCAGGGCCTCGAAGGTATAGACGTGGTTGGTGTTGAGATTGACGCCCGGATGCGACTTGGCGAGCACCGTCTCGAGCTGCTGCGACAGCTTCTTGGTCGGATCGTACCAGGGTGCGAAACTCAGCGGCCCGTCGGCGATCTTGCCCAGCGCCTTGAGATATTGATCCTCGTACCAGCCCGGGCCCATGCTCAGAATCGCCATCGGCGTCCAGCGCTGCTTGACGAATTCGCGGGTGATCAGGATGGCGTCGTTAAGCCGGCTGACCATCACCATCGCTTCGGCGCCGGCCGCCTTCGCCTTGGCGACTTCGACGGAGAGATCGCGCGCCGCCGGATCGTAGGCGATTTCCTCGACGATCTTGTAAGGCATATCGAACTTCGGCATCACGGCGCCGATGCCCTTGGCCATCGCGGTGCCGAAGGTGTCGTTGACGTGCATGAACACCGCGGTTTTCGGCGACACGCCGGTGGTCTCGAAAATCTCCTTCTGGTCGATGAAGGCGTCGGTAAGGATCATCGGCGCCGTGGGGAAGTTGCGGAAGACGAACTTGTAGCCCTGCTCGGTGATCGGCGGCGCCGCGGCAATATTGATGATGAAGGGAATGCCCTTCTGCTCGGCGACCTGGGCGATGGCCGTGCTCTGGCCGGAATCGAAGGCGCCGACCAGCATCTGCGCGCCGTCGGCGATCAGCTTTTCCGCGCGCGAGCGCGCCACGTCGACACTCGACTCGGTATCGCCGTTGATGATCTGCAGCGCCGGCAGGCCGAGATCCTTGAGAATGCCGCCGGCGATGTCGACGCCGCGCTGGCAATCCTGGCCGATGCCGGCCAAGTAGCCGGAGCGCGGCAGGATCACGCCCACCTTCAACGCCGCGCCCTGCGCGCGGACGATGTTGAACGGCGCGGCGCCGGCGACAAGGCCGGCGGCCGCGGCGGCAGTAAAGGCGCGGCGGCTCAGCCGCGATGAATCGCGTTGATTTTTCTTCATTTTGTGCTCCTTGCCCCCAAAAAGGCGACGCTTGGGCGACGATGGCGGATGTGATCCTGCCGCTAACAAGCGCGAAAAAGGATTGATTTCAAGCGGCTAGGCGGACGCTCAGGCGAACAGGCGCTCGGCCGCGGCGGCGATGCGCATGAGCCTGCGGTCGTGGCCGTTGCGCGCGACCAGCATCAGGCCCGTGGGCAATCCGCCCTGGCGCGGCAGCGGTAGCGAGATGGCGCAGCAATCGAAGAAATTCCACATCGCGGTGTTGCGCAGCACCCGCGCATTGTGGCGGAAGAAATCGTCTTGGTTGGCGACCTCGGCCTGAAGCGGCGCGACGACAGGCGTCGTCGGCATCGCCAGCACGTCGAGATCGGTCAAGCGCGCATCCATCGCCCCCACCAGCGCCGCACGCTCGCGCAGCATGTCGAAATAGTCGGCGGCGGATATTTTTGCGGCGCGCTCGATGCGGACGCGGACATTGGGATCGACCGCGTCGCCGCGCCGCGTCAGCCGCTCGCGATGCACGGCATAGGCCTCCACCGGCGCAATGCCGCCCTTGGCGTTGACCGCATCCATCGCATCGAGCAGGGGCAGCTTCTCCGCCGACAGGCGCGCGCCGGCTTTTTCCAAACGATCGAGCGCTTCCGGGAAGCGCTTGGCGACGGTCGCATCGAGTTGTTCGAGCGGCGGGCCTTGTGCGATGCCGATACGCAGGCCGGCAAGCGGTGCAGGTTCAAGCACCAGCGGTCCGTCGCCCGCCATCGCGGCATCGGCATGAAAGCAATCGGCGACCGTGCGCGCCATCGGGCCGATTGAATCGAGCGTGGTCGAGAGCGGAAAGGCGCCTTCGGTCGGCACGCGCTGGCGGCTCGGCTTGAAACCGACGATGCCGCAGAGCGCCGCCGGAATCCGGGTCGAGCCGCCGGTGTCGGACCCGATGGCGATCTCGCACATGCCATCGGCGGCGGCGACGGCGCCGCCCGAGGTCGAGCCGCCCGGCACGCGCGCGCGGTCGGCGGGATTGCCCGGCGTGCCGAAATGCGGATTGGCGCCGATGCCGGAAAAGGCGAATTCCGTCATGTTGGTCTTGGCCACGATCACCGCGCCCGCCGCGCGCAGGCGGCGCACGATGGGCGCATCGGCCGCCGCGGGCTGGCCTTCCGCGGCCAAAAGTTTCGAGCCGGCGCGCGTCACCTCGCCGGCGACGTCGAACAGATCCTTGATGCTGACGATCGCGCCATCAAGGGCCCCGAGCGTGATGCCGTTGCGGGCGCGCGCATCGGCGGCTTCCGCCGCGGCCATCGCCTGCTCGCGGTAGACGGTGAGGCAGGCGCGAGCGCCCTCGCCGCTCGTGTCGGCGATGCGGGCGAGCGCGGCCTCGAGGCGTTCGCGGGCGGATTTGCGGCTCATGGAACAGAATCTCCCGGCAGACGTTTTACAATCGAGCTTGAAATCAATTGTGGGAGGCTATCATGCGCAAAGCAATGCTTGCGGCGCTTTGTGTTGCCGCGTTTCTGGGAACCGGCGTTTCGGCTCAGGCCGACCCGCTCGCCGGCGCCATAGTTGGCGGTGCGGTCGGCGCCGGTGTTGGCGCAGCGGTCGGCGGCGGACGCGGCGCAGCCGTCGGAGCCGCGGTCGGTGCAACGACTGGCGCGGCTGTCGGGGCCGAATCCGGGCCCTATTACGATCATCATCGCCACTGGCATCACCGTCATTGCTGGGTGAACCAATGGGGCCACGAGCATTGCCGCTATTGGTAAGCGAAATTTGAGGACAGCGACCGGCGCCCGCACATCGGATGCGGGCGTCTTTTTTATGCGCTGAGCCCGCCCTTCTGCTCGATGAATTTGGCAATCTCGTTGACGCCTTTGCCCTCGCGCAGATTGGTGAGCACGAAAGGCCGCTGCGCCCGCATTTTCCTGGCGTCGCGTTGCATCACCTCGAGCGAAGCACCGACGTAGGGCGCCAGATCGATCTTGTTGATGACGAGAAGATCGGAGCGGGTGATGCCGGGCCCGCCCTTCGATGGGATCTTGTCGCCGGCGGCGACGTCGATCACGTAGATAGTCAAATCGGCAAGCTCAGGCGAGAAGGTCGCGGCGAGATTGTCGCCGCCGGATTCGATCAGCACCAGATCGAGATCGGGAAATTTCGCCCGCATGTCGGCGACCGCGGCAAGATTGATGGAGGCGTCCTCGCGGATCGCGGTGTGCGGGCAGCCGCCGGTTTCGACGCCGGCGATGCGCTCGGCCTCAAGCGCGCCCGAGCGCACCAGATATTCGGCGTCCCATTTGGTGTAGATGTCGTTGGTGATGGCGGCAATCTCGTAGGCGCCGCGCAGTTTCTTGCACAGCGCATCCATCAGCGCGGTCTTGCCGGAGCCGACCGGGCCGCCGACGCCGACGCGCAAGGGGCCATGAGGGTTTTTCATCGTCATTCATTGTCATGGCCGGGCCTGTCCCGGCCATCTCGCTTAGAATGGTGCTCCTCATGCGTCCCTGATCGGGATCGCCGGGTCAAGCCCGGCGATGACAACGGAAAGGCTTTGCGCAAGCGCCACCGCCCGTATTCTTGAAGGCGCCGGGAATGCCTGCATTCCAATCCCCCCGCGGCAGACACGGTGGAGCGCCAGGAGGCGCCAGGAGCTTGGCGAAAGCCCCTTGGCGAGGCTGGCGCAGCCCCGCCGCACGCCTTGGCGCAGACGTGCGCGCCCATGGCGAAGGGCGCAGCGCCTCCCGGCGCTCCACCGCAAGCCACGGACCATTCCGCCGCCGGCCGGCGCTCGAGACGGCGCCCGGCACGGCAAATGGATGCATGAATATAATCCTAGTATGCCCGCTTGGTCAAGAGCGGAACAGGCGCGTGTATTGCGTCTCGTGGCAGGCGCTGGCGAGGTCGGCGCGGAAGGCGGCCGAACCGATGTCGTCGAGCGCGGTAGCGAGCGCGCGCCGTGCGGTTTCACCAACAATGGGCTCCAGGGCGGCAAGCACGCGCTGGCCGTCCGTCTGCCCGAGCGGGACGAGGCGGACACCGGCGGAGACCCAGTTGGCGGCGACGGCCTGCAGGTAGGCGGCGAGCGCGGCCTCGAGCGCCACGCCGTGGCTGGCGGCAGCCGTGCCGACGGCCACCGGATAGGCGATGGCCCCATCCCAAGCCGCTTTGAGCCGGTCGAGGGCGGCACACGGCCAGGCGGCGCGCGTGGCCTCGACGAAGGCCGCTCCCTGCGCCGTCGTCTCCAGATGCCGCTCCTTCGACGGCGCGAAGGCCGCAGCGAGCTCGGCGACGGCGCGGAGGGCATCGTCGTCGCGGTCGGCAGCCGCGCGATGCGCATGCGCGAACAACACCGCGTCGCAGAAGCCGCCGCCCTCGGCCAGCATCACCGCGAGCCAGGCCCTGAGCGTAGCGGCGTCCTTGATGTCGCCCGCCTCCACCGCCCATTCGATGCCGCTGGAATAGGAAAAGGCGCCGACTGGATAGGCCGGCGATAGCCAGGCCATGAGCCGGTAGAGGGCGGCACTTTCCAGCGTCGCCTGCTCCCCTCCCCCCGCGAGCGAAGCGAGTGGCGGGGAGGGGTTGGGGGGCAAAGATTGCGCAGGCATGTCGGCACCCCCCCACCCCGGCTCGCGCCGCTTGCGCGGCGTTCGCCGACCCTCCCCTCCGCTTCGCGGGGGGAGGGATGGAGCGTGCCGCGAATGCTCATCCATGATCGTGATGCCCGTGCGGCGCGGCGGTTTCCGGATCGAACGGCGCCTCGAGCGGCGTCAGGGCGGCGCCGAGGCCGCCCAGCATCTCCTCAAGCACATGATCGCGGCGGATGCGGATCTTGTCCCCGGCGATCTGCACGTCGGTGTGGCGGTTGCCGAGGTGCCAGGCGAGCCGAACCGCGTCGAGCGCGCTTCCCGCCGCAATCTCCACCAGCTTTTCCGCCTCGCCAGCCACCAGCACGACGGCGCCATCGTCGAGCACGAGGCCGTCGCCGTCGCGCAAACTCTCGGGCCTGGCGAAGTCGAGCAGGAATTCGGTGCCTTTGTCCGCCTTGAGCACGATGCGCCGCCGTTGCCGGTCGCCAGCATCGAGCACGACGCGGTCGGACGCGCCCGTGGCGTCCCATTCTCCGCGAGCCTTGATACCAGTCACGCGCAGCATGGGCGACCTTTCAGCGGCCTAAGGTTTGTCAACCTTTTCCGGCGTAATGATCTGGATATTGCGGTCGACGACGAATTCCTTGCCGGCTTCGCGCCAGGCCAGCAGATGCGGCGTTTTATTGTGCGCGTCCAGCGCCGCGCGCGAGGTCCAGCGCTCGACGGCAACTAGCCTGGTCGGATCGGTTACGCTCAAATGAAAATCATAGGCGAGGCAGCCGTCTTCCTTGACGGTGCCAGCGACGACCTTGCGCGCCTCGGCGGCGGCTTTCTCCGCCATGCCCGGCTTGAGCCGCAACTCGGCAACAACATAGATCACGATGTGTCCTTCCCTATTATTTAAGCCTCAGAACAGAAAGTATCTTTGCGCCATTGGCAAGACCTCGGCCGGCGCGCAGGTCAGGAGTTCGCCGTCGGCGCGCACTTCGTAGGTTTCCGGATCGACCTCGATGTTCGGCGTGGCGTTGTTGTGGATCATGTTCTTCTTGCCGATGTCCCGGGTGTGCTCGACTGCCACGAACTGCTTTTCGATGCCGAGCTTGTTGCGCAAGCCGGAGCGCGCTGCCGCCTTCGACACGAATACCAGCGAGGAGGCCGTGCGCGCCTTGCCGAAGGCGCCGAACATCGGCCGGTAGTGCACCGGCTGCGGCGTCGGGATCGAGGCGTTGGGATCGCCCATCTGCGCGGCGACGATGGAGCCGCCCTTGATGACGATCTCCGGCTTGACGCCGAAAAAGGCCGGCGACCACAGCGCCAGATCGGCGAGCTTGCCTTTTTCGATCGAGCCGATGTGCTTGGCAACGCCGTGCGCGATCGCCGGATTGATGGTGTATTTGGCGATGTAGCGCTTGGCGCGCAGATTGTCGTTGTCGCCCTTCTCGCCGGGCAGCGCGCCGCGCTGCTTCTTCATCTTGTCGGCGGTCTGCCAGGTGCGGATGATGACTTCGCCGAGCCGGCCCATGGCCTGTGAGTCCGACGACATCATGGAGAGCGCGCCGATGTCGTGCAGGATGTCCTCCGCGGCGATGGTCTCCTTGCGGATGCGGCTTTCGGCAAACGCCAAGTCCTCGGCAATCGCCGGGTCGAGATGGTGGCACACCATGAGCATGTCGAGATGCTCGTCGATGGTGTTGCGCGTGAACGGCCGTGTCGGATTGGTGGACGACGGCAGCACGTTCTTCAAGCCGGCGACCTTGATGATGTCGGGCGCATGACCGCCGCCAGCGCCCTCAGTGTGGAAGGCGTGGATGGTACGGCCCTTGAACGCCTTGATGGTGTCCTCGACGAAGCCCGACTCGTTGAGCGTGTCGGTGTGGATCATCACCTGCACGTCGTAATCGTCGGCGACCGAGAGGCAGCAATCGATGGCGGCAGGCGTCGTGCCCCAGTCCTCGTGCAGTTTCAGCGAACAGGCGCCGGCCTTGACCATTTCTTCCAGCGCCTGCGGGCGCGAGGCATTGCCCTTGCCGGCAAAGCCGAGATTGACCGGAAAATCGTCCGCCGCCTGGATCATGCGCGCGAGATGAAACGGCCCCGGCGTGCAGGTGGTGGCGTTGGTGCCGGCGGCCGGTCCGGTGCCGCCGCCGAGCATCGAGGTGACGCCCGACATCAGCGCTTCGTCGACCTGCTGCGGGCAGATGAAATGGATGTGGGTGTCGAAGCCGCCGGCGGTGAGGATCTTGCCTTCGCCGGCGATCACTTCGGTGCCCGGGCCGATGATGATGGTGACGCCGGGCTGAATGTCGGGATTGCCGGCCTTGCCGATCGCGGCAATCTTGCCGTCCTTGATGCCGACGTCGGCTTTGACGACGCCCCAATGATCGAGGATCAGCGCATTGGTGATCACGGTGTCGACGGCGCCGCGCGCGTTGGTGATTTGCGATTGCCCCATGCCGTCGCGGATCACCTTGCCGCCGCCGAATTTCACCTCCTCGCCGTAGACGGTGAAATCCTTTTCGACCTCGATGACGAGATCGGTGTCGGCGAGCCGCACGCGGTCGCCCGTGGTCGGGCCGAACATGCCGGCATAGGCCGCGCGTTTCATCGTGACAGCCATATTTTGTCCTCGCAATTATCAACAGCTTTCCGAAGGCTCTTGCGCATGCCAGCGATGCGGCTACCCTCCACGTCCAGGTCACTCATGCTCGGCTCCGCCGGACACGGATGGCCGCCAAGGTTGGAGTGAGTTCGAGACGTGGGTGCGGTTCGCCGCATTTGTGGCTCAACTTGCCGGCTCTGGCTCTCAGTAACTGGGTACGGCGGCGCCGGCCAAGGCTGGCGTGCCGGAGATGGATCCGAGAGCTTGTAACGGGTGGACGACGGTCCGCCCGTTATGGCTTTTGGGAACCCGCTCATAGATTGCGCCCGTCGAATCTTTTCACCGTCAGCGAATCCGGATCGACGCCGTCGAGGCAGCGGACGTTGATGGCGACAACATCGGCGCCGTCGCCCGGTCGCTTGCCGCGCGCGAACGACTCGATGCCGCAAGTCGAGCAAAACAAATGCTGGACCGCTTTCTTGTTGAACAAATACTCGCTCGTGGCGTCCTCGCCGGCGAGCAGCTTGAAATCGGCGGCCGGCGCGAAGGCCAGCAGCGTGCCGAGCTTGCCGCAGCGCGAGCAGTTGCAGGACATGACTGTGCCCAATTCGAGCGCGACTTCGTAGCGCACGTTCCCGCACTGGCAGCCGCCCTGATAGGTTTGCGTCATCGCGGCATTCCCGATCGTTAAAGCTTGCCCATCACGTCCTGGCGGAAGCCGTAGATCGTCTTCTTGCCGGCGAGCGCGACGAGGCGCACCTCGCGCGTCTGCCCCGGCTCGAAGCGCACCGCCGTACCGGCCGCGATATCAAGTCGCATGCCGCGGGCGCGTCTGCGGTCGAACTTCAGCGCCGGATTGGTCTCGAAGAAATGATAGTGCGAGCCGACCTGGATCGGCCGGTCGCCGGAATTGGCGACGGTGAGCGTCACCGTCTTGCGTCCGGCGTTGAGCGCGATGTCGCCGTCCTTGATGAACAGTTCGCCGGGGATCATGAGAGCACCCCGGATGCAAGGCCGACGCCGATAGCCACGCAGACAATGCCGCCCGCGCGCACCAGGCCGCGCAGATGCGCGCGGGCAAGGCCGAGCGCCATGGCGATGCCGACGAGATGCAGCGTTGCGCTCGCCAGCGCAAAGCCCGCCATATATTCAAGGCCGCTCACCGTTTCCGCCACTTCGCTGCCATGAGCGTGACCGTGGAACAGCGCGAACAGGCCGACAACGGCGGCGCCCGCCCACACCGGAAGGTCGACCGCCAGCGCCACCAGGATGCCGATGGCGACAACGGAGGCGAGAATCGCCGGCTCGACATAGGGCAGCGACACATGCGCCATGCCGAGCGCCCCGCCGGCGAGCATGATGCCGACAAACGTCGCCGGCCAGACCCACAAGGCGCGGCCGCCTTTAAGCGCCGCCCACAGGCCCACCGCTGCCATCACCGTGATGTGGTCGAGCCCGGTCAGCGGGTGCGCGATACCGGCGGCGAAGGACGCCGTTGCGCCGACGCCGACATGGGCAAAGGCGGGAGCCGGCGCGAGCAGCGCGGCGGCAAAGATGAGAAGCCTGCGGTTCATGATGCTGCCTTTCAGCGGATCGGTTGGTGCACGGTGACGAGCTTGGTGCCGTCGGGAAACGTCGCCTCGACCTGGATGTCGTGGATCATCTCGGGAATGCCGTCCATGACCTGCGCGCGCGAAAGCACCAGAGCGCCCTTCTGCATCAGCTCGGCGACGCTTTTGCCGTCGCGCGCGCCTTCGAGGATGAAATCGGTGATGAGCGCGACCGCTTCGGGATGATTGAGCTTGACGCCACGCTCGAGGCGGCGGCGCGCCACCATCGCGGCCATAGCGATGAGCAGCTTGTCCTTTTCGCGGGGGGTTAAATTCATTGTCGCCTTATCCTGTTGCGCATGATCGTATCTGAACTCCGGTGTCCACTTTTTGCGATCACGCGCTAGTGGGTCCACAGCCGCGGCAGTGGCTGTTCCAGCGCTGCGAGCAGCGCGACGAGATCGTGGCGCAGCGCGGCGCCATCTTTGGCGCAGAGCCGCGCCACCGCAATGCCGTTCCAGGCGGAGATGCCGACCTCGCCGGCGAATTGCGCCTCGAGCGCGCGGACCGCGGCCAAAGTCGCCTCGCCGCCCGGCGCCACCAGCACGGTGGCGATGGCGATGCCGCCGGCCGCCACGGCTGGGCATGCGAGCCTTTCGGCGATGGCGCCGTCGAGCCGCACGCTCTCGGCAAAGACCAGCCGGCCGCCGCGGCGCAGCCGCCAGCGGTCGGCGAGGAGCCCCTGCTCCACCGTCTCGCCCATGGCGGCGCGGCCGAACACCAGCGCTTCCGCCACCACCAGCGAGGCGCTTGCGGCAAGATCGATGTCGATGCGGCGCGACAGCCGCGCCCGGTCGAACAGAATCGTTTCCTGCGGCAGCCAGGCGAGTTGCCCGCCGTCCTCGACGGTGAGCGTGAGCGCCACTTCCGATGCCGGACCGTCGCTGCGATAGACTTTTTCCGCCGCCGCGGTGCCGGCAATCAGGCTGGCGCCGGTGCCCACCGCCAGCGAAATGCCGAAGCGGTCGCCGCCGGCCATGCCGCCGGCAGTGTTGACGATCACCGCTTCCAGCGCCGCATCCTCGCAATGGGGAAAGCGCACGCGCAGCGAGCCGTCTTCGTGGATGAGCCGGCGCCGCGTCACGCCGCCCGCCGCTTCGACGCGCGCGACGATGTGGCCGCTGGCGCGGTTGGCAGCGAAAATGGCTTTCTGGGCATCCACGCGCTCGAACCTGTTCCCTCCCCCCTTGCGGGGGAGGGCTAGGGAGGGGGGTGATTGCCGCTGAATGGTTGTCACAAAAACTACCCCCACCCGACCGCCGTCGCCTGCGGCTCCGACGGTCGACCTCCCCCACAAAGGGGGGAGGTAAGAAAGAAATCAGATCGCCAGCGCCCGCTTGATCGCCGCCTCGTCCATGCCGGCCTTGTCGCTTTGATAGACGATCGAGCCGCGGTCCATCACCACCAGAGTGTCGCCGAGCTCCTGCGCGAAGTCGAGATACTGCTCGACCAGCACGATGGCCATGTCCTTGAGCGAGCGCAGATAGCTGATGGCGCGGCCGATGTCCTTGATGATCGAGGGCTGGATGCCTTCGGTCGGCTCGTCGAGCAGCAACAGCCGCGGCCGCATCACCAGCGCGCGGCCGATCGCCAGCTGCTGCTGCTGGCCGCCGGAGAGGTCGCCGCCGCGGCGGCCGAGCATGCTCTTGAGCACCGGAAACAGCGAAAACACATCGTCCGGTACCGAGCGCTTGTCGCGTGCCAGCGGCGCAAAGCCGGTTTCCAGGTTTTCCTCGACGGTGAGCAGCGGGAAAATCTCGCGCCCCTGCGGCACGATAGCGACGCCATGGCGCGCGCGCTCGACGGTCGACATTCTGGTGATGTCGCCGCCTTCGAAGTTGATCGAGCCGGCGCTCACCGGATGCTGGCCGACAATGGCGCGCAAGAGACTGGTCTTGCCGACGCCGTTGCGACCGAGCACGCAGGTGACCTTGCCCGGCTCGGCGGTGAGCGAAATGCCGCGCAGCGCCTGCGCCGCGCCGTAATGGAGGTTGACGTTCTTGACCTCAAGCATGTCGGTTCAGCGGCGAATAGCGAATAGCGAATAGCGAATGGAAAGATTCGCCCGCTCTTCGTGCTTCCACTCGCTATTCGCTACTCCCTATTCGCTCTATCTACCCAAATACACTTCGACGACGCGATCGTTGGTCGAGACCTGGTCGATGGTGCCCTCGGCGAGCACCGAGCCTTCGTGCAGGCAGGTGACGCGGACGCCGAGCTCGCGCACGAACGCCATGTCGTGCTCGACGACTACCACCGTCTTGGTCTTGTTGATTTCCTTGAGCAGTTCCGCGGTCTGCATGGTCTCGACGTCGGTCATGCCGGCGACCGGCTCGTCGACCAGCAGCAGCTTCGGCTCCTGCGCCAGCAGCATGCCGATCTCCAGCCACTGCTTTTGCCCGTGCGACAGGCCGCCGGCGACGCGCAAGCGCAGCGGCTTCAGGCGGATGGTGTCGAGGATCGCGTCGATGCGCGCTTCCTGCGGCTTCGAATTTTCCCACAATAACGTTGCGCGCACGTTGCGGTCGTTCTTCAGCGCCAGCAGCAGGTTGTCCTCGACGGTGTGCATTTCGAACACGGTCGGCTTCTGGAATTTGCGGCAGATGCCGAGCTCGGCGATCTGCGTCTCGTCGAGCTTGGAGAGGTCGATGGTGCCGGCCTCGAAAAAGACATCGCCGGTGTCGGGCCGCGTCTTGCCGGTGATCACGTCCATCATCGTGGTCTTGCCGGCGCCGTTGGGGCCGATGATGGCGCGCATCTCACCCGGCTCGACGATCAGCGACAATTCGTTGAGCGCCTTGAAGCCGTCAAACGACACGCTGATGCCGTCGAGATAGAGCAGCGCCGAGGTCGTTTCCTTGCTTTGGTCGTCAAACATGGGGCCCTACTCCGCCGCGTGCGGCGCCGCGTGCCGCGGTTCAGGGGCATCGGCGCCGTCCTCGGCGGCGGCGGATTTTGCGTCGGCACGCAAGTTGAGGCCGTGCTTGATCGAGCCGACGATGCCACGCGGCAACAGCAGCGTGGTGCCGACGAACAGCGCGCCGAGCATGAACAGCCAGTACGGCGCCAGCGCCCCGGAGGTGAAAAAGGTCTTGGCGTAGTTGACGACGACGGCGCCAAGCACCGCGCCGGTCAAGGTGCCACGGCCGCCGACGGCGACCCAGATCACGGCCTCGATGGAATTGCCGGGCTGGAACTCGCTCGGATTGATGATGCCGACCTGCGGCACATAGAGCGCGCCGGCAACGCCGGCCATGCAGGCCGACAGCGTGAACACGAATAGCTTGTAGTTCTCGACGCGGTAGCCGAGGAAGCGCGTGCGGGATTCCGCATCGCGCACCGCGACCAGCACCTTGCCGAACTTGGAGGTGACGATCGCGCGGCAGACGAGGAAGCCGATCGCCAGCGCCAGGCAGGATACGAATAGCAGCGCGTTGCGCGTACCCTCCGCCTGCACGTTGAAGCCGAGAATATCCTTGAAGTCGGTGAGGCCATTGTTGCCGCCGAAGCCGAAATTGTTGCGGAAGAAGCCGAGCATCAGCGCATAGGTCATGGCCTGCGTGATGATCGAGAGATAGACACCGGTGACGCGGCTGCGGAAGGCAAACCAGCCGAACACGAAGGCGAGCACGCCAGGCACCAGCACGACCATCAGCGCCGCGTAGGCGAAATGCTGGAAGCCGTACCAGTAGATCGGCAGTTCCGGCCAGTTCAGGAACACCATGAAGTCGGGCAGGATCGGGTTGGCATAGACGCCGCGGGTGCCGATCTGGCGCATCAGATACATGCCCATAGCGTAACCGCCCAACGCGAAGAAGGCGCCGTGGCCGAGCGAAAGAATGCCGGCATAGCCCCAGATCAGGTCGATGGAGAGCGCCAGGAGCCCGTAGCAGATGTATTTGCCGAACAGCGCGACGAGGTAGGTGGAAATGTGGAAATTCGAGCTCGGCGGCACGATCAGATTGAGCACCGGGATGGCGATGGCAAAGGCGCCGAGCAGCACCAGAAAAACGACGGCGCCGCGGTCGATGAGGCGCGTGAGCGGAAACGCCTTCATGCTTCGATCGCCCGGCCCTTGAGCGCGAACATGCCGCGCGGACGTTTCTGGATGAACAGGATGATGAAGACGAGAATAGCGATCTTGCCGAGCACCGCCCCGGCAAAGGGCTCCATGAATTTATTGGCGATGCCGAGCGTGAAGGCGCCGACCAGCGTGCCCCACAGATTGCCGACGCCGCCAAACACCACCACCATGAAGCTGTCGATGATGTAGCCTTGGCCGAGGTTCGGGCTGACGTTGTCGATCTGCGAAAGCGCAACGCCGGCGATGCCAGCAATGCCGGAGCCGAGGCCGAAGGTCAGCGCGTCGATGCGCGCGGTGCGGATGCCCATCGCCGCGGCCATGCGCCGGTTCTGCGTCACCGCGCGCATTTCGAGACCGAGCCGGGTGAAGCGCAGCATGCCGAGCAGCGCCACGAAAACAATCAGCGTGAAGCAGATGATCCAGAGCCGGTTGTAGGTGATGGTGATGCCGCCAAGATCGAAGGCGCCGCTCATCCACGACGGATTGCCGACTTCCTTGTTGGTGGGGCCAAACACGGAGCGCACCGCCTGCTGCAGAATGAGCGACAGACCCCAGGTGGCGAGCAGGGTTTCCAGCGGCCGCCCGTAAAGGAAGCGGATCACCGTGCGCTCGATGAGGATGCCGACCGCGCCGGCGAATACGAAGGCGAGCGGGATTGCGATGACAAGCGAGTAGTCAAACAGCGCGGGATTGTGCGACCGGATGAGGTCCTGTACCACGAATGTCACGTAGGCGCCGAGCATCACCATTTCGCCGTGCGCCATGTTGATGACGCCCATCACGCCGAAGGTGATGGCGAGGCCGATGGCCGCCAGCAGCAATACCGAACCGAGCGAGAGACCGTACCAGGCGGTCTGCACCGTGTTCCAGATCGCCAGCACCCGCTGGATCTTGGCGCTGGCGGCGACGGCGGCCTGATGCACGTCCGGCGGCAGATTGGGCGGCAAGCCGTCGAGCAGCGCCATCGAATCTTGGTCGCCGCGGTTGCCGATGACGGCGATGGCGGCAATCTTGTCGGCCTCGCTCGAGTCGGCAGAATTGAGAACGATCGCGGCGCGCGCTTCATTCATTGCTTTTTTCACGCGCGCATTGGTTTCGGCGGCGAGCGCCTTGTCCAAGGCGGGCAGTGCGTTGGCGTCACGCGACTTGAACACGGCCTGGGCCGCGTCGTAGCGGCGGTCGGGATCGCGCGACATCAAGGTGAGGCTGCCAACGGCGGCATCGAGCACGCCGCGCACGCGGTTGTTCAGGCGCACATTGTCGATATCGTCGGGCGGCGTCCCTTCGACCGGCTTGCCGGTCTCGGCGTCGAGAAGCTTGTCGTCCTTGGTCTTGATGTAGACTTTTTTCTCTGTGGCGCTGAACAGCAGCCGCGAGTCCTGCAGTGCCTCGATCAACGGCGCCGCCAGCGGATTGCCGCTCGCGGTGACGGCATTAATCGCATCCACGGTGTCGCTGAATTCGTCGGTAGTGAAGCCCGCGAGCGCGTCCTGATAGGGATCGGCGTAGGCGAGGCTTGCGCCGGCCACGAGCAAGCCGAGAGCAAATACGAGCGCTATCATGCGATCGTAGGTCAAACGCATTGCGATCGTTCCCGGCACTGATGCTGCTGGTCGGAGGCGGCGGGATAAACCGCCGCCTCCATTGCGAGTTTGGTCAGGTCGGCAACCGGTGCGTCAGGAGCCGCCACCGCACTTCTTGGTGACGGTATTGTAGTTGCCGCATTTGAGCTTGACCCAATCGGACTCCAGGTCCTTCGAGCCAGGAAGGTAATCCGACCAGGCATCGCCCGGGACCAGACCCTTGCTCTTCCACACCACGTCAAACTGGCCATCGCCTTTGATTTCGCCGACGAACACAGGCTTGGTGATGTGATGGTTCGGCAGCAGCGTCGAGACGCCCCCGGTGAGGTTGGCCTGCTTGATGCCAGGCAATGCATCGATCACCTTGTCGGCGTCAGTCGATTTTACCTTCTCGACCGCCTTCACCCACATATTGAAGCCGATGTAGTGAGCCTCCATCGGATCATTGGTGGTGCGCTTCGGGTTTTTGGTGAACTCATGCCATTCCTTGATGAAGGCAGCGTTCGCCGGCGTCTTGATCGATTCGAAGTAGTTCCAGGCGGCCAGATGGCCGACCAGCGGCTTGGTGTCGAGACCGGCGAGTTCTTCTTCGCCGACCGAGAACGCCACGACCGGAATGTCGGTCGCCTTGATGCCCTGGTTGCCGAGTTCCTTGTAGAAAGGAACGTTGGCGTCACCGTTGATGGTGGAGACCACCGCCGTCTTCTTGCCGGCCGAGCCGAAGGCCTTGATCTTCGACACCTCGGTCTGCCAGTCGGAGAAGCCGAACGGCGTGTAGTTGATCATGATGTCTTCCGCGGCGACGCCTTTCTGCTTGAGATAGGCCTCGAGGATCTTGTTGGTGGTGCGCGGATAGACGTAGTCGGTGCCTTCCAGCACCCAGCGCTTCACCGAGCCGCCGTCCTTGCTCATCAGATAGTCGACGGCAGGAATGGCCTGCTGGTTCGGCGCGGCGCCGGTATAGAACACGTTGCGCTCGCTCTCTTCGCCCTCGTACTGTACGGGATAGAAGAGGATCGAGTTGAGCTCCTTGAACACCGGCAGCACGGACTTGCGCGACACCGAGGTCCAGCAGCCGAACACGACGGCGACCTTGTCCTTGGAGATCAGTTCGCGCGCCTTTTCGGCGAACAGCGGCCAGTTCGACGCCGGGTCGACCACAACCGCCTCGAGTTTCTTGCCGAGCAGACCGCCCTTCTTGTTCTGCTCGTCGATGAGCATGAGCATCACATCTTTCAGCGTGGTTTCGCTGATCGCCATGGTGCCGGACAGCGAGTGGAGGATGCCGACCTTGATCGTGTCTTCGGCCTTGGCGGGCTGCACGGCCGCCGCAGCCACGAGAGCCAGTCCCGCAGCGGCGGAGAGCCACTTGCGGGCATTCGGTCGCGACGCGACCGCCTGAATCGATTTGAGCATGAGCGAAGTCCCCTGCGTTTGACGCGCGCGATTGGTCCCGGCGACTTTTCCGCGCGAGCGGCAATTCGCAAGGGCTGTGCCAAGGCGTCACAAAGCGGCTAAGCCTTTGTTTCGACGCCTGTATAAGTGGCGGC
>Ga0335083_10005300_pt1 | contig 16278 bp, 11 predicted proteins | sample Lox_Sample_42_FD_206716 | JGI IMG/M metagenome (GOLD analysis project Ga0335083, IMG submission 206716) | Soil microbial communities from Loxahatchee National Wildlife Refuge, Florida, United States - Lox_Sample_4.2 | ecosystem: Environmental > Terrestrial > Soil > Wetlands | place: USA... | reverse complement strand
GCGCGCCTGCACGGCCACAGCTTCCGCGTCGAGCTGGCGGTCGCCGGTCCGGTCGACGAGCAGACCGGCTGGCTGTTCGACTTTCAGCACCTCTACGACGCGTGGAAGCCGCTGCACGAGAAGCTCGACCACCACTACCTCAACGAGGTCGAGGGCCTCGAGAACCCCACCAGCGAGGTCCTCGCGCGCTGGATCTGGGACCGCATCAAGCCGACCCTCTCGCCGCTCGTGCGCATCACCGTCTGCGAGACGTGCGAGTCGCGCTGCGAGTACGAGGGAACCTGACGTGAGCAAGACGCTCGCGTGCCGCTGCGAGGACGTGACCCTGCACGACCTCGAGGACGCCATCGCGCGCGGCCACAGCGACCTCGAGTCGCTCAAGCGGTACACCGGCTTCGGCACCGGCTGGTGCCAGGGAAAGTGGTGCGTGGCGCTCTGTGCGCGGCTCCTCGTCGAGCGCGGAGGCAGCGCGGCGCTGCCCATCACGCCGCGACCACCGATCCATCCCATCCCGCTCGCCGACCTCGCGGGTCTGGCCGAGGTCGCGGAAGAGGACGAGCGCACGGGCCGTCCCGCGAAATAGGAAGGCGCGGTGCGAAGGGGCGCGCGCAGCTCGCGCGCCTGCAAGTCGGCGAAATCGGGAACGCCGCGGACGGCCCGGCCGTTGCACCCACACACGGCGATGTGGGCCAAGGCGATGCAGCTCCTGCGTGCGGGGATCGCCGGCATCGCCGCCACGGCGTCGGACGTCGCGACGCTCGCGCTGCTCGTGTCGGTTCTGCATGTCGACCCGCGCGTCGCGAACGTGCCAGCCCTGGTGGTCGGCGGCGTCGTGAACTTCGTGGGCAACCGGCACTTCGCCTTCCGCGCGCAGGCGGGGCACGTCGGCAAGCAGGCGGCTGGCTACACCGCGGTCGAGCTCGTGGCGCTCGCGCTCAACGGGCTCCTGTACGACATCGTGCTGCGCCTCGTGCCGGGAGCTCGTCCGCTCTACTGGCTCGTGCGCCTCGCCACGAGCCACGCGGTGTTCCTCGGCTGGAGCTACCCGCTCTGGGGGCGCGTATTCCGCGTGCAGCAGCTCAGGGACGCGCGGTGACGGCTTCGACGGCCGACTGAGAGTGTACCGCGCTCGGCTCGCACGCGAGTGCAGCCGCCGCGAGGAGAACGAGCGCCACCCACACCGCGTCGGCCATCACGAGGTGAACGAGCTGGAGCCACACGGGCGCGAGCGTCGCGACGTCGAGCAGCCCGGCGGCGACCTGCGCGATCGCGAGCACCGCAGCGACGCGCGACAGTACACGGACCGCCTTCGAGGGCCGCAGTGCGCGCACCAGTCCGGACGCGACGACGATCACTCCTGCGGTGAGGGAAGCGAGCAAGGGATGGAGGGCTCGAAGCCGGATGAAGGCGTGAGCGCCCGGCGCCAGATCTTGCGCGAGCCCTGCGGCCAGCGACGACGGCGGGAAGAGAGTGTCCCCGAGCGCCGTGATGGCGCCGCTCGCGCCGACGAAGAACATCGCCACGAGGGGCACGGCCAGGAGCGGCACGACGGCCCGCTGCCCGCGCACGCTCGGATGGGCGCCACCCGATGCCCACCACGCCGTGAGCGCGGTCACCGCCAGCAGCAGGAACGTGTTGCCGAGGTGAAGGCTCACGCTGAGCGCCCGCTTCATGGATGCGTCGTGCGCGACGAGCTCGAAGAGCACGAGGGCGGCGCCAATCCCGGCCTCCATCAGCATGAGGCCCATGCCCACCGCGGCACCCTTGCGAACCAGGTGGCCCCGGGGGAACGCCCTGAGAGCCCACACGAGCAGTGCCGCGGCCAGCACGAGCGCGACGCCGCTCGAGACGCGGTGAGAGAGCTCGACGAGCGTCTGGGTCTTCGGCGACTGCGGGACGATCTCACCGTTGCAAAGCGGCCAGTGGCGGCCGCATCCCGCGCCGGACCCGGTGGCCCGGACGTACGCGCCCCAGGCCACCACGGCCAGGTCGTACGCGAGAACGCCCCAGGCAAACCGAGCGAAGCCGCCGACGCGCACGGGGGGTTTCTAGACGCGCGCCCCGGGGTTGTCCAAAGGGCCCTACCCGGCGCGGGACGGGGCGACCGGCCTTGTCCTACATTTCCCGCACATGCGAGCACCCGCGGCCGTCCGGTGTACCCTATTGGAAGCTTGGCGGCTCAGTCTTCGGCCGACGCTCACGGGGGGACGCCCGCGGAGCGCTTCCGTCTCGTGCGCCCGCTCGGCGCGCGGGTGGTTCCCTCGTGGGCCGCGCTCGATGCGTCCGCCGGAAGCCAGCCGCGTCTCGTCGTCGTGGAGCGCGTGACCCGCGGCGGCGAGTACGGCGACCAGGAAATCGCGGACTGGATCCGCGATGCGCGGCGAATCGCGACGCTCGACCACCCCAACGTCGGACGCGTGCGCGACGTCGTCATCTCGGGCGAAGAGGTCTCCGTCGTCAGCGACTACGTCGACGGCGTGCGCTGGCTGGAGGTGGTCGCGGCGGAGCCTCGACCTCCTCTCGAGGTCGCGCTGCGGGTGCTGGTCGACGCGCTCACGGGCCTCAGCGCGATCCACAACCTGCGTGACGCCAAGCGCGAGCCGCTGAAGCTCGTGCACGGTGAGCTCACGCCCGAGTGCATCGTTGTGGGCCTAGACGGGACGTCGCGCGTCGTCAGCACGGCGCGCTTGCGCTCGGCTACCGCGGGCGCCGGGCAGTCAGGCAGCGCGTACCTGGCGCCCGAGATCCTGCTCGCCGACGAGTCGGCCGACGCCCGCGCGGACGTCTACGGCGTCGGCGTCGTCCTGTGGGAGCTGCTCAGCGGTCGCGCACTCTTCCCGAACACGCAGCCGGCGGCGATCGTCACGCATCTGCTCAGCGGACGCGTTCCGCTGCCGACGATCCCCGAGGGCAACGCCTGGGCAGCGCCCCTGGCTGGGGTCACCGCGCGCGCGCTGTCGGCGGATCCGTCGAAGCGCTTCGCCTCGGCCGCTGCGATGGCGGCCGAGATCCGCCGAGTCGCCGGCCCCAAGCTCCCTCCGGCCCCCCGGGTCGCGGCGCACGTGCGCGGCGCGTTCGGAGATCGAATCCGAACCAGGCGTGAGCAGCTCGAAAAGGGAGAGGTGTCCACGACGACGGCGGCGCAGCCCATCGAGCCGGTGGAGGTCGAAGAAGAGATCCGGATCTCGGACCCGCCGGAGCCCACAGCGACGACGAAGCCACCCCCGCCAGCCGTCGCTCCGGCCCCCATGCCCAAGCTCGCGCCTCCAGCGCCGCCCAGGATCTCGGTGCCGACGCCGCTCGTCGCCATGCCGATACCGCTGGCGGCGCGCGTACCCGAGGAGCTGGAACGCGGACTCGGCGAGGTACCGGTCCCGCCCCCGGCAGACACGCGCGCACAGTCGCCCGCGCCAGCAGTCCCGCCGGTGGTCACTCCGCTGGACTCGCCGCCTCTCGCCCCGCGACCGCGATCGCACGCCAGGACGCTGGCGCTTCTCGCCGTGCCCGTGGTGCTCGGCGCCGCTACCGTCGTGTGGTGGCTCGCGTTGCGCGGGCCGGAGCAGACGGCAACTGCGAAGCCTGCGCCGTCCGCAAGCGCTCCCGTCGCCGTCGCCCCGACGGCAGCGACCTCCGCGGCGCCTCCCGCGCCTCCGGCGGACAGCCAGAGCGCCTACGCCGAGCCTCCTCCCCCTCCGGCGCAGCAGTCGACGCCTCCCGCGAGCGAGGCGCCGCCCGCGCCGCGCGGTCAGGAGCCGACGCCTGCGCAGACCGCACCCGTCCCGGCCGCGCCCCAGGCGCCCGTCGTGCGACCGCCACCACGTCCAAAGTACGAACCGGAGGGAATCTGATTGCGAGCACGTTTCGCAGCGATGCTCCTGGCCGTCTCGCTCTGCTCCACGTCGACGAGGATCGCGCTCGCCGACGGCGTCCTGCCCGACGCCGCGACGCCGGTCCAGCGCGAGCAGGCGCAGCAACGCTTCGCGCGTGGCAAGGAGCTCCTGGGAAAGAAGGACTACGCGGGCGCTCTCGCGGAGTTCCGTGCGTCGCACGAGATCGTGGCCAGTCCCAACACCCGCCTCGAGATCTCCCGATGCCTGCGTGCCGCGGGCAAGCTCGTGGCCGCGTACGTCGAGTTCGGACGAACCGCGGTGGAGGCCAAGGAGCTCCTCGGGCAGGACAACCGCTACCAGAAGGCCTTCGACGCCGCGACGAACGAGCGCAACGAGATCGAGCCGAAGCTGGGATTCGTGACGCTCGACGTGCAGAACCCGACGGATGCGACGGCCGTCACCATCGGGGGCGAGGAGATTCGGCGCGCAGCGTGGCCCGAGCCCGCCCCGGTCACGCCGGGGGCCACCGACGTCGTGGTGTCGACGCCGGGTCACGCGCCCGCGAAGCGAACGGTGACGCTCGCCGCGGGACAGAAGATGACGCTGCCCATCGACGCCATGTCGGGCGAAGCCGTGCCGGCCGCCCCTCCCCCACCACCACCGCCACCTCCTCCGCCGGTGGACACGGGCAGCAGCCGAGCGTCGCTTCGCCCGTGGGCTTACGTGGCGGGAGGCGTCGGAGCCGCAGGCCTCCTCACCTTCGGCATCTTCGCCGTCATGGCCAAGTCGACGTACGACGACCTGGACAAGGCGTGCAACGGCGGCCCCTGTCCGGCGAGCAAGAACGGCGAGATCTCCTCCGGCAAGACGCAGCAGGTCGTCGCGAACGTGGGACTCGGCGTGGGCATCGCCGGCCTGGCCGTCGGCGCGACGCTGTTCGTCCTGTCGATGCCGAAGAGCACTCCCGACTCGGGCGCGGCGCTCGTCGTCACGCCCACTGGGCTGCGCGTCGACGGCTACTTCTGAGCCGAGAAGGCGCTGGTCGCGATCGACGCCAGATCGCCGCAGGCGCTCGCCGGGTGAGGAGCGCGCTCGGAAGGGTCGTGCGCGACGTCGAAGCACCGCCAGGCGCCATCGGGCCCGCCGAACAGCGCGAGCTCACCGCGCATGACGCCGTAGCGCGCGTCGTCCGGTTCCCAGACGGCGGTCGACGTGGCGAGGAGCATGGTGGGCTCGCCCGACCACGGGCGCAACAGCGAGCGCCCGGTGACGAGGGTGGCGAAGGGCAGCGACATACGCGCCTCCTCGAGGCCGAAGAGGTCGACGATCGTCTCGTGCACGTCCTGCATGTAGGTGCGTCGGGAGGCGTAGGTGGCGACCGCCGCTCGCTGCGCGCCCGAGAGAGCCTGCGCTCCTGCCGCGATCCATCCTGGAACGCGGACCTCCTCCTCGAACAGCGAGTGGTTGTGATAGAGCCCGCCGTGCTCGCGGAACTGCTCGCCATGGTCGGAAACGAAGAGCACCGCAGTGTTCGCCCAACCCGATGACGTGCGCACCTCGCGCAGCAGCGGGGCGAGGGTTCGCTCCTGCAGCCGCACGCCGTCGCGGTAGCGATTGTGGAACGCGTTCACGTCGCCGAGCGGGTCGGCCGACTGGGGAGAGTACGGCACCAGATCCGGGTCGATGCGGTACGGCGCGTGCGTGTTCGACAGGTGGAGCACGGCGAAGTAGGGCGTGCCGTCGGGCACCGAGCGGACGAACGCGCGCATCGCCTCGACCGCCCGCTCGTCCGGCGCGCCGACCTGCTCCTGCGCCATGCCGCCCAGGTCGAGCGCAGTGACGAGGTTGTCGATGCCCGCCCTCCGCGTGAAGGTGCCGAAGTCCTCGTACTCCGGGTTCTGCGAGGACACGTACGCCGTGCGGTAGCCAGCAGCCCGCGCGAGCTCCCAGAGCACCGGCGCGCTGTGGGCGGCGGCGAAGTCGGCGGTCGGGACGACTCCGGTCCAGAGCAGGACGGAGGCGCTGAAGGTGTTGGGGGTCTGCGACGTCGCGCGCCCCAGCGAGATGCGATCCGGGACGCTCTCGTCCAAGTAAGGGTCGCGGCAGCCGGGAGGCGGGTCGGAGCACATGGCGTCCGCGCGCACGCTCTCGGTCAGGACCACGAGCACGTTCGGCGGATGGGCGCGCGAGCTCGTCAGGCCGTCGGGGAGAGGCGCGGGCGTGCGGAGCGACACGCCCTGCCTCCGGTGCCACTGGCCGGTGACCGCCATGCGGAAGGCGTGCACGCAGCCGTGGACGAAGCACGCATCGGGCGTGGCGGCCTGGAGGAAGCGACTGTCCACGTTGTCGGTCCAGAAGCAGACGAACGCGCCCACGAAGACGACGACGGCGAGCACCGGCACGTGACCCCTGACCCGCGGGGACGCGGTGCGCGCGATGCGTAAGGCGCCCCAGGTGACGAGCGCGCCTGCGGCGAGCATCGCCGCCATGAGCCAGGGGCCGCCCCACGCGTCGAACCACTCGTGCACGGTGCCCCGCAAGGCGATGCCGAGGCGCAGCGTGTCGCGGCCCATGTAGGACGCGAAGACGCGGTGGTAGAGGATCTGCCCGCCGTAGCAGAAGGTCGCGAACGGCAGGATCCACAGCGCCGCGAGCGCCGCGAGGGCGCCCCGGCGCACTCTGGCGGAGCGCACCGAGTGGAGCCGTGCGGCGGTCCAGAGCGGCAGCATCCAGAATCCGGCGCTCACGAGGAGGGAGCTCCCGTAGATCGCCTTGCCCTGCAGGGCGTAGCCGGCGAGAGCGCGTGCGCGAAGAACCAGGTCGATGGCGAGGCCGAGCGCGGTCGGGCCGACGAACCAGAGCAAGGCGCGCGGGTCGGCGCCCACCACGAGGCGACTCATCCGCCGAAGGAGCGCGCGCACGGGTTCCTTCACGCGTCCGGTATATCGAATGACCCCTTGCGGCGTCAGCGACTTCGCCCCAGGTAGCCCCTGATGACCGAGCCGAGCACGAGCGCCACGCAGGAGCCCGCGAGCCTGGGCGCGACCGCTACCGCGACCAACCCGTTCGACCGGCTGCTCGTCCCGATTGACTTCTCCTCCGGCGCACGCGCGGCGTACGCGCTCGCCATGCGCATCGCGGAGCGGTGGGGCTCGGAGGTGGTGCTGTTCCACGCTGCTGGGGCCGACGGGAACGACGAGTTCCTGGACCACACGGGTGTGCCGTGGGGACGGAGTGACGTGGTCGGCGAGTCGCTCGAGCACATGCAACGCTTCGCGGACGCCGTGGTGCCGGGCAGCAGCTCGCGCGTGCGCGTGGAAGCCGTGCGCGCCGACGACATCGCGCGCGCGGTCGTCGCCGCGTGCGCGCGCTACTCACCGACGTTGATCGTCATGGGGAGCCGGCCGCGTGATCGAAGGCGCGTGTTCCGGTCGCCCGTGGAGCGGATCGTGCGTGGAGTGAGCTGCGCGGTCCTGGTGGTGCCGGGAGAGCGCGAGGTGTACGTGGACGCGGACGCCTAGCCCGCGCGGCAGCTTTTTGCAGACCGCGTGCTAGAACCCGGGTGCGTGATCACCCACGTCTTCGACCTGGCCATGCGGATGCCGGCGCACCTCGCCGTCATGTTCTCCATGAGCTGGTTCGGCATCCCGCACGGCGACCCTCAGGGCGCGGGCCCGGATCCGTCGTACGGCAACACCCAGTGGGGCGGCGGCTGCGTGACCACGAACGCCCCGGCCACCTGCAGCAACTGCGTGCTGAAGGGCACCGGGGACACTTGCCTGCAGATGGGTACCCCGCAGCGCGACATGGCGTCGCGACGCAGACCCTTGGCGGGCATCTACTCGGCGAGCGCCCAGGACGCCGAGGGCCTTCGGCGCGTGGGCCTGATGCTCTCGAACGTCCGCCGCGCGTGCGACGACGGCGCCAGGATCGACGCGTGGGCGGTGCAGATGAATGGGACGCACGACACGTCGGCGCATGCCGGCAACCCGTCGTGCACGACGTGCGAGATCGCCTACGACGCGACGCAGGCGTTCCTGAAGGAGGCCGACGCCGCGCACATGGACGGCGTGATCATCCCGGCCGACGACGCCACGTTCTACTTCCACTTCGGGACCAACATGGGCCTGGGCGCGTGCAACGACACGAGCGGCAACCCGAAGCACAACTGCGAGGACGCTCTCACTCAGGACCTCGTCGACATGGCCACGATGGCGCTCGCTCACCCGTCGGCGCTCAAGCTGAACGGCAAGCCGCTATTCTACGTGTACATGGACCCGGCGCACCTCACACCGACCGAGTGGGGGACCATCCTGCAGAATGCGCGCAACACGGCGGGCACCGACTTCTACTTCGTGGTGTCGAGCCAGAACGCGACGCAGACGGCGTACTTCGGGGTGTTCGACGGGATCTCGCCGTGGATCCAGCTCGACTGGGCGAGCACCTCGGGGTCGACGGTGCGGGCGCACGCGCAGGCGTGGACGGCGGGGATGCACGACCCGCTCTACGGAGCGGTGGGGCAGTACCCGGGTCGCGTCGTGTTCGGCGCCGCCACGCCGGGCTTCGACGACTACACCGAGGACTGGGGCGGATGCACCGAGCGGCAGCTTCCGGCGGGCGACGCACGCGATCCGCAAGTGCTGCTCGGGGAGTTCGACTACTTCCACGCGAAGGGGACCACGGGGCTCGTCATGGAGACGTGGGACGACTGGACCGAGGGCTCCGAGTTCGAGCCGGACGTGGCGGGCGGCACGTCGGCGCTCGTGTCGCTCCGGCAGCAGCTCGGGGGGCTCTACGGAGAGGCCGCTGATCCCGCGGGAGACACGCGGCTGACGGACAGGTGGACCTCCTTCGGTCAGGCGCGGAACTGCGCGGGCGGGGATGCGGGCACTTCGCCGCCCGTCACGCTGGCGTGCCCGCCCAGCGGGGCAGACGGTGGAACGAGCGGCGGTGGAGACGCCGGCGGAGGGGGAAGCGCCGATGCGGCGTTGTCGCGTGACTCGGGGAGCGGCGGCGGCGGCTCCGGGGTCGATGCCGGCGTGGACGGCGCAGCGGCGGAGGGCAACGGCGCGTCCTCGGGAAACGGGAGCCCATCGGGTTGCGCGTGCAGAATGGGCGCACGAGCCGCGCAGGGAGACTTCGCCCTGAGCGCCGGCCTCGCGCTGCTGGGCCTGGGCCTGAGGAGACTCAGGCGTCGAGCAGGTTCCGCACGCGGTCGAGCAGGTCGGCCAGCCTGAAGGGCTTCTGGAGCATCCGGTCCGGTTCGACGCCGGTCCACTCGGCGACCTGCTCCGGGGCGTACCCGGTCACGAAGAGCACCTTCGCAGGAAGATTCATGTCGGCGAGCCGCTTGCCGAGCTCCTGCCCCGTCATCTCGGGCATGTTCATGTCGAGGACGACGAGCGCGATCTCGGCCCCCTTCGACTGCACGAGGCTGAGCGCCTCCGACGAGCCCGACGCCGTCACGACCTGGTAGCCGCCTTCCTGGAGCTGGTCGCGTGTCAGCTCGCGGATCGTGGGGTCGTCGTCGACGACGAGGATCATCGCGGGCTTGTGAACGCCCGGAACGGCACGCGGCTTCGCCTGCCCCGAGCTGCGCCTCATGAGGTGAATCGGCTCGCCGCGCCGCAGGTAGATGCGGAAGGCCGTGCCCTGGCCGACGTGGCTCTCGACCTCTAGGTAACCGCCGCACTGCTTCACGAAGGCGTAGACCATCGTCAGACCGAGCCCGGTGCCCTTGCCGGCCGGCTTCGTCGTGAAGAACGGCTCGTAGATCCGTCGCAGCACCTCGGGCGGGATGCCGGAGCCGGTGTCGGACACCTCGATCACGACGTAGTCGCCCTCGGATTGCGCGCCGTGGCGCACGGCATCCGCGCCGAGCACCTCGTTGCGCGTCGAGATGGTGATCTTGCCTCGCCCGGTGATGGCGTCGCGCGCGTTGATGACGAGATTGACGAGTGCTTGATCGAACGACGTCTCGTCGGTCACGGCCGGATGAGCGCGGAGGTCGAGATCGAGCACGACGTCCACGTGCGGCTGCGTCGAGACGAGCCGCTTCATCATCGGCTCCAGGCCCTTGATGAGCGCGTTCACGTCGGTGCTCGCGAGCGTCAACGGCTGGTCGCGCGACATCGAGAGCAGCTTGCGCGTGAGACGGCTCGCGCGGCGGTAGCCGTCCTCGATCATCTGCATGTCCTCGACCGCCTGCGGGGCGAGACCGTCCATACGTAGCGCGTCGATGCCACCGGCGATCGCGTTGAGCATGTTGTTCAGGTCGTGCGCGACCCCGCTCGCGAGCTGCCCCACGACTTCCATCTTCTGGGCCTGCTGGAACGACGCCTGGAGGCTGTCGCGCTGCTCGAGCAGCCGCGAGAGCTCGAGGCCCAGGGGCACCTGGTGCGCGAGGATCATGAGCAGCTCCTGGTCGTCGAGATCGAACGGCGCCTCGACCGTCCTGCGCTCGACGCAGAGGGAGCCCACGACGCGCTCGTTGAGCAGGAGCGGCACGGCGAGCACGCGCTTTCGGTCGGGGGCGTTCTCGGGCGAAAGCTCGTCGGGGAGCGCTGCAATCCACGGATCGGCGTGCTGCATCGCCGCACGCATGAAGCTCTCGCGCCATCCGCTAGCGGCGGGCAGGGTCTCGCCGAGACGGCTCCGACCGAGCGACAGAAGGGAGGCGACGTCGTCCGGGGGCTCGAAGAGGATGAACGCTCGATCGGCGGCGAGCTCGCGCACCAGGTCGTCCACGATCGCGGCACATTGCTGTTCGCGTCGAAGCTGGCCGTAGGGGGCGCGCGCGACGTGGAGGAGGGACGAGAGCTGTCGGCGCGCGCGGTGGGAGGACCGGCGCGCACTGGAGGCACTCGAGCTGCCCTTCAGAGCTTCGACAGGCGAGGGTAGAGAGAACTCGCTGCGCACCAGCTGCGCGCGCGCTTCCGCGCCGTGCTCGCGCGCAAGCGTCTCTGCGATGCGCGCCTGGTCGCGGGCGGCGTCGAGGTTGCCCTCGTCACGAAGCATGTGTGCGCGTACGCGCGCCACGCCCCAGAGGACCCAGGGGCACGTCTCGCGCCGAGCCAGGATCTCCGCCCTCGCGAGCAGCCGATTGGCTTTGGGCAGCCGCCCCTCGAACCAAGCGAGGCATGCGTCGACGTAGTTGCTGTGAGCCTTATAGAGCGGCGTCTTGGCGGCGGCCCGCAGGTCTGCCGCGGCGCCGACCAGGGCGGCGATGCGGGACGGCCGGTCGTCCCGCGCGGCCCGGAGGTACTGCTCGACGCGGGCGTGCCCCACCCCGATGTACCACTCGGCCAGCATGGGATGCGAATCGCTCGGGTGGTAGCCCTCCGCCTGGAAGGACGAGACGAGATCCTCGAACTCTGCACCCAGGCTTCCCGTCTCGAGGCAGTTGCGAACCTGCGGCCCCCACCGCATCGCCCCGTAGCGAGCCTTCTCGGGAGGGCGGTTTGCGACGAGATTCAGTTGCGACGCGAGCCAAGGGCCTTCCTGACCACTCCGCCCCATGGCCGCGAGCGCGGCTTGCGCCCGATAGGCCAGATAACTCGGGACAGCTTGTGACGTGTGCCTTCGGCGCCGAAGGCGATCGACTGCCCGGACGATCCAGCTCCAAGCTTGGGCCGCGCGACCGCGCAAGGACTCGGTGAAATCACCGTTGCCGACCGTGGCGCAGAACTCGTTGGTCTCCATCCACGGCGCGTATTTGTCGGCGCACTCCCGCGTGTCGGCCAGCATCGCGTCGAAGTGACCACGGTACGCGTGCGCCACGGATCGGCGCACGAGGTACACAGCCAGAAGAGCGGGATCCCCGAGCTTCTCGGCCATGACGCGCGCGGCCTCGAGGTGCTGCTCCCCCGCTGCGCTGTGGCCGCAGAGCGTCAGGTGGGCGTGGCAGGTCAGGTGGGCGCGTGCGAGCGTGACCGAGGCGTGATCTGCCTGGGAAAGCGCGGCGCCGACGACTTCTGCCCTGCGTGCCAGGGTGGTCAGCGTCCACCTGCGGTCAAGACCCAGGCGAACGTAGTGCTGGTAGAGGTCGTAGAGCACGTCGAGCACTTCGCGCCCGGGTGGCATCGGGGGGCGCGGCGCGAGGCCTTCCGGCGCTATCTCGTCCGCAGACATAGGGACACCGAGCGCGGCGAAGCCGTGCTCGAGTGCCGCCCACGCAGCGTCGGGCTCCGCTCGTTCACGGCGCACCCAGACGAGCCTGGCCAGGATCGCGGCGCGACTCACCGGATCCTTCGCGAGCTCCAGCGCCGTCTCGAAGGCACGCACGCTTTGATCGAGCGCTCCCACTCGGAGATTGGCTTCTCCCACCTTCCGGTGAAACGCGACATCCAGAGGCCGCGACGCGGCTTCGGCACACACTCGCGCCATCTCGAAGAAGCGAAGCGCAGCGTCGTTGTCGAAGCGGTCGAGCGCAGCCTCGGCCGCCTTGCGTGCGATCGAATACGCGACCAGCGGCGACTTGCGGAGGTCTCCGGCCGCGAAATGAGCAGCGCACGCATAGAGCGTGTCCACGTTCGAATCCGCGCGCTTTGCGAGGCGTTCGGCGGCACGCTGATGAAGCTTCGACCGTGAAGCGTCGTCCAGGCCGGCCACGAGCATCTCGCGTGCGCTGTCGTGGCAGAACGCGTGATGTCCCGCTTCGGCGAGCACCAGAAGACCTGCTTGCCGGCCATCCGCGAGGGCGTAACCGATGTCGTGAACGGACAGTCCGAGCACGTCGGCGAGCAGGGCGTCCTCGAATTGGGTCCCTAGGATCGCCGCCACCTCCATCACGCTCTTCGTCGCGGGCGGTAGCTCGCGCACGCGATGCCCGAGGAGGCTCAAGGCGCCGGACGGAAGCGCTACGCGATTGACGTTGGCGGCTTCGAGCTGCCAGGCGTTGTCCCTGAAGCGCAGCGCTCCATCGTCGAGAAAAGCGCCGAGCACCTCCAGGATACCGACCGGAGTGTCGTCTGCTGCCGCGACGACACGCCTGACGAGGGCTGGGTCCGCACTGCCGACGCCGAGGTGGGCGGCGATGAGCGCAGCACTCTGGCGGAGGTCGAGGGGCCCTATCGCGATCCGCGTGGACCGCCGCGGACCGACGGCGTCGAACAGATCGAACGCCGACCCAGATTCGTGCGGTCGCGCAGACAGGTAGAGCAAGAGTGAAGCTTCGTGCGCTCGATCCGCGACCGCGGAGATCACGTCCAAGCTGGCCGCGTCCATCCATTGGACGTCGTCGAACGCCACGAAGAGCGGCCCGGTCAGGCGGGCGAGGCGGATGAGGAGCTCGGCCGCGCCTTCCGCGAATGCGTCGGGGATTGCGGTCGTCGCCGGCTTGCTCAGACCGAGGATGTCCGCGAAACCCGGGGCGATGACGCATGCCAGGGACGCCACGGGCCCCTCGGCCGCGGAGCGCAGCGCCGTCCTGACCGCCGCACGCTCGTGCGGAGCCAGCCGTTCCAGCAACTCGAAGTAGTTCTCGAAGGCCCTCCGCAGCGCGGCGAGCGGCGCGTCGGCCTCGCGGCACACAGCCTCGAGGCTTCGCCCGCGTCCCTCCTCGCGGACGAGCGCGGAGCACGCACGCAAGAAGCGCGTCTTTCCGCTGCCCCGGATGCCTTCCACGAGCACGACCCGTCCGCCGGATCGTTCGACCTCGCGCCACGCGCGCGTGAAGCGCTCGAGGTCCGCGTCTCGGCCGACGATTGGCCCCAGGGATCGCGACGCCTCGAAGGCCCTCGCCCCGAGCGGTGTGCCTTTGGCTCGTACTCGGTGCAGATCCGTTAGCAGGGCGGTCGCGTCGGGGTAGCGATCCTCCGGCGCGCGTGCGAGCAGGTCACCGATGATGCGCGCGAACGACGCCGGGACACCGGACGCGGTGAGCTCGACGACGCCGCGCGTGGGATCCGCTTCGGCACTCGGCCGCCCGTTGAGGCACTCGAACAGGACGCTGCCGAGCGCGTAGAGGTCGGCTCGAGCGTCCACCTTGTCCGGCGCGAGGAACTGCTCCGGCGCCGAGTAGCGCCGCGTGCCCACAGCGTCGCGCGCGGCGAGCGCTCCGATGGGCGACACGAAGCCGAAGTCGACAAGGCGAGCCTTGTTGCGCGCGTCGAGCAGCACGTTGCGCGGCTTGACGTCTCGGTGGACGAGGCCAGCCTCGTGCACCGAGCGAAGCGCGTCCGCGAGCTGACATCCGAGATCGAGCACCTGGTCGGTCGGCAACGCACCGAGAAGGAGGCGCGATGCCAGGCTCTCGCCCTCGACGAGCTCCATGAGCAGGTACGGCAGTCCGTCGGCTTCGCCAACCTCGATGACGCGAGGTAGGCCCGGATGGCGTACACGCGCCAGCGCCACCGCCTCGCGATAAACCCAGCGCGTCCACTTGCCTTGCACGCGCGGCAGCTTCACCGCGCAGCTCGTCTCCCCCTGACGCGCGCGGTAGACGACGGAGTACGTCCCGTGCCCTAGCTCTTCGCCGATCTCCAGTCCGGGGACGCGGGCGGGGATCTCCACGGCAGGGTCTCAGAGTAACGCTGCTGGGTGCGCGGCGGCCACGACCTACGGGATCGGGTGGATGCGCAGCTCTGGAGGCAAGTGTGCGAGAAGGGGCGAGAGGCCGACGATCAGTGGGATTGCCGCGGGACAGAGCGCGCGTGCGACGTGCAGCTGTCCATGGAGCCAGGGCGGTGTGAGGTCCGCGAAACGGAGAGAGCGATCGGTATCCGCATCCGACGCGGAGCTGCGCACGTAGTGCGCAGCGTGCCCCTCGTCGAGCCAACGTCGTAGGACGGGGTGACGATCGGGCATCTGGTACGTCTCGAGGTGCGTCATCGGCGCGGGCAGGGGATCCGGAGCACGGTCGGGCAGCGGTTCGCCCCACAGAAACGCGAGGAGTTGCAGCGCCTCCTTCTGCGCGGCATTCACGGCTTCGGCGCGATCCGCCCGAGCCCCATATCCCGACACGAGAGGTCTTCCCGCGACCGCCGGGAACCCGAATACCCCGACGACCTCGAGGTCGCCGCCGATGGCGGGCGCTTCGGGATTGGGAAAGAGATAGGTGCGCCATTCGTACGAACGCGTGCCAGAGAGGATCGACGACTCGGCGTCGTTGCCGATGGGTACGGGGATCGTTTCACCCAGCCAAGCACGCATGACGCGATCGCGTTCCACCAGCTCCCGTGCGGCGCCGACACAGGCCTGCGACCAACCGGCGTTCAAGGACACTCCGTTCGAGCGCGCGAAGGCCCATCGGTCCGGCGCGGTGCTCGGCCGGAAGACGTCCTCGAAGCGCGCGGTGCCGAGATCGTCCCCCATCGAGGAACGGAGGCGGAAGGACCGCGCCGACGACGATGATGTGCGTACCGCCTCCGCGATGGCGATTCGCTCGAGGAGCTCGAAGCGCGCGCGGTCTACGGGATCTTGGAGGACGTCGGCAGCCGATCCGACAGCTTGACCGTGCTCCGAGGTCGCACACATGCCGACGCGGCGGATCGACAGGCCGTCGACAGCGACTGTGTCGTCGACGCGCTCGGAGAGCCGCCAGCCCTCAGGCAGCGGTAGCGGTGAGATCGGCGCGCCCTCGAGGAGCACGGGTCGCCTCCTGGCAGAGATGCTGGAAGTGCTCGCAGAAGGTGTGCAGAGCGCTGCGCAAGACCGGAAGCTCGGTCGGGTCTGCCACGAGGTCGTCGAGAGCGTCGAACGCTTTTTCGCGTGCCACCTCGGCTCCCGAGGAGGGCTTCACCTGCGCAACCAGGTGCTCGCTGAGCGCTCGGTAGGCGAGATAAGTTGCCGGATGGTAGCGCGCCGCTCGCTGGACCAGCTCCGCGAGGAGACGCATCGTCGGCAGCTCCTCGGCGCCCGCGAGCCGATCGCCGTGGGTCAGCCGCTGCGTCGCCAGGGCGCAGCGCGCGAGCGACCCGTGGTCGGCGCGGTCGAGCGCTCGGAGGCAGAAGAGATCGATCTCGGTACGGAGCGCGGCTGCAATCATCGGGAGAACCTCCAGCGGTTGCCAAGCGAAGGAAAGGCTGAGCGGTGTGACCGCCGAAGCGGTCACACCTCCGAGTCGGATGAGCTCAGGCGGTGAAGAGGGCGAACTTCTTCATGACGGACTCCTATCGGTTGGGGGTTGCACGTCGTTTCGCTATCGACATGGCCGTGTACTGACGCCTGAACACGGCACTCGCCCCCTGGCTGAGAAACTTGGTGTAACGGAGGAGCAGGCCCCACCGCTCCGAGGCCACCTGGCCCGTCACGATGTACCCGTGCCCCGCGAGCACCCGGATGATCGGGGTGTTCGCCGGTGATACCTCCGCCTCGATGCGCTCGACGCCCACCGCGCACAGCGGCTCGTCGAGACGATCGAAGAACTGCGACATCAGGCCGCGCTCGCGGTACTGCGGCAGGATGCCCGTCGACCGCAGGTAGTAGCTGTTCCAGTCCCACGGGTGCG
>Ga0335083_10005299_pt1 | contig 16278 bp, 11 predicted proteins | sample Lox_Sample_42_FD_206716 | JGI IMG/M metagenome (GOLD analysis project Ga0335083, IMG submission 206716) | Soil microbial communities from Loxahatchee National Wildlife Refuge, Florida, United States - Lox_Sample_4.2 | ecosystem: Environmental > Terrestrial > Soil > Wetlands | place: USA... | reverse complement strand
GGGCGTGAAGTCGCTGAACCTCGACCTGGGCGTGCGCTTCTCGAACTACTCGCTGTTCGGCAGCACCTCCAAGTCGCAGATCAAGGTCGAGTACAAGCCGACCTCGGACCTGCTGTTGCGTGGCACGTTCGCGCAGGTGTTCCGCGCCCCGACGCTGATCGATCTCTACGCCGCGCCGCTGAACACGAGCTCCACCTACGCTGATCCCTGCTACGGCACGGACGCGGCCGCGGTGGCTGCCAACCCGAACCTGGCCAAGGCCTGTAACGGCGCCTACCAGCTCGGTGGTTCGTATGCGTACAACGGCACCAGCCAGGTCACCGGCCTGATCCTGTCCAACCCGGACCTCAAGCCGGAAACGGGTCACGTCTGGACCAGCGGCTTCGTGCTGCAGGTTCCGTACGTCGAGAACCTGTCGTTCACGGCCGACTACTGGAACTATGACATCAAGAACGTCATCACGGCTCTCGATCCCAACTACTCCAGCCGGCAGTGCGTGGCCACGGGTGCGGACCAGTTCTGCAGCCTGATCCACCGCTTCCTGGTGGGTAACAACCAGGGCGAGATCGAGGTGTTCGACCAGCCCACGGTGAACCTCGGTGAGCTGAAGACCGACGGTGCGGACTTCGAGGCCAACTACCGCCTCGCCGGAACGCCCATCGGCTCCTTCCGCTTCAGCGCGGCGGCCACCTGGCTGAACAAGTACCTGAGCATCCCGATCGCGGGTGAAGCGCCGCAGGAAGTGGCCGGCACCTTCGACCGCCAGTTCGGCAACTATGCCAAGTGGCGTGGCCTGAGTTCGGTGGGCTGGTCGATGGGTCCCCTGGACGGTCTGATCCAGTGGCAGTACATCGGTCACGAGGTCGTGCACGACCCCGCCACCCAGAGCCCGGCTGCCTTCGGCAGGCCCCAGGCCGACTGGAGCGTGGGCAGCGTCAGCTACATCCACATGACGCTGGGCTACACGATCAAGCAGACCAACACCAAGATCCAGGCTGGTGTACAGAACCTGCTCGACAAGCAGCCGCCACTGATCACGCTCAACACGTCACTCAACGCCGACACGGACGTGTCGACGTATGACACGTTGGGCCGACGGTGGTTCATCGGCTTCACGCAGAAGTTCTAAAGCCGGCGGTTTTCCGCCGTGCAAGGCCGCGTGGGTTCGCCCACGCGGCCTTTTCTCTTTGAAGGGCACGTTAATTAACAGTAGTCTGGATTCATGACCCTGTCCGTCGACGACATGACTGCCCTGCTGGGGGCCGCCTACACGGCTGTGGAGAGCGGCAACCTGGAAGTGGCCGAGGCCAATTGCCGGGACATCCTGCGTGAACAGCCGCGGCATACCGAGGCTCTGGCGCTCTTCGGCTATCTGCAGCTGACCCAGGGACGCTTCGGCGAAGCCCTGCCGACGTTCGAGCAGCTTTGCCAACTGGAGCCGCAGCAGCCCTCGCACTGGCTCAACCTGGGCAACGCGCTGCGGGGCACCGGTGAGGCGGACAAGGCGCTGCAGGCCCTGGTGCGCGCCGCGCAGCTCGGCGAGACCTCCGTCAACTTCCAGTTCAACCTGGGACTGACCCACATGGCGCGCGGCGACTTCGAAGCGGCGCGTGCCGTGCTGGCGGAAGCGCTCAAGCTCGCTCCCGAGGATGCGGAGATCCGCCACCGCTACATCATGAGTTGCTACGAGTGCATGCAGTTCGAGCCGGCACTCGCGGCCCTGGAGAACTGGACACCCCCGCCCGGGGCTTCACCGGAGACCGTCGCGGGCATTGCCCAGGTGCTCCTCAACATGGGCGAGTTCGCCCACGCGGAATCCATACTGCGCACCTCGGTGGGCAGCGATGCGGGCGTGAGCGCGCTGATCATCCTGGTGCAGATCCATGAGCGCACCAACCGCCTGGCGGAAGCCCAGGCTCTGCTCGATCGTCTGCGTGACCATCCGGATGCCCGGCTGCTCGGCTCCGATCTGCAGCGCGTCGGCGGCAAGCTGGCGCAGCGCCGTAGCGATCACGAGCTGGCGGTCGAGCTGTACCGGCAAGCACTGGTGGAATACGCCCAGCCGCATGACCGGCACTTCATCCAGTTCCCGCTCGCCGAGTCGCTGCATGCGCTCGGGCGACACGACGAGACGATCCGCACTCTGCTGGAAGCGCATCGCTCGCAGGTCGCCTACATCAAGCGCAGCCGGCCGCTGACCACGATTCGCGGCACACCGCAGATGGAAGTCACCGAGTTCCCGTGCGATCCGGCTGACGTAGCGACGTGGGACCACAGCGGCGCACCGTCAACCGAGAACAGCCCGGTGTTCGTGGTCGCATTCCCGCGCTCGGGCACGACCCTGCTTGAACTGACACTGGACTCCCATCCCCTGCTGCGCTCGATGGATGAACAGCCGTTCGTGCAGAACGTCCTCGAGGACGTACTGGCGCTGGGCGTGAAGTATCCCGAGCAGCTCGGCAAGCTGACGGCAGAACAACTCGAGGAGCTGCGCAAGCGGTACTACGGCCGTGTGGGCCGCAAGGTGAAGCTCGAACCGGGTCAGAGACTGGTCGACAAGAACCCGCTGAACATCCTGCGGCTGCCGGTCATCCGGCGCGTGTTTCCCAACGCGCCGATCCTGCTCGCGGTGCGCCACCCGTACGATGTGCTGCTGAGCTGCTACATGCAGCACTTCCGCGCACCGGATTTCGCACTGCTGTGCGCGGACATGCCCTCACTCACCGTGGGGTATCGCAAGACCTTCGATTTCTGGTACGACCACGTCGAGCTGCTGAAGCCGCGGGTGCTGGAAGTGCGTTACGAGAGTTTCGTGTCGGACCTGGAGCCCGAGGTCAGGCGGATCGTGGAGTTCCTGCAGCTGCCGTGGAGCGAGGCCATGCTGGCGCCGGCCGAGCGGGCGCGCGCCAAGGGCTACATCAGCACCCCGAGTTATTCGCAGGTGGTGCAGCCGGTCAACCGCAAGGCGGTGGGCAAGTGGCAGGCCTATCGCCCGTACCTGGAGCCGGCCCGCCCCGTACTCGAACCCTACCTGAAGCGGTGGGGTTACGAGGGTTGATCCGTCACCGTCCGGGAGTCAGCCGGGCTGAGCGCCGCCCGGGGGCGCGGGACTCTGCACGGCCGATGGCGGCGGCTCACTGAACATCAGATACGTGGACACGATGTATTTCTCGCCCGTGCGCGTGGGCAGACCTTCATGCTGATACATCCAGTAAGGCGGGAACATCAGCAGTCGGCCTTCGCGCGGACTCACGGTCAGATCCAGCTGCGGGAAGCGGGTCTCGCCGCCCTCGGGGACGTCGTTGAGATACCAGAGCAACACCAGGTAACGGCTCGCGACGTGTTGGAGTGCGTCCCAATGCAGCTGGAACCTCTCGTCCGTGCCGGAACGGTAACGCTTCATGACGAGATCGGAGACGAACGGCGTGTTGGGAATGGGAATGGTCAGACCGATGTCGGCGTTGTAACGGGCGAGCGCGCGATCGATGAAGCCGCGGAACAGGTCGCGGAAACCGGGATCGGACAGCCGGGTGACGTTGAGCTCGGTCCACTCGGAGTCCTCCAGACCCCGGCGCAGCTTGCGGCCGTTGTACTGCTGGAAGCGCTGCAGGCTCGCGAACGACTCGATCATCTTGCGACACAGCGGGGCCTGCAGGTCGGCGTCGTAGACCCTGACGTAATGACGCAGATCCTGGTGTGTGTCCATCGCCCCCGCCTCGCGCCGGATACCTGCCGGTTATGGTAGCGTTGCAGGAATGAGCGCATCCTCGCAAGCCCAACAGCTGTTGCGCGCAGGCCGCATCGCTGAAGGCGAGCGGCTGTACGAGCAGATCCTGCAGGGTTCCCCGGACGACGTGGAAGCTCTGAACGTCCTCGCACTGGCTGCGCTGCGGCGGCAGGACCGTGCCCGAGCGATCTCGCTGCTCACCCGCGCCGTCACCGCCCGGCCCGACGATCTGTACTCTCGCTATCACCTGGGCCGGGCTTATGACGAATCCGGCGATCTGGCGCGCGCGGTGACGGATTACGAGGCGGCGCTCGGGATTCGTGACACCTTCTATACCGGGCGTCTGTACCTGGGGCATGCGCTCGAGCGCTCCGGAGACCGGACCCGTGCGCTGCGCGAATACGTCCGGGCGCTCGGCGCGGCGCAGCGCGAAGGCAAGTGGCTGGATCCGGGCACGACACCGGGTAACCTGCAGCCGCTGCTGCAGCGTGCGGTACAACTCATTCGCGAGACGAAGCGCAACCTGGCCGGCGAGGTGATGACCAGTCTGCGCGCGAAGTTCGGCGAGTCGGAGTTGACGCGGGTCGCGCGGGCCTTGCGGGTGTACCTGCGCGAGGAAGCGCCGGAGTATCCCGATCCGCGGCAGCGGCCGACGTTCTTCTATTTTCCCGACCTGCCGCCGAGCGCCTATCCCGACCGCAGGTTGTTCCCGTGGATGGAGGCGCTGGAGGCGCGCACGGCTCAGATCCAGGCGGAACTCGGAAGACTGCTGCCTTCTGCCGTCGGTCGGGAGCGGGTGTTCCTGAGCGAGGAAGTGGAACGGGTCAACCTGCGTGGCATGGGAACGGCACCGAGCTGGAACGGCTACTACTTCTATCGGCACGGCAAGCGGCGCGAGGACAACTGCGCGGCTTGTCCGGACACCGCTGCGGCAATTGACGTGCTGCCCCTGTGCCGGGTCCCCCAGCACGGACCTGAAGTGTTGTACTCAGTCTTTACTCCCGGGACGCATCTGCTGCGGCACCGGGGTGTGACCAACACCCGGCTGGTGGGGCACCTGCCTCTGATCGTGCCCGCCGATTGCGCCTTGAACGTCGGTGGCGAGGAGCACGTCTGGAAAGAGGGCCGTGCCGTGGTCTTCGACGATACCTACGAGCACGAGGCGTGGAATCGCAGTGACCGGATCCGCGTGGTCATGATCTTCGACATCTGGAGTCCGTACCTGACCGAGATCGAAAAGATCGCGGTGGCGGAGGTCATCGACCGGATGAGTACGATCGAGCCGCTGGACGGCTGACGCTCCCGATCCCATCCACCATGCGCCTCTCCCGACCTTTCCATCGTCTTCCTGTGCGCTTCGACGTTGCGCGCCTGCGGCAGGAAGTGGCTGCGCTGCCCGCCGATGCGTGGGTCAGCCATCCCAACGGCATCGGTGGCAACTCGGCACTGCGCCTGATCAGCGCCGGAGGCGGCGAGAATGACGATGTCGATGGTGTCATGCAGCCCACACCGTATCTGCTGCGCTCGCCCTATCTGCGCCAGGTCCTGGCGAGTTTCGGGGTGGTGTGGAGCCGATCGCGCCTGATGAAGCTCGCGCCGCATGCGGATGTCCCGGAGCATGCGGATATCAACTATCACTGGTACTACCGGGTGCGGGTGCACATTCCCGTGTTCACCGAGCCATCCGTGCAGTTCACGTGTGGCGGTGAAACCGTACACATGGCCGCCGGGGAGGCCTGGATCTTCGACAACTGGCGCCGGCACCACGTGCTCAACGGGAGCGATGCCGATCGCATCCATCTCGTGGCCGACACGACCGGTAGCGGTCCCTTCTGGCAGTTCGTCGGCCAGGGTCAGGCCGCCTCCCCGGCCGAACATCGTTACGACCCGGCCGCCGATGGCGTCATACCGCTGACCGAGCGCTCGCGACTTCCGCCGGTCATGCCACCGGCGGAAGTAGATCTGCTGCTGCTGGACCTGCGCGCTGAACTGGTGACGGCCGAGAATGCGGAAGGCATGCAGCGGCTCGGTCAGTATGTCGCGCTGCTGGATGCCTTCCGGCGCGACTGGCGCCAGCTCTACACGCTGCACGGTGAGAACCAGGAAGGGTGGCCGCATTACGCGACACTGCGCCGCCAGTTCCGGGCCGCCGCCAGGGATTGTGGCGAAGGCCTGTCGATGCGGACCAACCGCATCGATGCCCACAAGGTGCTCGAGGGACGGGTGTTGCGAGCACTGTTGCCGGCCGTACCGGATGTGCAGCCTGCAGCCGGAACAAGTTCCGGGCAGCGGGTCGGAGCAACGCAGGTCATCAGGCCGACACGCCCGGTCTTCATCATCGCCGCACCCCGGTCGGGCAGTACGCTGCTGTTCGAGACTCTGGCGTGCAGCCGTAATCTGGTGACGCTCGGCGGCGAGGCGCACTGGCTGGTGGAGGACCTGGAGTCGCTGCGGCCGGGCGCGCCGGGCGTGGAATCCAACCGGCTGACCGAGTCCCACGCGACGCCCGAAGTCGCGGCTGCCATCTGCGCAACCATAGCGAGCCGGCTGCGCGATGCGGAGGATCGGCCCGCGACTCTGACCGCGGCTGCGCGGCTGCTGGAGAAGACACCGAAGAACGCCTTGCGCATCCCCTTCTTCAACCGGCTGTTTCCGGATGCACAGTTCATCTTTCTGTGGCGGGATCCGCGCGAGAACCTGAGCAGCATCATGGAAGCGTGGCGCAGCGGGCGCTGGAAGACCTACAACGGGCTTGAAGGATTCGACGGGCCGTGGTCGCTGCTGCTGCCACCGGGCTGGCAGGCCATGAACGGTCAGCCGCTGGAGCGGATCGCGGCGCTGCAGTGGGCGACGGCAAACCGGATCGCGCTGGAGGACCTCCAGCAGCTGCCGCGCGAGCGCTGGATGTCACTGCGTTATTCGCAGCTGGTGGCGGATCCGGGGTTCCAGACCAGCCGTCTGTGCCGCTTCATCGGCATCGAGCGCGACGCAAGTTTGATCGCGCGCACCGGGGGACCGCTGCCGTTGTCACGCTTCACGCAGACGCCGCCGGACCGGAACAAATGGCGCCGCAACGAGGCGTTGATCGAGTCGGTGCTGCCGCTGGTGGAGCCGGTCTGGCGGCAGCTGGAGGCGCTGGGGTAGCCGGCCCGGAGACCGCGGCCCGCCGTGCAGCCCGCGACAAACAGGCCGCGCATGCGGCCGGGACGCAGCCGCGAGTGTCAGTCGCCGAAGCGGAAACCGTGGCGCTCGATGAGCTGTGCGTCCCGCTCGGCCACGAGATCACGCAGCGACTCGCCGTAGTACTCCGTGTAGGCCTTGTGCTCCGAGGTGTTGCTGGGTTCCGCATCCCGCACGTGCGCGCGCATGACCGCACTCACCGGCTGACCCACGGCGGTGAGCATCGAGATGAGTTCGTCGCGCAGGCGATCCGTGCGCCTGACATACATGACACCCGGGCCGTCGTACATGTGCCAGTAGAGATGACTGTAGAAACCCCGACCCGAGGCGCGGATGGGCTCCAGCGCGAAGCCCGGGACATTCAGGCCCTTGTTGAGATAGCGCGGCGGCAGGGCTGCGACGACCGCATCCAGCAGCCGGCCGCTTGCGCCGAGGTCCAGCATGTTGGCCAGCGTGTGCTCGAAGTCCAGGCGGCCGTCTTCGCTGAGGATGCGGAACAGCGCATTGGGTTCCCGGCGCCGCGCCTGGAAAGAGTACCAGGACACGTAATAACTCCACGGATTGCGGACGAACCCAAGGGCCGGCAGCTGCGCCGCTTCGGGCGGCGCCATGCGGCGCGGCAGGTGATAGCCGACCTGGCGTGCCTCCGGCACGAAGCGCAGCAGGAACTCGTTGACGAAGGTGCCACCGGACTTGTGCAGGTGGAGGAAGATGAACCGGTCGGCCACGATCACCGCGACGATCTCCGTGCAACCGGTGCCAAGCTAGCGGCGACCGGCCGCGGCGACGTGCTGCTCCACGTCGGGCCTGTGGGTTCCGAGCGTACGCTCGCCGTGCGACAGCAGATCCAGCAAGGCGTCGCTGGGGAGGAAGTCGCAGATGAGGTGAGTGCGGGACAGCCTTTCATGCGCATTCCAGACGCCGTGGCGTGCGCAGTTGTTCAGCGCCCAGATCTCGCCGGTGCGCATCACGTAACACTGTCCGGCGCAAAGCATATACGCCTGCTCATGGGTCTCGACCGCGACGTGGATGCGGATCGTCTGGCTGAAATACGGCGCGCGGTCGATGTGCGGAGCGATGGCGCCACCGGCGGGCAGGCGGGCGAGCAGGCAGCGCTGGGCACTGGCCTGGATCAGCGAGGAGATGATCCATTTGACGTAAGGCAAACTCTGCAGCGGCGGCCGGTCGGCGATCGGAAGATCGCCCTCGGCGGGCGCGTGACCCCGCAGAAAAAGAGCTTCCGCGGCAGTGTGCACACCCACTCGTCCACCGGTGGTGCCCCACGCCGCGGCCGGCAGGTTCGCGACCTCGGCGGCCAGTCGTATGGCATCCACCTGCAGTGGCAACCGGACGCAGGCGCCCACGAGCGACTGCTTGTCCAGCAGGGGTTGTCCGGGCAGTTCCAGCATCCGGACAGTCTGCCAGAACGGCGCCGCGGACTCACGCCAACCACGGCGGCAGTGGGATAATGCGCACCATGAAATACGGACCCGCGGAACACCCGTGCAGAATGCCCTGAACACCGCTCACGACCTGATGCGGCGGGGCGCGCTCCGCGAGGCCGAAGCGGTGTGTCAGCAGGCGCTGACCGCCAGCAACGGCCGGGATCCGCAGGCGTGGGTCACGCTCGGCATGGTGTTGCGCCAACAGGGACGACTATCCGATGCTGAGTCGGCGTACCGGCGTGCCATCGCGTTGGCGCCGAATGATGTCTACGCCTTGCATGCACTCGGCGCTCTGCTCTCGCAGATGGAGCGCGCGGAAGAAGCGCTTGCCGTGCTCAACCGGGCGCAGTCACTGGGACTCAATGCGCGTGAACTGCACATCAATCGCGGTCGCGCGTTGCTGCAGCTCTATCACCCCCAGGAGGCGGAACGGGACTACGAGCGGGCGGTGGCGATCGAGCCGCGTGACCCGGTCGCTCAATCGAGTCTCGCGCAACTGCGCTACATGCGCGGCGATCCGGCATTCGCGCGTGACATGGCGGCCGCCGTCATGGCCAACCCGGCCGATGCGGGATTGCACCTGGCGCTGGGCGAGCTGTTGCGGCGCGCCGGCAATCTTCCCGGGGCGGAGTCCGTGCTGCGCGCAGTCATCCGCAGCCAGGGGCCGATCCCGGAGCTGCGCGCTGCTCTGGCCGCGGTGCTGCACGAAGCCGGGCGACTGAAGGAGGCTGAGATCGAGGCGCTGGAAGCATCCGTCGCCCGACCACAGGATGTCGGCATCCTCGAGAGTCTGATCGGCATCATGTTGGGACGCGGCCGGCCGGAGGAGGCGATGCCGCTGATCCGCGCACAGCGCCGGCGGGTCCCTTACGATCAGCGCTGGATCGCCTACGAGGCCACCGCCGCGCGCCTGCTGCAGGAGCCGCTGTACAGGCAGTTGTATGACTATGAGCGGCTGGTGAAGGTCTACGACCTTGAGCCACCACCGGGTTGGAGCTCGATGGCCAGGCTCAACGCAGCCGTGGCTGCAAAGCTGCGCGCGCGCCACCAGTTCAACACCCACCCGCTGGATCAGAGCCTGCGCAACGGCAGCCAGACCGCGCGCAGCCTGCTCACGGAGCCGGATCCCACGATCCAGGCGTTGCTGAGCGCTTTTGCGGCACCGATCGCGAGTTATATGGCCTCCGTGGGCAGCGCACAGGACCACCCCATCAGTGGGCGCAATCGCGGCGGGGCGGCGATGAAGGGATGCTGGTCGGTCGAGTTGCGCCGGAACGGGTTTCACGTCAACCACGTGCATCCGGAGGGGTGGATCAGCTCGGCGTACTACGTTGCCGTTCCGCAGGACGTGGAGGATACGCAGGCGAAGTCGGGTTGGATCAAGTTCGGCGAGCCGGGCATACCCGTAGCCGGAGCCGGCGCGGAATATTTCGTGCAGCCGCGACCCGGGCGACTGGTGCTATTCCCGTCCTACATGTGGCACGGCACGAATGCCATCACCGGAGATGAGACGCGGCTGACGGTGGCGTTCGACGCCGTGCCGGCCTGAACGCGGCGCGAATTCAGCAGCGGCGAGCCGGCTGCTGTGCCGGGGCGGTTTACGCCTCGAGATCCTGACTCGGACGCCAGGCCTGCATCAGCTCCTGCTGCTTGCGCGGCGGCACCGGATCATAGTGACTCAACTCCATCGCGTAGGCACCCTCACCACCCGTGAGGGCCTTCAGGCGTGACTGGTACTCCGAGACCTCCGCGAGCGGCACGAGAGCGCTGACCGTGGCGCGGTGCCCCGGCAGCGCGTTGTTGCCGTTGATGCGGGCCCGCTTGGTGGCGAGATCGCCGGTGATGTCACCGATGGAGCTGGCGGGAGCGGTGATCTCCACGTGCACGATGGGTTCGAGCACGATGGGGCCCGCCTTCGTGAGTGCATCCAGCAGCGCCTTGCGACCGGCCGACACGAAGGCCACTTCCTTCGAATCCACCGGATGGTGCTTGCCGTCAAACACGGTGACGCGCAGGTCCTGCAGCGGGAAACCGGCCAGCGCGCCCTCGGTGAGCACCTGGCGCACGCCCTTCTCGACGGCCGGTATGAACTGGCCGGGGATGGCGCCACCGACGACATCGTCCACGAATTCGAAACCCTTGCCACGCTCGAGCACGTCCACGCGCAGGAACACTTCGCCGAACTGTCCCGCACCCCCGGTCTGCTTCTTGTGGCGGCAGTGCCCCTCGGCCGAGCGAGTGATCGTCTCGCGATACGGGATACTGGGAGGATGCGTCTTCACGCGCACGCCATAGCGCTCACTCATCCGCTCCAGCAGCACGCGCAAGTGAAACTCACCCATGCCGTACAGAACGGTCTCGTTGACTGCCTTGTGATGCTCGATGCGCACGCAGGGATCTTCGGCGGTGAGTTTGTGCAGAGTGTCCGCCAGGCGTTGCTCATCGCCGCGGCGCTCGGGCTCGATGGCGATCCCGAGCATGGGTGGCGGGAATTTCACGGCGCGCAGGTGATATTCGTCCTCGTCGTGCGAGTCGTGCAGCACGGCATCCAGTTGCAGTTCTTCGATCTTCGCAAGTGCGCACAGGTCGCCGGGGATCGCGGCCGTCATCTCCGTGGAGTCCTTGCCCATCAGGCGCCACAGGTGCGCCACCTTGATCGGCTTGCGTGCATCACCGACGAACAGCTGGCTGCCCTGGCGGATGGTTCCCTGATGGACACGCAGCACCCCCATCTTGCCGACGTAGGGATCAATGGACACCTTGAAGACATGTGCGATGACGTGTTGATCCGGATCCGGACTGACGGTCACGCGCTGCGCGCTGCTGCCGGTGCCCTTGAGGAACGGCGGTGGATTGCCTTCCGCGGGGTTGGGCATCAGCCGCTCGAACACGGTGAGCAGCTCGGCGATGCCGGCACCGGTCTCGGCGGACACGAAGCAGACGGGAACCAGGTGGCCCTCGCGGAGGGCCTGCTCAAAAGGGTCGTGCAGCTGCTCCGCGGACAGTTCGGCGCCCTGCTCCAGGTACAGGGCCATCAGCTCCTCGTCGAGTTCGACGACCTGGTCCACGATCTGCGTGTGCGCGGCTTCGATCGAGGAGAAGTCCGGGGTGAGGCCGCCTTCCTGCGGATCATGCGCGTGAAAGTAACAGTCGGCCACGGCACGGCCGCCGTTGGCGGGCAGGTTGAGGGGCAGACATTGCGCACCGAACCGGTCGCGGATCTGCTCGAGCAGTTCGGCGGGCTTGGCATCGCGGCTGTCGATCTTGTTGATGATGATCAGCCGGCACAGGCCGCGGTCCTGCCCGAACTCCATCAGGCGTTCGGTGACGGTGTCCACGCCACTTGCGGCGCTGATGACAATGGCCGAGGTTTCGACGGCTTCGAGTACCGAGAGCGTGCGCCCGAGAAAGTCAGCATAGCCCGGGGCGTCGATGAGATTGACGTGGATGGCGCCGTGGTCGAATCCGCAGATGGCGGTGTCCAGCGAGTGCAGCAGGCGCTTTTCCTGCTCATCGAAATCGGACACGGTGGTGCCGCGCTGCAGACTGCCTTTGGAGCGGATCGCGCCCGCTTCCAGCAGGAGCGACTCCAGCAGCAGTGTCTTGCCGGCGCCAGCCTGGCCCACCAGCGCGACGTTCCGAATCCCCTGCGTCGTATAGCCCACGGCGGACGCTCCGGAGTGCATGCACTGTTACAGAGCGTACTCCCGAGGCCCCGCGGCCGGCTACCGGCGTTGGCGGTGTGCCGCGAGCCGCTGGCCGCTGGCCGTATGGTCAAGTCCAAGGCAGCGTCTCGCACCGTGAACGCGGCGGCACGGATGCGCTAAGGTGGACTTCCGTTGGGGATGGAGCGCCGGCTAACGGCGGCAAGAGACAGCGATGAACCCTGAAGAACAGGAGCGGCAGCGCCGCAAGATCCAGAAGCAGCTGGACGACGCCTTGGCGGAGTCGTTTCCGGCCAGCGATCCGGTCTCGATCGTGACCTCACAGGAGGAGGAGGATTGGGGCGGTGATGAGGGCACGGCCAAGGCCGACCCCGGCGGCGGCGAGGCCGGCGGCAGCGGCGGCAGCAAGCGGGGTGCCGCGACGGGGGATGCCGTCAAGGGGCGGTGAGTTCGAGTCCCGAGCCCGCCTGATTCACCGTGTGCAGCACGATCGGGCGGCGCCAGACACGCTGGACGTAGTCCAGCACGCGCCGGCTGCGTTCCAGATCCAGACCGCGCCCATCCACCGAGTTGTCGTGAGTCAGTTCGAGGGTCCCGTCGGTCCGCACACGGGTCGCTGACACCGTCGGGGCGCCGAAGTTGTACTTGGGTGCCAGGATGGCCTCGTGCAGCCCGGTCAGTTCGTTCTCGAGCACCTTCACCTGACCGTCGTTGCGCGCGCTGAACCGGAACAGCTCCAGCTCATCCGCCAGCTCGCGATCCAGATGATTGCGGATGAACGCGAAATCATCGTCCTGTTCCATGATGCCGCGGGCCGCTTCCAGGCCATCGCGCTCGACGATCTTCTCCCACATCGAAAAGCCGAGGTGGTACGGGTTGATGTTGAGGGCGACCTGCTGGTCGGCGGCCACCGGGCGCACGACGTCGGAGTGACACTTGATTGCGTCCACGTACGCCTGCTGGGGTACGAAGTCAGCCTCGCGCAGCAGGCGCGCGTGCCAGTAGGAGGCCCAACCCTCGTTCATGATCTGCGTGGCGAATACCGGATAGAAATAGAAGGACTCCTCGCGCACCGCCAGGAAAATGTCGCGCTCCCAGCTTTCCATCTCCGGCGCATAGTTCGCCACGAACCAGAGCAGATCGCGCTCGGGATGCGGGGGCACCGCCGCGCGCTTCCGGATCTGCACGCCGGTGGGCGCGGCTTCCGGGTCGAGCGCGGCGAAGCGCTTGCGGAACTCGTCGTCGGCCAGGCCCTTCGGGTCGGATTCGTACTCGGGATAGCGCTCGCGCCGGACCTGCTGATCGACGTCGATGTGCTGCTCGAGCGCCAGGGCCGCATCCAGCACAGTCTCCACCCGCTGCATACCGTACTGCTCGATGGCCTGCTGGATCTGACGGGCGTGATTGGCCGCGTGTTCGACGATACGCTCGCTGACCTGACCCTGGCAGCGGCGGAACAACAGGTTGTTGCGCGAGAAGTCCGCATGTCCCAGAACATGCGCGGTCACCAGGATGTTTTCCGCGAGACCGTTGCTGGCGGCGAGATAAGCGTGCCCGGGGTTACCCGGGAAGACGACCTCGAACAGCCGCGAGTGGCCCATGTGGCGCTGGATGAGCTGATAGATGTAGCGGACGCCGAATGACCAGTGCGGCATGCGCACCGGCAATCCGTAGACCGCGATCTCCATCATGAACGAGTCGGGCACCGCCTCGAAGTCGACCGGGTGGAAGTTCAGTCCCGAGCGCGTGGCCAGTTCCTCGATGCGCGCGGTGTAGCTCTTCCAGTCCTCGGCGCTCATCCCGGAGCCTCCAGGGCCTTGTTCTCGGCCGTGAAGAAGTGGCGCACGGCACCCCAGACATCATCGAAGTCGTTGAGCGCGTAACTGCCTGCCGCGCAGCCTGCGGTGGAGAGCTCCGCGAACAAGCGTCCTGTCTCGGTGGCAAGCTGTCGCGACAGACCGGAGGATACTTCGACGTAGCCGGTGAAACACGCATCCGCCGTGATCGATGACAGGCTCGAGCGTGCTTCGCCGCTGTCGCTCACCGCGTTGTCGCCATCCGAGGCGTAGAAGAGGTAAATGTTCGCGCGGCCGGGGTTGTAGCGCCCGTCGATGATCTCGCGCACCTTGTGGAAGCCGGTGGAGGAGACTGTACCTCCGGTGCCGCTCACCTTGAAGAAGTCGGACTCGCTGAACTCCCAGGCCTCCGTGGTGTGCGCGACGAACACCGTTTCGAGCGAGCGATACTCGCGGCGCAGTCCCTGCACCACCCAGAAAAAGAAGGTCTTGGCGAGCTTGCGATCGCGATCGGACATGCTGCCGGAGACATCGAGCATGAAGAACACGACGGCATGGATGGCCGGCTGGCGCCGTCGCGCGAGTTGCCGGTAGCGCAGGTCCTCGTCGATGAAGTTGGGCGCGGCGGCCGGGTTGCCGCGGCGCTTGACCATTTCCTTGAACGAGCGGCGGCGGTCGAGCCGTGAGCGCGCGCCACGGCGATCCCAGCCTTCACGCACCCAGTCGGATTCCTCGGAAGGACCGACTCGTGCCTTCAGGTTGGGAAGCTGCATCTCCTCCCAGAGCCAGTCGACGATGTCATCGACCTTGAATTCCAGCATGAGCTGCACTTCGCCATCGTCCTGGCCACCGGCGCCCTTCTCGCCCGGACCGCGCTGCTTGCTGGGATCGGAGAACGTATCGCCGGGTTTGGCCTTGCCCTGGCCGGCACCCTGTTGCTCTTCAGGACGACGCAGGCGGAAGTGGTAGTGCTCGAGCATGCGCACGGGAACCCGTACGCTGCGCGAGCCTTCGTTGATGACATCCGCGCCGGAGACGATCTGTGGGAGATGCTTGCGGACCGATTCGCGAACTTTCTCGTCGTGCCGCAGCCAGTCGCGCGCGCCGCGCGAAAACAGGTCGTACCACTTTGCCGCATCCGGAGCCGGTTTGGCGCTGTCTTCGGGCATAGCCTAGTGGTACTCCTTTGGCGCGCGACGCGCAACTGCTCTTCAGGCAGGCGCGCCGCGAATCCGAATGGCCACGCGGCGTTGCGTACGCGATGACAATTTTCGTCGCACGTTATTCCAGTGGGCCTCGAATCTCATTCCTCAGGTCTCGCACGTCATGCCCGTGGGTGATGCACGTGATTCCCGTGGGGTTTCTATTCCTGCGCGAGCAAAGTGGTGACATAGCTCAGCGCTTCCTTCGCACTGTGCTCGTCGTAACCATACTCGCTCACCAGACGTTGCTGCACGACGGAGATCTTCTGTCGCGCATCTTCGTCGGGCCGCGCCGTCGAAGTGACAAGCCGCAGGACATCGCGGCGTTCCTCGAACAGATACTGCTCAATGGCCTCACGCATGCGCGCGTGGCTGGCGAGCTTGAACTTCTCGCCGGCTTTGAACGCCACCATGGCCTTACGCACCACTTCCTGGCGGAACGACATCTTGCCGGAATCCGATACCTTGATCTTCTCTTCGACCGAGCGCAGGAACCGCTCATCGGCCGGACGGGTCTCGCCGGTGATGGGGTCGGTGACCTGGCGGTGATCGAGTGAAGCCTCCACTTCGTCGAGATATTTCTCCAGAAGCTGCTGTGCTTCCTCCTCGAACGAGGCAAACATCGCGCGGTGTACGTCTTCCTTCACCCAGCGGTTGTAGAACTCCTTGCGCGCGGTGACCAGGTGGTCGACCCAGGCCTTCTTGTGCTTGGCTTCCATGCGCGCGTCGCTTTCGATGGCGTCCTTGATCGCCAGGAGCAGCTCCATGCTCGTCAGGCTGTGGGTATTGCCTCTGGTAATAGCGTTCGAAATCGCGTTGATGACGAAACGCGGGCTGACGCCGGTGAGACCTTCGTCGGCGGATTCGGCATGCAACCGTGTGGCTTCAGTCTCTGGAACGCCTTCGACGGCCTCTCCGGCGTAGAGGCGCAGCTTCTTGGTCATATCCAGACCCTCACGTTCGGTCTTCGCGAGGCGGGTCAGGATGGAGAAGACGGACGCGAGATTGAGCACGTGCGGATCGAGGTGCACATTGCGGAACGCGGGAGCTCCGGAGACGAGCTTCTGGTAGATCCTCGCCTCGTCACGGTAGGAGAGCGCGTACGGCACCTTGATGATGACCATGCGGTCGAGCAGTGCCTCGTTCTCCTTTTCCTGCAGGAACTTGTGGAACTCGGCAAGGTTGGTGTGCGCCAGGATGGTCTCGTCGAGATGGATCAGCGGGAAGCGGGATACCTTGACGTTCTTCTCCTGCGTCATGGTG
>Ga0335083_10005298_pt1 | contig 16284 bp, 16 predicted proteins | sample Lox_Sample_42_FD_206716 | JGI IMG/M metagenome (GOLD analysis project Ga0335083, IMG submission 206716) | Soil microbial communities from Loxahatchee National Wildlife Refuge, Florida, United States - Lox_Sample_4.2 | ecosystem: Environmental > Terrestrial > Soil > Wetlands | place: USA... | reverse complement strand
TGGGCCGCGAAGTCACGAAGCTGGACCGTCCGGAGCTGACGAGCGCGAAGATCATCGTTTCGGGTGGCCGGGGTCTGGGCAGCGGCGAGAACTACACGAAGGTGCTGGAGCCGCTGGCCGACAAGCTCAACGCCGCACTCGGCGCCTCGCGCGCAGCAGTCGATGCAGGCTACGTGCCGAACGACTACCAGGTCGGTCAGACCGGCAAGATCGTCGCGCCGCAGTTGTACGTGGCGGTGGGCATCTCGGGCGCGATCCAGCACCTGGCCGGCATGAAGGACTCGAAGGTGATCGTCGCGATCAACAAGGACGAAGAAGCGCCGATCTTCAGCGTGGCCGACTACGGTCTCGTGGGCGACCTGTTCGCACTCGTGCCTGAACTCGTGAAGGAACTCGGCTGAAGCAGGCCGGTGCCATGAGCGAACAAAGGCCGACAGTCATGACTGGATATCCGGCGTAAAACGAAGCACAAAAGGGGCGCGCGGCGCCCCTTTGTCATTTCAGGAACCCGTGCCCTGCCTGGTATCGGACCAGGCGCGATGGGTCCGGAGCGAGCGCCAAAGCGCTGACTCTGATCGACATACCAGGTCCGATCGACACGAGAGGAGACTGACATGTACCAGGCGCCCACGAGCGACATGTTGTTCGTCATGAAGGAGTTGGCCGGCCTCGAAGACATCGCGAAGTTGCCGGGCGGCGAAGATGCCGCGCCGGAAACCGTCGAGGCCGTGCTGCACGAGTCGGCGAAGCTTTGCGGCGAAGTGATCGAGCCGCTCAACGTGCAGGGCGACCGCAATCCGAGCCGCTGGGAAAACGGAACCGTGCATGCCACGCCCGGTTTCAAGCAGGCATTCCGGCAATACGTCGAAGGCGGCTGGCAAGGCGTGCAACATCCACAGGAGTACGAAGGACAAGGTTTGCCCAAACTAGTGGGCACGCCGTGCATGGAGATGCTCAACGCAGCGAATCTCTCGTTCGCGCTGTGCCCGCTGCTCACCGACGGCGCGATCGAAGCGCTGCTCACGGCCGGCAGCGAAGCGCAAAAGCAGCGCTTCGTGCCCAAGCTCATTTCGGGCGAATGGACCGGCACGATGAACCTCACCGAGCCGCAGGCGGGCTCCGACCTCGCGGCCGTGCGCACGCGCGCCGAACCGCAGGGCGACGGCACGTACAAGCTCTTCGGCACGAAGATCTTCATTACCTGGGGCGAGCACGACATGGCGGAGAACATCGTCCATCTCGTGCTCGCGCGCACGCCAGACGCGCCCGAAGGCGTGAAGGGCATCTCGCTCTTCATCGTGCCGAAGTTTCTCGTCAACGAAGACGGTACACTCGGCGCACGCAACGACGTGCATTGCGTATCGATCGAGCACAAGCTCGGCATCAAGGCGAGCCCGACCGCGGTGCTGCAGTTCGGCGATCATGGCGGCGCGCTAGGCCAGTTGATCGGCGAGGAGAATCGCGGCCTCGAGTACATGTTCATCATGATGAACGCGGCGCGTTTCGCAGTGGGCATGCAAGGCGTGGCCATATCGGACCGCGCGTATCAGAAGGCGCTCGCGTACGCGAAGGAGCGCGTGCAGAGCCGTCCTGTGGATGGCTCCGCAAAGCAGGCCGCGACCATCATTCACCACCCCGACGTGCGCCGCATGCTCGCGACGATGCGCGCGCTCACCGAGGCCGCGCGTGCGCTCGCCTACGTCGCCGCGGGTGAGAGCGACCGTGCCCATCGCGATCCCGACGAGGCTGCACGTGCGCAGCATCAGGCGCGCTACGAGTATCTCGTGCCCATCGTGAAGGGCTGGAGCACCGAGCTCTCGCTGGAGGTGACAAGCCTCGGCGTACAGGTGCACGGCGGCATGGGTTTCATCGAGGAAACGGGCGCCGCGCAGTTCTATCGCGACGCGCGCATCCTGCCGATCTACGAGGGGACGACGGCGATCCAGGCGAACGATCTGATTGGGCGCAAGACGCTGCGCGACGGCGGCGCAGTTGCGAGGGCGTTGCTTGGCGATATCGCACAGACCGTCGATGCGCTCGGCGCGCACGAAGGCGCGGCGTTCGAGGCGATGCGCAAGCACCTCGCGCTCGGCGCACAGGCACTGGCCTCAACCGTGGACTTCGTGCTGGCGAAGGCAAAAAGCGACCCGAACGCGGTGTTCGCCGGTAGCGTGCCGTATCTGAAGCTTGCGGGGATCGTGCTGGGCGGCTGGCAGATGGCGCGCGCGATGCTCGCCTCGCAGCGCCTCATGCAGGACGATCCGAAGTTCCACGGCGCCAAGATCGCCACGGCACAGTTTTTCGCGCAACACGTGCTGCCGCAGGCAGTGGCACTCGAAGCCGCGATCGTCAGCGCGAACGGGGCTGAAGGCATGCTGGCGCTCACGGAGGATCAGTTCTAGCGTGCAAGCGGCGCGCGAGCGCATCGCATAGCAGCAGAAATGCAACACGGCGCCCCGGAGGCGCCGTGTTCGTTCATGTCGCGAGTGAGACGGTCGAGACGCGCGCGATCATGCGTACGCCGGGCGGCCCGAGCCCTGCGTATCGCCGAGATAGCGGTGGACCGAAAGATCGTCGGCCCTGATCGCGGGCTGCTTGCCGGAGATCAGGTCGGCGAGCAGCTGGCCTGAACCGCAAGACATCGTCCACCCGAGCGTGCCGTGGCCCGTGTTCAGGAACAGGTTCGAGATCGGCGTGCGGCCAACCACCGGCGTGCCGTCCGGCGTCATCGGGCGCAGGCCGGTCCAGAAGGTGGCGCTCGTCGTGTCGCCCCCGCCCGGGAACAGGTCGTTCACGCACATTTCGAGCGTTTCGCGGCGCGCTTGCTTCAACGTCTTGTCGTAACCGACGATCTCCGCCATGCCGCCCACGCGGATCCGGTCGTCAAAACGCGTGATCGCGATCTTGTAGGTTTCGTCGAGCACGGTGGAAACCGGCGCGGCCTCTGCGTTCACGATCGGCGCCGTGATCGAGTAGCCCTTGAGCGGGTAGACGGGGATCTTCACGAGACCCGCGAGCATCTTCGTGGAGAACGAGCCGAGCGCGACCACATAGGCGTCGGCGCGCACCATCTCGCTGCCGCACTGCACGCCCGTGATGCGGTCGCCCGCAACGGCCAGGCTGTCGATCGGCGTGTTGTAGCGGAACTTCACGCCCAGTTGCTCGGCCATCGCGGCGAGACGCGTGGTGAAGAGCTGGCAGTCGCCGGTCTCGTCGCCGGGCAGGCGCAGGCCGCCCGTGAGCTTGTGCGAGACCGCGGCGAGCGCCGGTTCGGCGCGGCCGAGCTCGGCGGCGGTGAGCAACTCATACGGAACGTTGGCTTCTTTCAGGACGGCGATGTCCTTCGCCGCGCCATCGAACTGCTGCTGCGTGCGGAACACCTGCAGCGTGCCGCCCGTGCGGCCTTCGTACTGGATGCCGGTGTCGGCGCGCAGCGCCTGCATGCAGTCGCGGCTGTATTCGGCGAGGCGCACCATGCGGCCTTTGTTGAGCGCATAGCGCTCGGCCGTGCAGTTCTGCAGCATCTGCCACATCCACTGCAGCTGGAATTTCGTGCCGTCGAGCCGGATGGCGAGCGGCGCATGCTTCTCGAACATCCACTTGATCGCCTTGAGCGGCACGCCCGGCGCGGCCCACGGCGCGGCATAGCCCGGCGAGATCTGGCCGGCGTTCGCAAAACTGGTTTCGAGCGCGGGGCCGGCCTCGCGGTCGATCACCGTCACATCGTGGCCCGCGCGGGCGAGATACCAGGCGCTGGCCACCCCGACCACACCACTGCCCAATACGACGACTCGCATAGCTGCTCCAGGTAGATTTGTTGGGGCTACGACTCGAAGCCGGGCGCTGTTGTGCCATGTTTTGGCACCCATAGCGCTGAAGGCATGAAAAAACCGGTGTAGCCAGCATTAACAGCTATGCTATTGTTGTGTGGCCAGATTTTGTTATCGTATTTTTCAGATTTTCAGGAATAAATCATGAGAACGCAGCGCCAACCCGTCCGCGCGCTCGACAGGCTCGATCACCGCATCCTGAAACTGCTGCAACAGGACGGCCGGATGGCCATGAAAGACCTTGCGGAGCAGGTCGGGCTCTCGGTCACGCCGTGCATCGAACGCGTCAAGCGGATGGAGCGCGACGGCGTCATCACGGGCTACTACGCGCGCGTGAATCCCGCCGTGCTGGGTGCGGCGCTGCTCGTGTTCGTGGAGATCACGCTCGACCACAAGAGCGGCAACATGTTCGACCAGTTTCGTCGCGAAGTGCAAAAGATTCCCGAGGTGCTCGAATGTCATCTCGTCTCGGGCGACTTCGACTATCTGATCAAGGCGCGCATTGGCGAGATGGCCGACTACCGCAAGCTGCTCGGCGACATCCTGCTGCAACTGCCGGGCGCGGTGCAGTCGAAGAGTTATGTGGTGATGGAGGAGATCAAGGAGACGCTGACGATCGCCGTTGGCGATTGAAGCAACTGAAGCGACTGAAAGCGCCCTGGTTTAAGGACTCGACAACGCGGCTCGATACTGTATATTTATACAGCATCGAGCCGCGTTTCTCATGTCCTCTCCGTTTCAGCCGTGACCGATTCCAACCACGATCCCGATGCCTGGCATCCCCTTGCACCGCTCGCGCCGCGCAAGGGGCGAGGGGCGGTCACGAACCTGCAGGGGCGCTACGAAGTCGACCAGCGCGAGGCATTTGACGACGGGTGGCAGCACGTGAGCGGCGGCCAGGGAGAAGGCACGGAGGAAGGCGGCGATCCCGTCTTGCGCACCGAGGTCTTCGAGGAGCACGCGAAAAGCATCCTCACGCGCAACCAGTCGCCCGACATCCCGTTCAACGTCTCGCTCAACCCTTACCGCGGTTGCGAGCATGGTTGCATCTACTGCTTCGCGCGGCCTACTCACAGCTATCTGGGCCTCTCGCCGGGCCTCGACTTCGAAAGCCGTATCTACGCGAAAGTCAATGCGCCGGAGTTGCTCGCGCGCGAGCTTGCCAAACCGGCCTACGAGCCCGAGCCCATTGCGCTAGGTGTGAACACGGACGCCTGGCAACCCGTCGAGCGCGAGCTGCACATCACGCGCCGCGTGATCGAAGTGCTCGCCGAGCGGCAGCATCCGTTCGCGGCCATCACGAAATCCTCGCTGATCGAGCGCGATCTCGATCTGCTCGTGCCGATGGCCGAGCGCCAGCAGTTCATGGCCGCGATCACGATCACCACGCTCGACGCCGATCTCGCGCGCTCGCTCGAACCGCGCGCGGCCACGCCGTCGAGGCGTCTGCGCACGATCCGCACGCTGGCCGAGGCCGGGGTGCCGGTGGGCGTGAGCATCGCGCCGGTGATTCCGTTCGTGACCGAGCCCGACATGGAGCGCGTGCTCGAAGCCTGCGCTGAGGCCGGCGCGACGAGTGCGAGCTACATCGTGCTGCGCCTGCCTTGGGAAGTCGCGCCACTCTTTCGCGACTGGCTCGCGGCGCACTATCCGCAACGTGCCGAGCGTGTGATGAGCCGCGTGCGCGACATGCGCGGCGGCAAGGATTACGAATCGGCGTTTTCGCAGCGTATGAAGGGCACGGGCCTCTGGTCCGATCTGCTCAAGCAGCGCTTTCGTAACGCAGTGCGGCGCCTGGGGCTCAACGAGCGACGACACGGCATTCTCGACATGTCTGCGTTCGTGCAGACCAAAGCGGTGCGCGAGAAGCCGCAACTCGACTTGTTCTGAGCGGGGCGTCGCGGGCCAAGGGAAGCGCCACGGGACCAAGCGCCGAAGCGCCAACGCCGGTCGACAGCTTTGCATGGGACCCAAGTAAGCGCTACAGCGCTAACTCGGGTCGACACGCCGCCGTTACTGGGAGATCGCCTTCGCGGCCTCGACCTGCGACTCGAAGTACGTCTGGAACGAGAGCGCGAGGCCCGTCATCAACAGAAACGCGCCGATCAGCAGCGAGAAGATCACGATGAAAATGACCGTCCAGCCCGAGCGACTCGTGCGGCCGTTCCGCGCGAACGCGGCATTGAATTGCGCGTCCCATCGGGCGTCTGGGCGCAGTCCATAGACGATCGCCGCGAGGAACGCCGAAAGCACCGAAACCGCGCCGATCACGGCAAGCGCCCAGCCGGGTATCGAGGCGCGTTCGGTCGCGCTCAGCAGGAGCACGCCGGGAATGCCGAGGAGTGTGCCAAGCACATGGGCCCAGCCCCACGCGTCGCGCGGGCCGTACAGATAGAAGCGGTGAGCGCCGAAGCTGCCGAGCAGGAATGCGAGCGCGGCGGTGAGCGTCTTGGAGCGAAAGCGTGCGGGGTTTTTCTCGTTGGGCATGGGCTGATGCGATCGTGGACGGCCGCTGGGCATTGTAGCCGCGCGCGCGTCTTGCAGGACGAGCGCGCGCTTATGCGCGGCACCATGCCATGCGCCCGCGCGCGGCGGCTAGATCAGGGCTTGCTGTAAGTGACGCGGTAGATCGCGCCGGCGTAGTCGTCGCTGATCAGAAGCGAGCCGTCGGGCAGCGGCAGGACGTCGGCGGGGCGGCCCCATTGCGTCTCGTCGGGGTTGAGCCAGCCCTGCGCGAAGACTTCCTGGCGGGCATGCGTGCCGTCGGCATTGGCGCTGATGCGCACCACGCGATAGCCGACCTTCTTGCTGCGGTTCCACGAACCGTGCTCGGCGATGAAGATGCTGTTCGTGTAATCGGCGGGAAACATCGGGCCCGCGTAGAAGCGCATGCCGAGCGACGCGACGTGCGCGCCGAGCCCGATGACGGGCGGCGTGAACGCGCTGCACGGATGACCCGCGCCGAACTCGGGGTCGGGGACATTCCCGCCGTGGCAGTACGGAAAGCCGAAGTCCTCGCCCACGTGGGAGAGGCGGTTGAGCTTGTCGTCGGGGATGTCGTCGCCCATCATGTCGCGGCCGTTGTCGGTAAACCACAGCTCATGCGTCTGCGGATGCCAGGCGAAGCCGACCGTATTGCGCACGCCGCGCGCGATGGTCTCGTAGTGCGAGCCATCGGGGTCCATGCGGCCGATCATCGCGAAATGCACGCGCTGCGGGTCGCTCGCCGGCAGGCAGACGTTGCACGGCGCGCCTTGCGGCACATAGAGCTTGCCGTCGGGGCCGAAGGCGATGAATTTCCAGCCGTGATGGCGCTCGTCGGGTAGGGCGTCGGTGACGACCACCGGTTTGGGCGGAGCGCTCAAATGGTGATCGATGTCGTCGAGCCGCATGATCGACGAGACCGCCGAAACATACAGCGCGCCGTTGCGCCAGGCCACGCCAACCGGCATCGTCAGCCCCGAAGCGATGACGTGGCGCTTCTCGACCGTGCCGTTTTTCAACTCGAGCGCGTAGACGTTGCCTTGAAAGCTCCCCACGTAGAGGATGCTGCCGTCGCCCGAAAGCGCCATCTCGCGGGCCGCGGGCACGTCGTCGGAGAGCACCTCGATATGAAAGCCGGGCGGCAGCTTGATGCGCTCGAGAGGCAGCGCTGCGTGAGCGGGCGCTACCGTGAGCAGGGCGGCCGCAAGGGCGAGCGACGCGGCGACAAAGCGCCCGGCAGCTCGGCGGGAGGGTAAAAAGAAGGCGCTAGCCAGCGCGCCGCCGCCCCAACGGCGATATGCCCATTGCACGAGTTGTCCGAAAGTCGCCACAATCCGCTCCAGGGCCCGTCCGCCATGGGCGTGGGCCGTAGTTTGACCGCTGCGTACCGCCGCTTTCCGCGCGCCCGCGCGCAATTTCCCGTTAAGTGTTTGTTATGCCTCCAGTTTCGGGCTATAATCGCATGTTTCAGTAGTCCCGAACCCCCGGTTTTCAAGGATTTTAGTATGGTCATCATCCGTCTGGCACGCGGCGGCTCGAAGAAGCGCCCGTTCTACAACATCGTCGCAACCGACTCGCGTAACCGTCGCGACGGCCGTTTCATCGAGCGCGTGGGCTTCTACAACCCGGTCGCCACCAAGGGTGAAACGCTGCGCATCGCTCAAGACCGCGTCACGTACTGGCAGGAAAACGGCGCGCAAATGTCGCCGGCTGTCGAGCGTCTCGTGAAGCAGTCGCAAAAGGCTGCTGCCGCTACGCCGGCTGCTTAAGTCTTTTACAGGCTGCTGTCTGTGTTTTACCCGCGTGCGCGCAGCATGAGCCGCGTATGCGATGTCAAGCTGGTCGCGAGGAGTGCCGATGTCCGCGCATGACGACGTCAAATCTGCCGTCACGGCGAGCGACGCGTCGCAAAGCGGGGCGGCCGGCGAAGCCGGGCGTCGCGGCGCGCCGTCGTTCGGCGCGTTCGTGCGCAAGCCTGCGCGCGAGAGCGCCGCGAAAGCTGCGAGCACGTCCGAAGGGCTGCGCGCCGAAACCGAATCGAGCTGGCCTGCCGATGCAGTCGAAGTCGGCGCCGTGATCGATGCCTACGGCCTCAAGGGCTGGGTTAAGGTCGCGCCGCACGCGCAGGACAGCAAGGCACTGCTTTCGGCGAGGCGCTGGTGGCTCGTCAAGGGCCACGAGGGCCAGGCGCACCGTGAGCGTCATTCCGCCGGGCGCGTGAGCGCCAAGATTCATGGCGACAGCGTCGTCGGGCAGCTCGTCGGCGTTGCCGACCGCGATGCCGCGCTGCTGTTGCGCGGCGCCCGCGTGTACGTGAGCCGTGCCGAATTCCCGGCGCCCGAAGCGGACGAGTATTACTGGGTCGACCTGATCGGCCTCGATGTCGCCAACGAGGCGGGCGTCGAGCTCGGCAAGGTCGCCGACCTGATCGACAATGGCGCGCAATCGGTGTTGCGTGTCACGTACCCGTCAACGGGCAAGGATGGCAAGCCGGCCACCGGCGAGCGTCTGATCCCGTTCGTTGGCGTGTTCGTGAAGACGGTCGACCTGACGGGCAAGCGCATCGTCGTCGACTGGGAAGCCGATTACTGAAGCAGTAGCGGGCCCGCAGTAGCAGGCCAACACTAGGCGCCTTGATTCAATTTCGCTGAACGGAGAGAGCGATGCAGTTCGATGTCGTTACGCTCTTTCCCGAGATGTTCCGCGCGCTGACCGACTGGGGCATCACGAGCCGGGCGGCGAAGCAGCAGCGTTACACGTTGCGCACGTGGAATCCGCGCGATTTCACGACCGACAACTACCGCACGATCGACGACCGTCCCTATGGCGGCGGCCCCGGCATGGTCATGCTGGCCAAGCCGCTCGAAGCGGCGATCGGCGCGGCGAAAGCCGCGCAGGCGCAGGCCGGTGTTGAAGGGGCGGGCGTGCCGCGCGTGCTGCTGATGTCGCCGCAAGGCAAGCCGCTCACGCACGAACGCGTCATGCAGTTCGCGCAGGAGCCGGGCCTCGTCTTGCTGTGTGGGCGTTACGAGGCGATCGACCAGCGTCTCGTCGACCGCTGCGTGGATGAAGAGGTGAGCCTCGGCGACTTCGTGCTCTCGGGGGGCGAGCTGCCCGCGATGGCCTTGATGGACGCCGTGGTGCGGCATCTGCCGGGCGTGCTCAACGATGCGCTTTCGGCAGTGCAGGACAGCTTCGTAGACGGTTTGCTCGACTGTCCGCATTACACGCGCCCGGAGGAGCACGACGGCGTGCGTGTGCCCGATGTGCTGCTTGGCGGCCATCACGCGGAAATCGAGCAGTGGCGCCGCCGCGAGGCGTTGCGCAACACGTGGAACAAGCGGCCCGATCTGATCGAGCGGGCCCGGAAGAACAAGATGCTAAGCCGTGCCGACGAGGCATGGCTCGCTAGTCTCGCGAAGGGCTCGAGCGAAGCGTAACGCTTCGCTCGGTTGCGGCGCGTGGCGTCAAAGGCGGTACCGCTTCATGCGTGAAACGGTGCCAGTTGTGAATCCATCCTCTATCGGGGCCGTAGTTGCCAGGATGCTTTGCCAGCACCAATGCTGGAATCCGGCACAGGTACGAACGCCGACAAGATGGCTTACGGAGTCAGTCATGAATCTGATTGAAAAACTCGAGCAGGAAGAAATCCAGCGCGTGCTGGGCGAGAAGACCATCCCCGAATTTGCCCCCGGCGATACGGTGATCGTCAACGTGAACGTGGTTGAAGGTAACCGCAAGCGCGTTCAGGCATATGAAGGCGTCGTGATCGCGAAGCGTAATCGCGGCCTGAACTCGTCGTTCATCGTGCGCAAGATCTCGTCGGGTGAAGGCGTCGAGCGTACGTTCCAGACGTACTCGCCGCTGCTGGCAAGCATCGTGGTGAAGCGCCGCGGCGACGTGCGTCGCGCGAAGCTGTACTACCTGCGCAACCTGTCGGGCAAGAAGGCTCGTATCAAGGAAAAGCTGGTGTCGAAAGACCGCGCAGCGGCTCCGAGCGAGCAGGCGTAAAAGCTGTAAGAAAAAAGCACCCCTCGGGGTGCTTTTTTCTTTTTGGCCGCAAAATAAGCTCGTGTAAGCGCAATCCGAGACAGCCGTTGACCCGTCCAGTATTTGAACCCGAAAGCCTGCCGATCGAATCGACGGGCGCAAACCTCCCCCAGGTCGCAGCGGAGCGCCTTACGCCAGGCGGTCTGCGCATGCGCTTCGAGCAGCGTCTGCCGTGGGACCCCGAGCCGCAGGAAGCCCGACTCGCCGAAATTCGCGACCCGCGCGAGGCCGCCGTGCTCGTGCCGATCGTCATGCGCGCCGCCGGCCTGACCGTACTGCTCACGCAGCGAGCCGACAACCTCAGCAACCATGCCGGCCAGGTGAGCTTTCCCGGCGGCAGCCGTGAGCCGTCCGACGCTACGCCGATCGCCGCCGCGCTGCGCGAGGCGCACGAGGAAGTGAACCTCGACCCCGCGCGTGTCGAGGTGTTGGGCGCGTTGCCGGACTATCTGACTGGCACGGGCTTCAAGGTGACGCCCGTGGTTGGGCTCGTGCACGAGCCATTCACCGTGGCTGCGGATTCGCTCGAAGTGGCGAGCATCTTCGAGGTGCCGTTAGGCTTTCTCATGAACCCGGCGCATCACCAGGTGCGCGTGTTCCGCTGGGAAGGCGGCGAGCGGCGCTTTTTCGCGATGCCGTACCCCGATCGCCATGAGAGAGGCGCCACACCGGGGATCGGCGCCACGCATTTCATCTGGGGCGCGACGGCAGGCATGCTGCGCAACTTCTACCGTTTCCTGCTCGCATAACGTGCAACGCTTCCCGCGCCACATGCAAGCACCATGGTGCAGTGTTGCGAGTTTGCCGCCCGACGGTCAGGCACATCTGGCCCTGTGATATCGTTGCAACAATTTCTAAAACTCGAATCGCTCGGCGCGTCGCATGACCTTCTTTTCCGTATTGCTGGCCCTCGTCATCGAACAGGTGCGGGCGCTGTCGCCCAACAATCCCGTCATGGCGCTCGTGCGCCTCAATGCGGAATGGGCCGCTCACGGCTTTGACGCCGGCAAGCAGAAACATGGTCTCATCGCGTGGCTCGTGGTCGTGCTGCCGTGGACGCTCGCCACGGCGCTCGTCTACTACGTGCTCTATCACATCAGCTTCGTGCTGGCGTTTCTGTGGAACGTGGTGGTGGTGTACTTCACGCTCGGCTTTCGGCAGTTCAGCCACTACTTCACCGACATCCATCTCGCGCTCAACAACGACGACGTGCCGCGCGCGCGTGAGATCCTCCACGAATGGACCGGTATCGACGCCGTCGACATGCCCGTGAGCGAGATCGTGCGCCATACGCTCATTCATGCCGTGGTTGCCTCGCATCGGCACGTGTTCGGCGTGTTCTTCTGGTTCCTCGTGCCGATCGGGCCCGCGGGTGCGGTGCTGTACCGCCTTGCCGAATTCCTCGCGCGCGAGTGGTCGCGTCCCGCCGACGACCGCACCGAGGCGTTTTCCGATTTCGCGCAGCGCGTGTTCTTCGTGATCGACTGGGTGCCGGCGCGCCTCACGTCGCTGGGCTTTGCGATCGTCGGCAACTTCGAGGACGCGATCTACGCCTGGCGCAACCACACGAACCAGTGGCCCGACACCAACGAAGGTGTGCTGCTCGCGACCGGCAGCGGCGCGCTGGGCGCGCGCCTCTCGGGCCCGCTCGCCGAGCCGTCGAGCGTCGATGCGCTCGCCCAGCCGGGCGAGGGCGGCCCGTACACCGTCGGCGACGACTGCACGCCGCGCACGCTGCAATCGGCCGTGGGCCTCGTGTGGCGCGCCGTGATCCTGTGGATGATCCTGCTGCTCATGCTGACCATCGCCCTCTGGGTCTGATCGCCGGATCGTGAGTTCGCACAAAGGCAAAATGGGCCGCTGAAAAGCGGCCCATTTTGCTTTGGCGTCGACCGTCAATCGATGCAGGGCACGCGTTACTCGTCGCGCACGTCGCGCTCGCGTCCGCATTGCCAGCACACCGTGAACTGCGCTTCGAGCACCTCGCCGCATCGCGCGCAGCGCCACGAGGGGGCGCCCGCCGGCGGCCCGTTCACGGCTTCCTCGATGAGCCGCCGCGCGAGCTTCTCGTCGCGCTCGTCGATGAGCCATAGCTCGGGCGCGCACTGCTCGGCGGGAATTTCGCCCATCGCGCCGCTCAGGTAACGGTTGTGCAGCTCGCACGGCACGCCGGCCGTGGCGAGGATGTTCATCCAGTGCTGGGCAATCAGCAGATTCGGCGCGCGCACGAGCTTGAGCATGGCGGCAGGGCGTCAGCGCACGATCTGACTGATCTCGTGAATGAGCTGCGCGTAGAGCGCCTGGCGCTCGGGCGCGATGCGGCCTTGCTCGACCGCTTCGAGAATCGCGCAGCCCGGCTCGTGCAGGTGGTGGCAGTTGTAGAAGCGGCAGTGCGCGAGGAGCGGCCGGAACTCGGGAAACGCGCGCTCGAGCTTGCCTTCGGTGAGGTGATAGAGGCCGAACTCCTGGAAGCCGGGCGAATCGATCAGCGCGCCGCCTTCGGGTAGCGAGTAGAGCCGCGTGAACGTCGTGGTATGGCGGCCGCTGTTGAGCGCCGTCGAGATCTCGCGCGTGGCGGCTTCGGCGTCGGGGATCAGCAGGTTCACGAGCGTCGACTTGCCCATGCCCGACTGACCGAGCAGGATCGTCTGATGGTCGTGCAGATGCCCGGCAAGCGCCTCGCGCGCGGCCTCGGGTTGCCCCTTCACCGAAAGCTCCAGCACCGTATAGCCGAGCGCGCGATAGCGTTCAAGCCGCGCGCGCGCAAGCGGCAGCGCTGCCTCGACGTCGATCTTGTTGAGCACGATGAGCGGCTTGAGGTCGTTGGCCTCGGCGGCCACGAGCGCGCGCCCGAGCAGGTCCTCGCTGAAGTGTGGCTCGGTGGCGAGCACGATCAGCAATTGATCGAGGTTCGCCGCGAAGAGCTTCGACTTGAACTGGTCCGAGCGATAGAGCAGGTTGCGCCGTTCGCCGATCGCGACGATCACGCCCTGGTCGGCGGAACTCGCCTGATACTCCACGCGGTCGCCCACGGCCACCTCGCTCTTCTTGCCGCGCGGGAAGCACTGCAGATGCGCGCCGCCGTCTTCGGGCGCGACGAGGTAGTGGCGCCCGTGGGCGGCGATCACCACGCCGTGCAGCGTGGCGGCCTGCCGGCCGGCGTTGCTCGATGCGCCTCGCGCGCCGCTAGCGGCTTTCGTTGCGCGGCGGTTCATGCGTGCGCGAGCAGTCGGTCGATCCGCTGCGAAGCCGGCGGATGCGAGTAGTAGAACGCGGTGTAGAGCGGGTCGGGCGTGAGCGTCGACGCGTTGTCCTCGTAGAGCTTGACGAGGGCGTTGACGAGATGCTGGGCGTCCGTCTGGGTGGCGGCGAAGGCGTCGGCTTCGAACTCGTGCTTGCGCGACGAGAGGCTGCCAAGCGGCGTGACGAAGAACAGGAACACGGGCACGGCGATGAAGAACAGCACGAGCGCGAGCCCTTCGTTGCCGCCGAGCAGCGACGGACGCACGCCCAGGCCCTCGTAGAACCAGACGCGCTGCGAGAGCCAGCCGAGCAGCGCGAGCAGCACGAGGCTGATCGCGAACGTGACGAGCATGCGCTTGATGACGTGACGGCGCTTGAAATGGCCGAGCTCGTGCGCGAGCACGGCCTCGATCTCGCTGCCCGAGAGGCGCGCGAGCAGCGTGTCGAAGAAGACAATGCGCTTGGCGGCGCCGAAGCCCGTGAAATAGGCGTTGCCGTGCGCGGAACGGCGGCTGCCGTCCATCACGAAGAGGCCCTTGGCCGCAAAGCCGCAGCGGTGCATGAGGGCCTCGATGCGCGAGCGCAGCGCTTCGTCGCGCAGCGGCTCGAATTTATTGAAGAGCGGCGCGATGAAGGTGGGATAGAGCACCAGCACGAGCATCTGGAAAGCGACCCACACGGCCCACGTCCAGAGCCACCAGAGGCTGCCGGCCTGCTTCATGAGCCAGAGCACGACGAAGAGGAGCGGAATGCCGAACGCCGCGCCCACGAGCAGACCTTTCACGCGGTCCATGATGAAGATGCGCTTCGACATGCGGTTGAAGCCGAAGCGCTCCTCGATCACGAACTGGCGGTAGTAGTCGAGCGGCAATTCGACGATGCCCGAGATGGCGAGCACGGCGCCGACGAGCGCGATCTGGCCAACGTAGTTGCGCCCGAGCGCATCGGAAATGCCGAGGTCGAGCGCCTGCACGCCGCCGAGCAGCGTGAGCGCGACCAGCACCACGGCGCCAAGCACGATCTCGATCATGCCGAGGCGCGTGCGTGCGACCGTGTAGTCGGCGGCGCGCTGGTGAGCGGCGAGCGGGATGGTAGCGGCGAACTGGGCGGGCACCGCGCCACGGTGCGCCGCGACGAAGCGGATCTGGCGCGATGCGAGCCAGAGCTTGGTCGCGACCATGGCGAGTACGGCAACGACGAACAGCGCGCTGAAGGACAGCGCCGGGGAGAGGGACAGATTAGGCATCCAGGAAGTCCGTGGTATCTATGCGACAATTATATGTTCTTGCCGGCCGGGCAACGCATCCGCGCGATGTGGCGCACGCGCCGCGCCTCCACCGCTCCCCGGGTTGCCTTTCATGACTGACATTACCTCTGCCGACCAGGCTGGCCAGCAAGTCCAAAGCGCGCCGCTTTCGCCCGCAGCGCTCGAACGCACCGACATGAACCTGATCTGGCTCGATATGGAGATGACGGGGCTCGATCCCGACAATGACCGCATCATCGAGATTGCCGTGGTGGTGACGAACTCGACGCTCGACAAGCTCGTGGAAGGTCCCGTGCTGGCCATCCACCAGCCGGAGGCGGTGCTCGATCGCATGGACGAATGGAACCGCAACACGCACGGCCGCTCGGGCCTGACCGAGCGCGTGCGCGCCTCGACCGTCACCGAAGAGAGCGCCACGGAGCAGATTCTCGCGTTCCTCTCGCAGTACGTGCCGCCGGGTAAGTCGCCGATGTGCGGCAACTCGATCTGCCAGGACCGCCGCTTCATGGCGCGCTGGATGCCCACGCTCGAGCGCTTTTTCCATTACCGCAATCTCGACGTGAGCACGCTCAAGGAACTCTGCCGCCGTTGGCAGCCGGCCATTTACAAGGGCTTCCAGAAGCGCGCGATGCATACGGCGCTCGCCGACATCCACGAATCGATCGACGAACTCAAGTACTACCGCCAGCACTTCCTGATTCCGGGCTCGGGCGTGACGCCGGATATGGCGTCGGGCGAGGCTGGTCCGGCGCTTTGATTGGCCCTAATCCGCTGTGGCTGCTGAAGGGTTCGCGGCGGCGGCGCCATGCCGGCGCCGCGCTGCAGGATCATGGAAGCTGAATTTACGCGCGCGGCACCCGCTGCGCGCTCTTTGGCCGGAACGCCGCTACGACGTTCGGATCGGTTTCGATATACGGGCCGCCGATCAGGTCGATGCAATACGGCACCGCAGCAAAAATGCCCGGCACTTTCACCGCGCCCTGATCGTCGCGCAAGCCTTCCAGCGTTTCCTTGATCGACTTCGGCTGCCCCGGCAGGTTGATGATGAGCGCGGCGTGGTCGTCGGTTTCGCGGATCACGGCGACCTGGCGCGACAGAATGGCCGTCGGCACGAAATGCAGGCTGATCTGGCGCATCTGCTCGCCAAAACCCGGCATCTCCTTCGTCGCCACCGCGAGCGTCGCCTCGGGCGTCACGTCGCGGCGGGCGGGGCCGGTGCCGCCCGTCGTCAGCACGAGATCGCAGCCAAGGCCGTCCACGAGCGCCGTGAGCGTGGCGGAGATCGTCGCCGCGTCGTCGTGGATCAGGCGCTTTTCGGCGCGCCACGGGGTTTTGAGCGCGCTGCCGAGCCACGCCATCAGCGAGGGAATGCCCTTGTCCTCGTACACGCCGCTCGTGGCGCGGTCGCTG
>Ga0335083_10005297_pt1 | contig 16288 bp, 11 predicted proteins | sample Lox_Sample_42_FD_206716 | JGI IMG/M metagenome (GOLD analysis project Ga0335083, IMG submission 206716) | Soil microbial communities from Loxahatchee National Wildlife Refuge, Florida, United States - Lox_Sample_4.2 | ecosystem: Environmental > Terrestrial > Soil > Wetlands | place: USA... | reverse complement strand
TCCGGTTTTCCATCCACAGATCGCCCGGATACATGGTGTGCGGAAATGGCGAGGCCGGAAAACTGCGAGTCGCCCACCGCGGCGCTTCGATGGCCTGTTGCACGTTCATCCCGAATTCGACCACGTTCAAGAACGTCTGAATGGTGCGCATGCACTGATCGTCGGCTCCCGGACTGCCGGTGATCATGAACGGCTTCCCGTCCTTCATCACCAGCGTCCCTTGCAGCGTGCTGCGCGGGCGTTTGCCGGGCGCCAGCGCGTTGGCATGGCCCGGCACCAGCGAATAGTAATCGCCGCGGCAGTTGAAGATGAACCCCAGACTGCCGATGACCACTTTCGACCCGTAAGCGCTGTGCAGGCTAGGCGTGAACGAGATCATATTGCGGGCTTTGTCTACGACTGCGATGTAGCTGGTGTCGCCGTTGTGATCGGCATTACCGCGCATATCCACGTCGCGCGGATGCTCCACCGGCTCATAGGTTGAGCCGGCATAGGGCGTCACATCACCGGGCCGGAAGTCTAGCGACGCGTGCGCCGGGTCGATCAGCTTGCGTCTTTCCGCGGCATATTCTTTCGACAGCAGGCCGGAATAGGGGATCTTGATGAAGTCCATATCGCCGAGATAGGTGTCGCGGTCCGCCATCGCCAGCTTCATCGCCTCCGCCGACGTGTGGATGTAATCTGCCGAATTCTGGCCCATCTTCTTCAGGTCGTAGCCTTCCAGAATGTTGAGCGCGAACAGTTCCGCCGGCCCCTGGCTGGAGGAGGCGTTCTTGTAGACCGTGTAGCCGCGATAGTTGATGGAGACCGGCTCTTCCAGCTTCGCGGTATAGCTCGCAAAATCGTCATAGCGGAAAAGGCCGCCATTCTCTTCCGAGAATTTGGCCATTTCACGGGCGATATCGCCCTTGTAAAATCGGTCGCGGGCCGCCTTCAATCCTGCCAGCCGGCCCTGCGGCGCCGCCTGCTTTTCGGCTTCGACCAGACGGCGAAGCGTGCGGGCCAGATCGGGATTCCTCCACACTTGCCCGTCGGTCCACGCTTTACCATCCGGCGGCGCGAACAGTTGCGCGCTGGTCGGATACTTCTTCAGCGCATTGGTATTCATACCGCGGCCGCCGATGGCCACTCCGCGCTCCGCCAGTTCGATGGCCGGCTGCAGCAATTCGCCAAACGTCTTTGTGCCCCACTTCGAGAGCAGGATGTACCAGGCGTCCACGACGCCCGGAACGGTGGCCGACAGCAGCGAATCGTTCACCGGAATCTTGCCGTCCTTGTTCTGCTTGTACCAATCGATGGTGGCCAGCTTCGGCGCGGTGCCTTCGGCGTTCAACGACCAGACTTTTTGCGCCTTGGCGTCGTAGATCAGCAGCGTGGCGTCGCTTCCCAGACCGTTCAGGCTCGGCTGCACCACGCCCAGGACGGCCTGCCCCGCCACAATAGCGTCGAATGCGTTGCCACCGGATCGCAGCACGTGTTCCGCCGTCAGGGTCGGCTGGGGCGCCATCGACGCGGCGCAATATTCCGTGCCGCGCACGATCTGTTTCATGGTCTGATTGCCCGGGCGCGGCGGCGCTTCGCCGTCCGCCGCATCGGCCTGGGATGCGTCTCCGCCTTTGCGCTGCGGACGCGCATCCTGCGCCCATAAAACGACTACCGCGGCCAGCATCATGGCAACGGCATACTTCCAGGATGAAAATCGGCTCATGACCCCTCCTATCGATACGCCAGTATATCTCGCGGGAGGGCGGGATTTACCATCATTCGCTCCAGTCTCCGTCGGGCCTCAAAGGCCCGAGCGGGATGAATCCCGCCCTCCCCTATATCCGATGGAATGCCTTCAAGATCTCCCTCGTGGAGTAGTGCAGCGCGATCGGCCGGCCATGCGGACAACTCATGGGGCAATCCGTCGCCGCCAGCGCCCGCAGCAGCCATTCCATTTTGGCCGCGTCCAGCTTCATATTGATTTTGATTGCCGCGCGGCACGCAATCGACGCGCAGATGTTGCGCCGCAAGTCCTCCAGCGACGCCCCGCGCATTTCCCCTTCGGCCGTTTCGAGGATTTCGAAAATGATCTTCTCCAGATCGGCGGCGCCCACTGCCGCCGGAGCCGCCTTCACCGCGAGGGTGCGATTCCCGAACGGCTCGGTCTCAAATCCCGACGCATGCAACTCATCCGCGATGCGGGCGTAGTCGATTTGCTGCTCGGGCGTCAATTGGAGTACCAGCGGCAGCAACAGCCGCTGCGTCTCCACGCGGCCGGCCGCGCGCTGCTTCATCACCTGCTCGAACAGGATGCGCTCATGCGCCACGTGCTGGTCGATGATCCAAAGCCCGTCCCGTCCGGCCGCGATGATGAAGCTCTCGTGGATTTGTCCCAGCGGCCGAAGGTCAGAAAGCACCGACAGCGAAACCTCGGGCGGCGGCACGGCTTCCGCGGGGAATTCCCCATGCATATCCAGCCGGCGCGAGAGCTTCCCTGAAGGCGGCGGCCCCGGCGTCACTTCGATGGGCGGCGCGCTGAAATCCAGCCGAGGCGTGGGTCCAGCCGGCGGACGCAGCCGGAAATCGGGGACCTCCTCGCCGATTTGTGTCGCATAGGGCGGCGCCACGGCCTGCAAACCCGCGTCTTGCGGTTCCGGCTCCGCCACCCCGATTGTTTCCGCTGCCTCATTCTCGATCATCTGGCTGAATTCCGAGTACGGCAGCCGCGCCGCGGGCTGCGCCGGACTCGCCGCGCGCGGCGACACCGCGGGCGACACCGCGAAAGATGGCGCCGGACGGCTCTCCATCAGCCGTTCGCGGATCGCGTCGCGGACGAAATCGTGAACGAAGGAGCCGTGCCGGAAGCGGACTTCGGTCTTCGACGGGTGCACATTCACGTCCACCTCTTCGGGCGGGCATTCCAGGAAGAGCAGCGCGAATGGGTAAGCCGCCGGGGGGATGAGATTGTGATAGGCCGAAGACAGGGCGTGCAACAGCAGCCGGTCGCGGATCAACCGGCCATTCACGAAGATGTAAATGGAGTTGCGATTGGCTTTCTGTACCTGCGGCCGCGAAAAGAATCCCGTCAGACGGAACCGGCGGGTCGCCGGTTCGCCTGTATCGTCGCGCGGATCCTCCGTCGGCGGCGGCAGAAACAGGTCGCGCTCGCGTATGCCGATATCCACCAGATCGTCCAGCGTCTGGCTGCCGAAGACCTGGTACACGCGCTCGCGCATGGTGCCCACGGGAGTGACATAGAGCAGTTCGCCGGCGCCGCTGGTCAGTTGAAAGGTCTTGTCGGGATGCGCCAGGCTGTAGTGCGTCACCAGCGAGGCGACGTGCGCCAACTCCGTCGGTTCTGTCCGCAGGAATTTTTTGCGGGCCGGGACGTTATAGAAGAGATCGCGGACGGAAATTATCGTGCCTCCACCCAGCGCCGCCTCTTCGCAGCGCAGCATCTTGCCCCCGGCGATTTCGATGCGCGTCCCCGTAGTCTCTTCTTGCGAGCGCGTCTCCAGCAGCAGGCGCGAGACGGATGCGATCGATGGAAGCGCTTCCCCGCGGAACCCCAGCGTGGCGATCGACAGCAGATCTTTGACGTCGCGCAGCTTGCTGGTGGCGTGCCGTTCGAAGGCCAGCAGGGCGTCGTCGCGCAGCATGCCGCAGCCGTCGTCGGCGATGCGGATCAGCCTGCGTCCGCCCGATTCCACTTCCACGCGCACTTCGCGCGCGCCGGCATCCAGGGAATTCTCCAGAAGTTCCTTAACGACCGAAGCCGGTCTCTCCACTACTTCGCCGGCCGCGATTTTGTTGGCTACCTGATCCGGCAGAATGCGGATGCGCCCCATTTGCGTAGTGTAGCGTGGCACGTGGCGCACGCACTCGTGCGTCGCATCGCCCTGACCCGTGCACAAGATCGCCGACGAGAGCGTCGGCGCTGCACGCTGGAAGCGTGCGCCACGCCGCGCACTCAATTCTCGGTCGGGGTACGCGCGATCTGATCGACGACGATGATGTCAACGGAGACTTTCTTCTTCTCCAGGCGCAGGCCGAGCTGGCGCTCCAGCGCGGTGGCGAAGTCGGGGCCGGGATCGGCGGCCTCTGCAATCGCTCCGTCAGTGGGCGCCGACGCCGCGGGTGTGGGACGCGCCGTGTCCAGATCGTAATCGTAGACACCCTTCAGTCCGGTCCGATCCACAACGGGCAAGTGCATCTGGTTCTCGCACAGCGTCGCGAGATCCGCCGCACTCTGTCCGAGGCCCATGTACCGCATCAGGCCGTTATTCAGCCGGGCAATGGCGCGGTGGCCCAACCAGTCGGCGAAAACCAGTACGCCGGCCGGTTTGCCGTCCTGTTGGGGTCCTGCGATCTTGAGGTTCCCGGCCGATTCTTTCATTTTCAGCCCGCTCCTGGCCACCTGTAGTTCGTAGCCGCTAAATTCGCGGCTGTCACGATGAACCTGGAGAGCAAAACGCTCCGCCAGCAGACTCTGTAGCATCGGCCCGACCTGCTGAGGCGAAGCCTGCGCCGGCACTTTTGCGATGATCTCAAACTTGTCGGTGGTGATCCACGACGGCCCGGACACCTGATAATCGCGCACGGCGTACGCGCGCATCAGGATCCGCTGCAAGGTCGCGATGTACGTAATCTGCCTGGGGTTTTCGGTACCCGGACCACCGCCGTACTGCTCGCGCGCGGCCGGATTCGATGGCTTTACCGAGGCGGCTTCAAAGCTGAAGGTCTGGGCGGCGCAAATGGCGGCAAAGCTGAGAGCCGCTATCGTTCGCATGCCGGATATCATCACGCCGCACACGCTACATACCGTATCGCATTCTTAGTTCCCGGTGGGTGTGCGCGCGATTTCATCGATTACGATCACGCCGATCGAAACCTTCTTCTTCTCCAGATGAAGCCCCAGTTGGCGCTCCAGCGCGGTGGCGAAGTCCGGGCCCGGATCTTGGGCTTCGGCCGCGGGAGCGTCGGGGCTGTTGTCGCCACGGCCGGCGGGACGCGGTGGCGGGGCAACATCGACATCGTAGTCGTAGACGCCTTTCAACCCCGTTCGGTCGACCACTGGCAAGTGGATCTGGGTCTCGCAAAAGGCGGTCAGTTCAGCGCTGCTCTGCACGCGGCCGGAAAGCCGCCACATCCCGTTCGAAAGAACGAACGTCCCGCGCCGTGTTGTCCGGTCCCACTGGAGGACGTAGGTGACTTCCTTCGCGTCGGGAAAGGCGCTGGGCAGCATGTCGCCGGCCGATTCCTTCATCTTCAGCCCGCTCCTGGCGATCTGGAGTTCGTAGCCCGCGACCTCGCGGCTTTCGTCGTGCGCCTTCAAGCCGAAGCGCTGGACCATCAGGTTTTGCAGCATGGGTCCGATCTGTTGGGGCATGATTCCGTGCGGCAGCTTGGCTACGATGTCGAACTTCTCGCTGGCGATCCATTCCGGCCCCGAGACCTGGTTGGCCGTCACGCCGTAGGCGCGCATGATCATGCGCTGGATTGACAGGCCGCTGTAGTGTACCTCGCCAGGATTGCTGGTTCCCGGTCCACCAGCTATCGACTCGCGCGCACCCGGCGCGGACGGCTTCACCGAAGCCGCTTCAAAGCTGATGGTCTGCGCAGCGGAAATGCCGACCGCGAAAACCACCGGCCATGCTGTCCGAACTGCAGAGCCCGTCACAGCCTATATACTGTCACGATCACTGCGAGAGCATGAACGACACGTCGATCGTCGTCTCCACTTCCACCGGAGCGCCGTTGAGGAGCGTCGGTTTATACTGCCATTGCTTCACCGCCTCGACTGCCGCCGGCGCCAGCAGCGGATGCGCGGGCGGAATCACCTGCAGGCTCTCGATAAAGCCGTCGGGGCCGATGATGGCGTGAAGCTGGACGGTACCGCTGATCCGCGCCTGTTTGGCTAATGGGGGATATTCGGGCTTCGGTCCATAGACCAGCATCGCCGCCTGAACATTGGCGCCGATCACCACGCGCTTCGGCGGCGTGGGCGTTTGCGAAGTCGAAGGCGCCGGCGGTGGCGGCGGCGCGATTGCCGTGGTTACGGTACCGGGGTTGAGGGCACTGTCCGTGGAGCGCACCACCGTTCCGGCATTGCCGGGCGCCATGATGAGCAGGTCTTGCTCGCCGGTCAATCGATCGACGCGCGTGGTCACCATCAGGTGCGAATCGAAGGCGCGCGCCGCGTCGATCGCTTTCAGTATGGCGTCTCGAGTTAGAGTTTCGCCGTCGTGTACGGGAAGAGCCGCCAATAGCTCGGTCTGGGCCGAATCGGAGAGACCCTGCACGATGATATGGCGCAGCACCACGGATCCTGCGTCAGGAATCGATCGTGTGATAACCGGCTTCGGAGCCGTCACCTGCTCCAGCGCGGGCGGTTGGAAGTTGATGCTGATTTGCCGCGTGGATCCGCCTTCGGAGCGGCTGAAGTGCCAGTCCAGCACCGATCGCAGCACCTGCTTCCGCAGTTCATCCGGACCCGACACTACGCTGGCATCCATCACCGTGCCATCGGCGGCCAGTTTGACCTGCACGATCACTGTGCCCTGGATGCCCTTGCCGATCAGGTCGACAGGATATTGGACCGGCATCCGGTGCATCAACTGCGCGCCCATCAGATCTACGGTAATGCCCGGGCCGTCCGCCACAAACTGGGGTTCGGCCGCCAGCGGAAACACCGCCGTCACGAACCAACCGGCCGCTACCAGCATGGCCAGGCCGGCCGTCATCGTCGCCATTGCTCTCAATTTCGACATCCCCGTCTCCTTTACGATCGTCACTACTCGTTGCTTCAAATGCCGCTTGCGCAGGAACAGCGGCGCCAGGGCCAGATCCGTTTCCAAGCGGGCGCCCGCCACCGCGAGCAATGCGTCCACATAGGCGTCGCGCGCCTGCGTCCGTTCCACTACCTCGCGATCCACCGCCTGCTCACGCGCCAATTGGATTTCGCCCAGCAGCCACCAGATGGCCGGGTGAAACCAGAAAACCGACCGCACCAGTTCCTCGGCTACCGTGAACACCCAATCGCGCCGTTCCACGTGCAGCGTTTCGTGGCAGAGAATCGCGTCCTGCATCCGCGGCGGCAGGTCCAGAAACTTGCGCGGCAGGAGCACTACCGGCTGCGCCACGCCAAACGTCACCGGACTGCCGATGTCATCCGATACGCGATACTCCGGACGCCGCGCGCCGAAATGCGCGGTTTGATCGCGCCACGGCGTGGAATGATGGCGATACCGCCGCAGCTTCCAGAATCCCGCGCCGAGGCACAGCATCCGCCCGGCCGCACCAGCCGCCAGCAGCAGCAGGGCAGCCTGCGCGGGCGTCCACGGATTCGTCGGGGGAGGCGCCGGTTGTGCCGGCTTTCTCGTTCTTGGCGTGGGAGTGTCCGGCGGCGTGGTCAGGGAGAGCATGGTCTGCCGCCACGGCCGGGTCAGCGGCAATACGAGGCAAGCTGCCAGCAATACCTGCCAGTACAGCAGTTTTACCTTGGGAAGCCGCATTCGCAGCATCCCCGGGATTACCGAGGCTACCGCCACCAACAGCCCGATCTGCAGGCTGTAGGACACCAGGTTGCTCCACGCCAACGCTGCGTTCATGGTTTCCTCCGCAACTGAGCGATCTCCTCCAGTTCCTCCGGGGTCAAATTCTCGTCTTCAACCAGGTGAACCAGGAGCGGCTGCGCCGAACCATTGAACACCCGGTTGACGAATTCCTTCACCATGGCAGCGATTACCTGGCCCTTGGGCTGCGCCGGCCGGTACACGTAAGCCCGCTCCGCCTGCGACTTCTTCAGATACTTTTTCTGTTCCAGGATTTTCATCATGGTCATGACGGTGGTGTACGCCACTTTGCGATGTTCCAGCAGCTTCTCATAGACATCGCGGACAGTGGCGGTCTCCAGTTCCCACACCACTTTCATGATTTCCAGTTCCTGTTCGGTTAGGGTGCTGCTGCGCCTGCGCATACTAATCAATTAGTACTTATCGCGGGCGCTGTCAAGGGAAATCCTCCGTTTGGGTAACCTTTTTTACGGGCAGGCGCCCCGTAGCTGTCCACCATAAGGTAAGCTCTGTGGGAGACGAATATGAAGAATCGTCATTTGGCAGCTCTTCCGCTCGTGCTCCTGCTGGCCTTCGCCACGGCCTGCAAAAAAGAGCAGCCCCTGACCTCGGGAATCGACGTTGCCGCGATGGACAAATCCGTCAAGCCTGGCGACGATTTCAACGCCTATGCCAACGGCGGTTGGATCAAAAACACCGCCATCCCCAACGACAAGGGCGATTACGGAAATTGGGCCATGCTGGCCGACCTCACGCGCCAGCGGCTGCGGGACCTCCTGCAGGAATCCACCAAACCGGCTCCGGGCAAAACGGTGGACGCCGACACCAAAAAGGTCGGTGACTACTACTCCACCTTCATGGATGACGCCGCCATTGAGTCGAAAGGCGCCGCCCCACTTCAGCCGGAATTGGATGCGATCAAAGCCATCAAAGACCGCCACGATCTGGCCCGTGCTCTCGGCAGCCAGCTCCGCGCCGATGTGGACATTCTGAATAACACCAATCCCGCGACTCCCAACTTCCTGGGGGTCTGGGTCGTGCAAGGTCTCACCGACCCCAACCAGAACTATCCGTATTTGTTACAGGGCGGCCTGGGCATGCCCGACCGCGACTACTATCTCTCCACCGACAGCCACATGGCGGCGCTACGCAAGCAGTATGAAAAGCACCTCGAAGCCATGTTCCGGCTGGTCAATTTCGACAAACCCGCGGATCGCGCCCATAGCGTGTTCACGCTGGAGACCGCGATGGCCAAAACCCACGCGACGCGAGTGGAATCCGAAGATGTGCAGTCGGCCGTGACCTGGAAGCGCACGGAATTCGAAACCAAAGCCCCAGGCCTGGATTGGCCGGCGTTCCTCAAGGCCGCCTCACTGGACGACGCCGCGGTGTTCTACATCTGGCAGCCAAAGGCCATCCCCGGATTGTCCAAGCTCGCCGGCTCCGAGCCGATTGAGACCTGGAAGGATTGGCTGGCCGTACACACCATCGAAAACGCCGCCCCATATCTCTCCAAGGCCTTCGTCGATGAGAGGTTCAATTTTTACGGTAATGAGCTCAGCGGCATTCCCGAGCAGCGCCCCCGCTGGCAGCGGGGCATGGATTTCACCAGCGAAGCCCTCGGCGACGCCGTCGGCAAGCTATACACCGCGAAGTATTTTCCGCCCGAGACAAAGGCCAAGGTGCAGGCCATGGTGGCGGATTTAACTAGCGCATTCGCCAAGCGCATCGACGCGCTCGGCTGGATGTCGTCCGAGACCAAACAAAAGGCCAAGGCCAAGCTGACGACCCTCAAAGTCGGCGTCGGATACCCGGACCGCTGGCGGGATTATTCCGGCCTGGAAATCAAAACCGGCGATGCGCTCGGCAATGCGGAACGCGCCGAGATCTTTCGTTACCACCAGCAGTTGGCCAAACTGCATCAACCGGTGGATCGCGGTGAGTGGTGGATGACGCCGCAAACGGTGAACGCGGTCAACCTTCCGCTTCAGAACGCCCTCAATTTTCCGGCCGCTATTATTCAGCCGCCCTACTTCGACGTCAATGCCGACGCCGCCCATAATTACGGCTCCATGGGCGCGATTATCGGCCACGAAATCAGTCATAGTTTCGACGATCAAGGGGCCCAGTTCGATGCGCAAGGCCGCCTGGCGAACTGGTGGACCAAAGAGGATTTCGACCACTTCAAGACGGCTGGCGAAGCTCTGGTACAGCAGTTCGACGCCTACAAGCCGTTCCCCGATCTCGCCGTCAACGGCCGCCAGACCCTGAGTGAAAACATCGCCGACATCGCCGGCCTGCTCGACGCCTACGACGCCTACCATCAATCACTCGCCGGCGCGGCCGATGCCGTCAAGGACGGCTTCAACGGCGACCAGCGTTTTTTCATCAGTTTTGCCCAGAGCTGGCGCGACAAGATCCGCGACGAAGAATTGCGCCGCCGCATCGCCACCGACGGCCATGCGCCTGATCGCTACCGCGCCGACACCGTGCGCAACATGGACGCCTGGTACGCGGCGTTTTCCGTGACCGCGTCGGAGGAGTTGTATCTGTCGTCCAAGGATCGCGTGCGGATCTGGTAAGGCCGAGATCGCGAGCGCCAGCAAGCGACCGGGCGTAAGACTGCAACCGCTCCCATTTACGGCCGCGGCTCCGGGTCAGTGGCGCGAGGGTCGGGTGTGAGAAAGATCGCTTCGCTTTCTTAAGCCTACGCCCTGGCGGCCGCGGAAGCCGCTACGGGCCATGAAGCCGGCAGGCGCCGGCAGCGCGCGCGAAAATCCATCAGCTTCTCGGAGACCCGCGGGATCAGATCCAACCGGCGCAGAATTTCACGCCGGGCGCGGGCGACAAGCTCGATATCCAACTCGTTCATGCGCAGCAACGTCTGGTATAGATCCTTGCCCCATAGATTCGTCCAGTATTCGGGAGAGTCCGCGGGCGGATCCCCGTCTCCGCTGACGTTCACCGGAACGTGCTCCATGCGAAGCGTGGGAAAGGCCGGCCGCAGAAAAAACTCGCCAACCACCAGGCTCTCATCGAACATCTCCACCAGTCCGGGAAGAGCCATCTCGCGGACGATGGCGCCGGCGCGTTCCAAATCCTGTTCGCCGGGCGGCCGAGTAAAGGCTCCGGCGTTCGCCAATTGCGTCACCTGAACGTCGCAAACCTGGTGGGGAGCCTCGTCGATCAGCCGGCGCATGAACTCGCGCGAGGTGTAGGCCCGCGCCCAGATTGCCAGAGGATGGTCCAGACCGCAGCGACAGAAGTACCTGTAACTGGATTGCAATCTCGCCAAGGGATGCCGCAGAAAGCAGCAATCGAAAAAGACCGACTGCCCGTTTTGGGGTTTGGGGTACCGCAAATGATGGCTGGAAACCGCGCAAACCTTGGGATGCCGACTTAGGAATCGCAGTAAGTCCGAGGCATCGAGCGCGGTCTCGGAACTACTGCCGTGCAGAGTGGCAAATCGCTCCGGAAACTGGCGTTCCAGAATCGATTCGATGGTGCTGCCTCCGTTTTTGAAGATGTGATAGTGGAGAAGGATATAGCGGGAGCACTCCGGGGTCAGGGTTTCGGCGAATCGCACAACGGCTCCTTACTAACTCACAACACATAAGACGTAACGAGAGTTTCGTGCGTGCGCCCGCAAGCGGAATCTTTTTTTAGCTGCGTTGAAAAGTCTGTGAACGTGTAGCGTCAGCGGCACAGGTACTTACCCGAAAGATCGGCTCGCCGACAAAAAAAGCGCTCCGTGGAACTAATTCCGCGGAGCGCGCAATTGGGGAAATACGATCTAATTTAGTAATCCATCTCGGGGCCGTGACCGCCCGGACCGGCCGGAGCAGCCGGCTTCTTTTCCGGAATCTCGGCCACCATGGCTTCGGTGGTCAGCATCAGCGACGCGATCGACGACGCGTTCTGCAGCGCCGAACGGGTGACCTTCGTCGGATCGATGACGCCCGAAGCGACCAGGTCTTCGTAGGTGTCCGTCTGGGCATTGAAACCGAAATTCGGGTTGGAGTTCTCGCGAACCTTCCCGACCACGATAGCGCCCTCGGTGCCCGAGTTCGCCACGATCTGCCGCAGAGGCTCTTCGCAGGAGCGGCGGACAATGTCCACACCGATCTGCTCGTCGCCATCCACCTTCAGGTCCTTCAGCGCCACGGACGCGCGCAGCAAAGCCACGCCGCCGCCCGGAACGATGCCTTCCTCGACCGCCGCGCGAGTGGCATGCAGCGCATCTTCCACGCGAGCCTTCTTCTCCTTCATTTCGGTCTCGGTGGCCGCGCCGACCTTGATAACCGCCACGCCGCCGGCCAGCTTCGCCAGCCGCTCCTGAAGCTTTTCGCGGTCGTAATCGGAGGTGGTCTCTTCAATCTGCGCGCGGAGCTGCTTGATCCGGCCTTCGATGCTCTTCTGGTTGCCGTTGCCATCGACGATGGTGGTGTTGTCCTTGTCGACGGTGATGCGCTTGGCCCGGCCCAGATCTTTCAGCGCCACGCCTTCCAGCTTGATTCCGGTCTCTTCCATGATGGAAGTGCCGCCGGTCAGAATCGCGATATCTTCGAGCATGGCCTTGCGGCGATCGCCGAATCCAGGAGCCTTCACCGCGCAGGCGTTCAGGGTGCCGCGCAGCTTGTTGACCACCAGAGTGGCCAGCGCCTCGCCTTCCACTTCCTCGGCGATGATCAGCAGCGGCTTGCCGGCGCGCGCAATCTGCTCGAGCAGCGGCAGCAGATCCTTCATATTGCTGATCTTCTTTTCGTGGATCAGGATGTAGGGATCTTCCAGGACCGTTTCCATGCGATCGGGATCGGTCACGAAGTAAGGCGAGAGATAACCGCGGTCGAACTGCATTCCGTCCACGGTGTCCAGTTCGGTGGACATGGTCTTAGACTCTTCCACCGTGATGACGCCGTCCTTACCGACCTTCTTCATGGCATCGGCGATGATGTTGCCGATAGTCTTATCGCTGTTGGCGGAGATGGTTCCCACCTGGGCGATCATGTCGTGTCCGGAAACCGGCTTGGAGAGCTTCTTCACTTCCTCGGTGGCCGTCTCCACGGCCTTCTCGATGCCGCGCTTCAGGGCCATCGGGTTGGCGCCGGCGGCGACCGCCTTCACGCCTTCGCGGAAAATGGCCTGGGCCAGAATGGTGGCGGTGGTGGTGCCATCGCCGGCCACGTCGGACGTCTTCGACGCCACTTCGCGGACCATCTGCGCGCCCATGTTTTCCAGCGGATCCTTCAGTTCAATCTCTTTGGCGACAGTGACGCCGTCCTTGGTGATGTTCGGACCACCGAACTTCTTCTCCAGGACCACGTTGCGCCCTTTGGGGCCGAGGGTCACTTTCACGGCATCGGCGAGTTGGTTCACGCCGCGCAGAATCGCCTGACGGGAGGTTTCGGAATATACAATTTGCTTTGCCATCGTTCATCAACTCCTTAGGATGCCTTCTTTGCTTCAACCGGCTTGGCGTCGAGAATGCCGAGGACTTCATCCTCACGCATAATCAGATACTCTTCGCCATCCATCTTGATGTCGCTGCCCGAGTACTTGCCGAACAGAATCCGGTCGCCCGCCTGGACATCCAGCGGAACCAGGCTTCCGTTCTCCAGACGTTTACCCTTCCCCACGGCCACTACTTCGCCTTCCTGGGGTTTCTCCTTGGCGGAATCGGGAATATAGAGACCGCCTTGCATTTGCTCCTGCTGCTCGACACGCTTGACCACGATGCGGTCGTAAAGCGGACGAATCTTCATGGTTTCGACCTCCTTAAAGAATTAGGTTTGAGAGATAGGTTTTTCGAGTGGATCCACGACAGCTTCCAGATAGTCGTAGCTCCAAAGATCATTATTAGCACACGAGGCGCCAGAGTGCCAGTTTTCGTCCATAACCATTTGGAAAGAAAATAATTATTTTTCTTGACAGGAACCCACTCAAGGTAAATTTCGACGGTATTATGCGTCCTCAAAAACACCTAATTCCCGATTCTTGCGGACGGAATCCCACGAAAAGTACCGCCCATTCATGGCGACGTAAACGCCCGGCGGCAAAGTCTGCACAAAAGCCAGCGCCGTACCCAGATTGAAGATGCCGTCGGAGCTGCCGAAGGTGTACGGCACCATGGCGCCGGTGAGAACGATGGTTTTATCGTGTATCTGCCTGCCGAGGACGGCGGCGGTGTCCTGCATGGAATCGGTGCCGTGCGTGATTACGATGTAATGCTCGCGAGCCGCCGCGCAGCGTTCGAGAATCATCTGGCGATGGTAATCGGTCATCAGCAGGCTGTCGATCATCAGCAGTGTTTCGACGGCGAGGTCGAGGCGGCACCGGCCAAGCCGGAGCATTTCGGTGATGTGCGTATCTTTGAAGTACAGCTCGCCGGTCAGTTCGTTGTATTCCTTGTCGAAGGTTCCACCGGTTACGAAAATGCGGATGGCGTCTGAGCGCATGATCTAGGTATAGCGCCATCCAGGGCCTCCTCGAACACTCTCCGGAGGCGAACTTGCCCCGGATTCCGGTAGTTCGCTCATCGTGAGGGCGCGGGTGGGGTCCGGAAATCTGAAGCTCACACCTGGCGAGACGGAGTGGCGGCTGGCGCCGGAATGGAAACCGTTTGGCCTGGATGGGGCGATTGGCCTTTTGGCGCGGTGTTCGCGGTTGGCGCCGGAGGCCAGCGGCGGCGATCTGGCCGGCGGATCGGAGCCGAATCAGGTGGAGCTTCTGTTTTTTCGGAATCGTGCCCGCGCAACGAGGCTGCCGTTGTCATTCAAATGTCACCCGGATCCCGCGGGTACCAGAACCATGGCCGTCACAGATTCACATTTAGTGCCGCTCACAAAAGAACCTGGAGCACGTAGATAGTAGACAGAGATTCGAGTCGCGTTTAGATCGAGACCAGGCCGGCATGCGGTTCATATTTACACCTTTTTGGCCGATATCTTCATTGACCGCACAGCCGGTGGTGAATTCTCGAACTTCGTCCATGCGCTCTGCGTAGGGTGAAGTTAGCAGTTCCTTTCCTGCTGTCTTCGGAGTTAGCCACCACGAGTATCAGAGGAGGAAGTGTGTTCGTGAAAGTGGCTGTAATAGCTCTCAGTCTTGGCTCAATCGGCACGATTTGTGGCGCTGAAGGGGGCGTTGCGAAATCGAATCCGATCGAACTGAATAATCGCGGGGTCTTGCTGACCCGGCAGGCGAAATACGCCGAAGCCGAAGCGTGTTATCGGCAGGCGCTGGATGCATGGATGCACGTCGCGAATCCGGACAGCGTGGCGCGGGACCGCGCGCATACGCTGGAAAATCTGGGTTCGTTGATGCGCGACACCGGACATTACCCCGAGGCCGAAAAAGACCTCACGCAAGCGCTCGCCGACCTGGAACACGCCGCCGGCAATGCCAGTTTGGATGTAGGCGAGGCGCTGGAGAATCTCGCCGCGTTGTACCGGGCGGAGGGCGATCGCGGCCGGGCGGAAGCCGCCGCATTGCGCGCCGATTCCATTCTCGAAGAACCGGCGCGAACGTACAACCGGGTGTTGTTGGGGGCGATTTACAACGAAGAACGGCGGTTCAGCGAGGCTCGCGCGATGCTCGAACCGCTGCTGTCAGGCGCCACGGAGAAGCTGGGGTTCGCCGTGAACGCGGACCTGGCCGCCGTGGCCCTCAGCGAGCGGAAGCTGGATGATGCCGAGCGTTATGCGCGCACCGCCCTGCAGTTCGCAGCCTCCGGAGCGGGTCCGAGCAAGGTCGGCCTGGCCGCTCTCTACAATAATCTGGGCCAACTGTACCGCTTTCAGCAACGTTATGAAGAGGCCGAAAAAGCCTATCGCAAAGCCATCGACCTCTGGACGGTTGCCTGCGGCACCGAGCATCCGTACGTGGCAGATGGACTGCTAAACTTCGCCGCGTTCGAACATGAACGGGGACGCGACCGCGCGGCCGAAGATCTGTACCGCCGGGCCGCGGGGATTTTCGAGCGCGCCCTGGGTGCTGATGGCGTGGAAACACTCGTGGCTCGCAATGAGCTCGGTGAAGTGCTGCGCGCCGAACACCGCTACGTGGCCGCCGAACAGATCAGCCGCTCCTCGCTGGCTGCGATGCGCATGAAACTGCCCATGGACGATCCACGGCTGTTGCGGGCGCAAAGCAACTACGACCGGCTGCGGAGCGAGACGAAACGTGCGTCCAACGGGAAGGCGTCGGGGGCCGAGCGGTAGCATCCGGCGCGTCTACTTCCGTTTTTTGGGTGTAAGTACCCGGTAGAGGGGATGGAAGAAATCGGCCTCTGCCAGTAATGTTGAATCGCCGGTGAATCCTTTCGGAGGATAAGATGGGTTGGGACCCGGCCGGCGAGACGACAGGGTATGAACGCCTGTACAAGACTGTGCGCCGCCAGCGTGATAGCCGCCTGGGCCATCGCTTCGGCGCAGACGTTGGTCGAGCCGGAGCGTTTGGCCACGGCCCGAACCGCCTTTGACTCCGCCCCCCACGCCGCTCGTTTGCGTTGCGCGATCGAGCCCTCGCGGCCTGCGCTCAGCTACAACCTCCAGTTCCTGACCGGTTACCTGATCGATGTCCCGATGAGCCAGCCCGGCGGGGCGGGGCATCGCCTGGATGTTCTCATCCGGGTGACACCAGAGGGCCGGGACTCCGTGTTTCTGGGAACGCATGGATCGGTGCCGCAGGTTTCCGCCAGTAAGACCTCCGCCGAAGTTCCCGGAAGCTTC
>Ga0335083_10005296_pt1 | contig 16289 bp, 13 predicted proteins | sample Lox_Sample_42_FD_206716 | JGI IMG/M metagenome (GOLD analysis project Ga0335083, IMG submission 206716) | Soil microbial communities from Loxahatchee National Wildlife Refuge, Florida, United States - Lox_Sample_4.2 | ecosystem: Environmental > Terrestrial > Soil > Wetlands | place: USA... | reverse complement strand
GCGCGAAAAACATGGTCCGTCATCATACCAAGCCTCCACGCATGGCACACCGGCCCTCGCATGCTCGGCCCCGGCAGTCCGTCTGTTTTGCGTCGTCTGTGCGGCCTCTTGTGCCCGGCGCGATGGGGGGTAAGATCGCGCGCAAGACGATGAACCAGGCCCAACGCAGCGAACTGCTCGCGCTACTGGCGCGCGAGTCCTATTTCGAACGCCCGGCCGCGCTGACGCTCGCGTCGGGGCGGTCGTCGAACTACTACATCGACTGCAAGCGCACACTCTATCTCCCGCGCGGAGCATACCTCGCCGGCGAGCTGATGCTCGAGCTGGTGCTGGAGGAGGGCGTCGAGCAGATCGGCGGGATGGCGGCGGGCGCGCTCCCGGTGACCGACGCGCTGATTGTCGCGGCGCACAATCGCGGGGCCAATCTGCGCGGCTTTTTCGTGCGCAAGGAGATGAAGGCGCACGGCCTGCAGCAGCAGATCGAAGGCGCGTTCCGCAAGGATCTTCGGGCCGCCGTGATCGACGATACGATCACTACCGGCGGCTCGAGCCTGCAGGCTGTCGACGCGCTGCGCGCGGAGGGCGCGACGGTGACCAACGCCTTCGCGCTGGTCGACCGCGGCGAGGGCGCGGCGGCGGCGTTCGCCGCCGCCGGGCTCAAGTACCGATGGCTCTATACGGCCGAGGAAGTGCGCGCGGAGCGTGCGCGAACTGGCGATGGCTGAGCGGCGCCGCCCCGGCGTGCGCGGCCGCCGCGCGGCCGCGGGCGCGCTCGCGCTCGGCGGCGCGACGCGCATCGCCGCCGTCTTCGGCGACCCGGTCGAACATTCGCTCTCGCCCGCGATGCACAACGCGGCCTATGCCGCGCTCGGCATGGATCGCGCCTACGCGGCCTTCCACGTCAAGCCGTCGATGCTCGCTGCGGCGCTCCGCGCGCTGCCCGCGCTCGGAATCGTCGGCGTCAACCTGACCGTGCCGCACAAGGAGCGCGCGCTTACGATGATGACGAAGCTTAGCGTCGAGGCCCTGATGCTCGGCGCGATCAATTGCGTCGTAAACCGCGGTGCCGGCCTTTATGGCGACAACACCGACGCCCGCGGCCTTGAGCGCGACCTCGCAAGCCTCGGGGTCGAGGTCGAAGGAGCGACGGCGCTCGTGGTCGGGGCCGGCGGCGCCGCCTCCTCCGCCGTCGTCGCCTGTCTGCGCCGCGGCGCCGGCGAGGTTGTGATCGCCAATCGCACGCTGGCGCGCGGCGCCGCCCTGATACGGCGGCTGCGCGCGCGGCTGCCGCTGGCGCTGGCCGGCGTGCCGCTTTCGGTGCGCGGGCTCGACGCGCTCGCCGACGCGGCGCTGCTCGGACGCGCCGCGATTATCTTGAACGCAACGCCGATGGGTCTCACGCAGGCGAGCTTCGCGCGAATCGACTACGCGCGGACGCCGCGCGGCTGTTTCTTTTACGATCTCATCTATGCGGCGCAGCCGACCGCTTTTCTGTGGCCGGCGATCGCGCTTGAACGGCGCGCCGCTGATGGCGCGGGGATGCTGGTGAATCAGGGTGAGCTCGCCTTCGAGCTGTTTAACGGCGTCGCACCGCCGCCGGGCGTGATGCGCCGCGCGCTCTTCGAGCGCCTCGGCCGTCAGGGAGGCGAATACGCCAAAAGCTGAAGGCCGCCTGTGCGCGAGCGCGAACCGGGCGCGAGCGCAGATTTTGGCCCGTCAGCCGAAAACCCGGCCGGCTAGCCGAACATCTCTTTGAGTTTGTCGACGAAGCCCTTGGAGAGAGGATGATTGACGGCCTCGCCGTCGATGCTCGCGAACTCCTCGAGCAGTTCGCGCTGGCGCGCGGTAAGCCGCTTCGGAGTCTCGACCACCATTCGCACCAGTTGGTCGCCGCGCCCGTAGCCGTGCAAATCCGGGAAGCCCTTACCCTTGAGCCGGAAGACCTTGCCCGATTGCGTGCCGGCCTGGATTTTCAGCTTGACCTTGCCGTCGAGCGTGGGCACCTCGACCTCGGTGCCGAGCGCGGCCTGCGGAAAGCTGACGGGCAATTCGATGATGACATCGTTGTCCTGGCGGACGAAGAGGTCGTGTTCCTTGACGTGGACCACCACGTAGAGGTCGCCTGACGGTCCGCCGCCCCATCCGGCTTCGCCCTCGCCGCGCAGTTTGAGGCGCGAGCCATTATCGACACCAGGAGGAATTCTCACCGACAGCGATTCGGAGCGGCGGATGCGTCCCTGGCCCTGGCACTTGGGACAGGGGTCGGCGATGATCGTGCCTTCGCCGCGGCATTGGCCGCAGGTGGTGGCGATGGAAAAGAAGCCCTGCTGAGTTCTGACCTGGCCGGTCCCGCGGCAATTGGGACAGGTGCGAGCGCCCTCCGCGCCGCCCCGCGCCCGGCTTCCGCCGCAGGCCTCGCAGCTCGCCAAGCGCTGGAATTTAATTACTTTTTCGGTGCCACGCGCCGCTTCCTCGAATTCGACTTCAAGATCGTAGCGCAGATCGTCGCCGCGCCGGGAGCGCGACCGTGTCCGCCCGCGTCCGGTGCCGAAAAAATCGCCGAAAATGTCCGAGAAGACCTCTTCGAAGCCCTGGGTAAACTCGAAGCCGAAGCCGTTGCCCTGAGCTCCCTGGAACGCGGCGTGCCCATAACGGTCGTACTGTGCGCGCCGCTCGGGGTCGGAGAGCACCTGGTAGGCCTCGTTGAGTTCCTTGAAGCGCTCCTCCGCTTGCCTGTCGCCGGGATTGCGGTCGGGATGGTATTGGATCGCCAGGCGGCGGTAGGCTTTCTTGAGCTCGTCTTCACCGGCGGCGCGTTCGACGCCGAGAACTTCGTAATAGTCGCGTTTTTTAGCCTGCGGCGGCATCGGCGCAATTCTAGTCTAGAACGCCTCTGAAAGTAAGCGGACCCCGGCGGTCTGTTGCTCAGGCTCGCGCCGGGGTCCGTTCATCTGCATCGCTGCGGCCGCGGGTCGCTTACTTCACTTCCTTGAAGTCCGCATCGACCACATCTTCCTTCTTCTCATCCTTCTCACCCTGGGCCGCGCCGCCGCCATGCTCGGCTCCGCTGTGGCCGTCGGCGCCCGCCGCACCCGCTGGACCCGCCTGCGCGCCCGCGCCTTGGCGGGTCTTGCTATACATCATCTCGGCGAGCTTGTGCGACGCAGCCATCAAGGCCTCGGTCGCCCGGCTGATCTCGTCGAGATCTTTGGATTCCAGCTTCTGCCGGGCCGACGCGAGCGCGTCCTCGACCGACTTGCGCGACGCCTCATCCAGCGCGCCGCTGTTCTCCTTGAGCGTCTTCTCGGTGGTGTAAACCAGATTGTCGAGCTTGTTGTGCGCTTCGGCGAGCTGGCGGCGCTGATGGTCGTCGGCCGCATGCTGCTGGGCCTCGTTCACCATCCGCTTGATCTCTTCCTCGTTCAGTCCCGAGGATGCGGTTATCTTGATCGACTGCTCCTTGTTGGTGCCGAGGTCCTTGGCGTGGACGTTCACGATACCGTTGGCGTCGATGTCGAAGGTGACCTCGATTTGCGGCAGGCCGCGCGGCGCCGGCGGGATGCCGATCAGGTCGAACTGGCCGAGCAGCTTATTGTCGGCCGCCATCTCGCGCTCGCCCTGGAAGACGCGGATCGTGACCGCGGTCTGATTGTCCTGGGCGGTCGAGAAAGTCTGGCTCTTGCGAGTCGGGATCGTCGTGTTCTTTTCGATAAGCTTGGTGAACACGCCGCCCAGCGTCTCGATACCCAGCGACAGCGGCGTCACGTCGAGCAGCAGGACGTCCTTGACCTCACCCTTGAGCACGCCGGCTTGAATCGCCGCGCCGATCGCCACAACCTCGTCCGGGTTGACTCCTTTGTGGCCCTCTTTGCCGAACAGCTTGCGCACCCGCCCCTGCACTGCCGGCATCCGGGTCATCCCGCCCACCAAAACGATCTCGTCGATGTCGCTGGCGCGCAGGCCCGCGTCCTTGAGCGCGGTGATGCAGGGCTGATCCAGCCGATCGAGCAGGTCGGAGCAGAGCGCCTCGAGCTTGGCCCGGGTGAGCTTGATGTTCAGATGCTTGGGACCGGACTGGTCGGCGGTGATGAAGGGCAGATTGATATCGGTCTCCATCACCGTGGAAAGCTCCATCTTGGCCTTCTCGGCGGCTTCCTTCAGCCGCTGCAGAGCCATCCGGTCGGCGCGCAGGTCGATGCCTTGGTCCTTGCGGAACTCGTCGGCCAGGTAGTCGATGACGCGCTGGTCGAAGTCCTCACCGCCGAGGAAGGTGTCGCCGTTGGTTGCCTTGACCTCGAACACTCCATCGCCGATCTCGAGGATCGAAACGTCAAAGGTGCCGCCGCCAAGGTCGAAGACCGCGATCTTCTCGTCCTTCTTCTTGTCGAGTCCGTACGCGAGCGAGGCCGCGGTAGGCTCGTTGATGATGCGGAGCACGTTCAAGCCGGCGATTCGGCCGGCATCCTTGGTGGCCTGCCGCTGGCTGTCGTTGAAGTAGGCCGGAACTGTGATAACCGCCTCCGAGACTTTCTCGCCGAGGTAATCTTCGGCGGTCTGTTTCATCTTCTGCAGGATGAACGCGGAAATCTCGGGCGGGCTGTATTTCTTGCCGCGGATTTCCACCCAGGCGGCCCCGTCATCGTTGCGCACGACCTTGTAAGGAAGGACCTTGGTCGCCTTCTGTACCTCGGGGTCCTCGAAGCGCCGGCCCATCAGGCGCTTTATCGCAAACACGGTGTTGGTCGGATTGGTGATCGCCTGACGGCGGGCGATTTGCCCGACCAGACGCTCGCCTGAATCCGTAAAGGCGACGACGGACGGGGTAGTTCGGGCGCCCTCAGCGTTGGCGATAACGACCGGATCACCCCCTTCCATCACTGCCACGCAGCTGTTGGTGGTGCCCAGATCGATGCCGATTACTTTTGCCATGGTTTTTAACGACCTCTAACTCTTCAATTAATCATTCTTTCGATGTTTTCAAACGATTTATTCGTTTGCGCCATTGCCGCCCTTGTTTTCGCGGCTATTTGGCGGAGGCTCGCCACGCGACGGTGCCTTGGCTACCGACACGCGCGCCGGGCGCAGCATGCGGTCCCCGACCTGGTAGCCGCGATGGAACTCGTTTATCACGGTGTTGGGCGGATAGTCGGTGCTCTCGACATGATCGACCGCCTCGTGGAACTGCGGGTCGAAAGGCTGGCCGATTGATTCGCGCGGGGCCACGCCCTGATTGCGCAGGAAGTCGAGGAGCGAGCGCAGCACCATCTCGACCCCTTCGACGATTGGCTTGCCGTTGCCGCCGCCGCGGGCCGCGTCGACGGCTCGTTCCAGGTTATCGGTAATCGGCAGCAGGTCGCGCAGCAGGCTTTCGCGCTGGAGACGCACAGTTTCTTCGCTCTGCTGGCGCATCCGCTTGCGAACGTTGTCAGCCTCGGCCAGGCCGCGCAGGTATTTGTCCTTGAGCTCGGCGATTTCCTTGTCTTTGAGGGAGATTTGTTCGCGAAGCTCGGCCTCCGCGCCCGCGGCAACCGCGTCGTTAGCGTTTAGCTCGATCGGGCGTTCAGCAGGATCGCTGCTCCGATGCCCGTCCTGACCAGAGTGATGCTCGTCGTGACCGGGGCCGTGTCCGGCCCCTGGCTCGTGGAGGTGATGATGCTTTTCGTCTTTGTGTTTGCTCATCTGGCGTAGCTTCGCGACATAATCCTGGGCAGGAACCAGTCAAATTTCCGGATTCCTCTACGCGAACAAACATAAGCATTATTCGAGGCGATGCCACAGCCCCGTGGCGGAATTCTTTAAAAATTTTGACCAACGTCCCCAGCCGGAATGTCGCGCTGGAGCAAGGGGCGCAAAAGAAAGAGGCCGGGCCGAGGCTTGGCGGCGCTGGTCCCGCTCGGAGCCCCCCATCTTCCGGCCTGGCCGGGTTCCAGACGGCCGCCCAATCAGACCTGCGGTCGGTCTCCGGAAGCGTCAGGTCCGGCGAGCCTCAGGTCCAGTCCCGGGCAGCGCTCTATTCCGGGGAAGCGCTTTACGAATGATGGTCATGATCGTGGTCGTGCGCTACCCAGTCCGGATGATGCTGCACCACCCACGGACGGTTGTTCTGCACCCACCAATCACGGTCGTGCCACGCGTGATGATCATCGTAATCGCCAATTCGCGGCGGTGCGGCGTACCCATAGGCCGGCGCAGGGGCGTAGGCGTATGCGTGGGGCGGTGCGTACGACGGTCCGTAATAAGGGGCGGGTTCCGCGTAATACGGATGTCCGCCGCCGCCGAAGAAGCAGCCCTGAAGAAGTATCGCTCCCGTGATAAAAACCAACGTCTTGATTGCGTTGGAAAGGCTTATTGGGAAGATGTCGCTCCTCATTTTCGTATCCCTCACTTGAGGAGAGGAGCATCAAGGATGCCAAGCGGGAAGGTCCAAGAGACGCGGAATCCATCGCTCATGAAATGGCGACCCGGATTTACCCACCGCCATCCCAAAACGTGCGAGGTGCAAATATTACGCGGCGACACCGCCCCTCGGCCACGGTTTTACAGCCCGACCGGCTTTTTGTACTGTGGGCGTAACCGCCCTGGAGCGCAGACGTACTAGGGCCGCCCACGCAGGAGGATTGCGACGATGCCCGATAAACCGCGGATGCTCGAAGGCTATCGAGTCCTGGATTTCACCCAGTTCGTCGCCGGGCCGACCTGCACGCGCGTGCTCGCCGAGATGGGCGCCGAGGTAATCAAGGTCGAACTTGCGCCGGCCGGCGACCGGGTGCGCGCCGCCGGACTCAAGCCGCTGGCGCCCGAGTACAAGGACTCGAGCCAAAGCACTTGTTACTTCCAGCACAATCACAGCAAGCTCAGCTTCGCGATCGACATCAACAAGCCCGGCGCGCGCGAGCTTATCTATTCGATGATCCCGAAGATCGACGTGGTGGTGGAAAACTACGCCCCGGGGATCATCAAGAAGATGGGCTTCGGATACGAAGAACTGCGCAAGCGCAACCCTAGGATCATCATGTGCTCGATCTCGGCGCTGGGACAGAGCGGCCCGCTCGCCTACAAGGTCGGCTACGACTACATGGGACAGGCCTACGCCGCGATCACCGACGGCGTGGGCGAATTGGATCGCCCGCCGGCCATCTTCACGATGGCGATTGGCGACGTGTCCACCGGGATGTCGGCGGCGATGGCGGTCGGCTTCGCGCTGCTCCATCGCGAGCGCACGGGCGAGGGCCAGTACCTCGACGCGTCGATCCTCGACACCTACTTCCACATGCATGAGGCGAGCGTGCCGATGGTTTCGATGCGCGGCGGCAAGTATCGTCCCACGCGCAGCGGCTCGCAGCATCCCAATGGCGGCCCGACCGGAATCTTCCATTACCAGAGCAACCAGTACGTATTTCTCGCCGTGATGCCGCATCAGTGGCCGCAGCTCGTGCGCGCGATGGGCAAGCCGGAACTGGCGAGCGACCCGCGCTTTCGCAGCGCGCGCGGTCGGCGCGACAACAACGACGCGCTCAAGGGGATCATCGAGGAATGGCTCGGCGGGTTTGCCTCGCGCGACGCGGCGCTGGCGGCGCTGGACAAGGAACGGGTCGCCTGCGCGCCTGTGCTCTCGCTCAACGAGGCGGTCGAGCATTCCCATCTGCGTGCGCGCAAAACCGTGCGCCGGGTGAAGGATCGTTTCCTCGGTGAACTCGACATCCCGGGCGTGCCGGTCAAGTTCTCGGCCTGGCCCGACAAGCTTGATCTCCGTGCCGCGCTTTTGGGCGAAGACAACGAGCGTGTTCTGCGCGAGCTGACCGACATCTCCGACGACCGTATCGGGGAGCTCTATTCCCAGGGCGTGCTGGTGCGCGACCCGGCGCTCGCGGCGGAGCCGCAGGCCCGGGCGTCATAAAGGGACGCGGGCGCGCCGGTCAATCGCGAATCATAGGCGGCGCGCGCCGTTCAGGCGCGATCGAGAATCGCGGCGAGTTCGTGCAGCAGCGCGGCGCCGTCGCCCCGCCAGGCGCTCCCGTGCATGCATGCCAGCATTGACGGTTCGGTTGCGGCGAGATGCTCGAGCAGCGCGCGCGAATTGCGCGAGTGCGAGAAGTAGTCCAGTTTGGAGCGCAACGCCTCGCTGGGGCCGAGGATGTCACCTTCGGTCAGAGGCGCCGGTTTCGCGCCCGGCTGCGTGAACAGATCGCCGCAGAAGAGCGTGCGCGTGCGCCCCTCGAACAAATAGCCACATTCCCATCCGTGCGGCATATGCGGCGCATCGAGCCATCTGACCTCATGCTTTCCGAGCGAGAGGGCCTGGCCGTCCGCCATCTCGCGCGGCGGACGGTCGGCAAAGTCGCGGACCGACGTCAGCGCGGCGATTCGTCCGCATAGCGGAGCGGCGTTGGGCGCCGCGGCGAGCCATTCGTTGAGCGAGCCGCATTCGTCGGCTTCGAAATGTGAGAGCGCGAGATAGCGCAGGCGGCCGAGCGGAATGACCGAGGCAACCGCCTCGCGCACGAGCGGGAAGAGCCCGCGCCCTCCCGTGTGGAACAGCAGCGCCTCATCCCCGGCGATCAGATACTGGTTGAAAGTGAAGCCGCCGGGGATCGCGTCGATCGGCGTGCTGATCCGGTATATCCCCTCCGCCACTTCGTTGACGTTGGTTCCCGACTGCTGATTGGTGATCGGCATCTTTTCCTCCGTGTGGCGCGCTATAGGATGGCGCCGGCGAAAGTCACCGCTCTTCTATCCGAATCGTCTATCCGAATCTCCTATCCGAATCGTTCCGGGCTCGAATCCCAGCATAGGCATGCCGCAGCCGGTTTGACACGCGCGGCGGGGCGGAGATACACCCCGTTTGACCCAACGGTGAAACGCGACGGGCGGCCGCCGCCGGCCGCCCATCGAACGTCAGGACGCGGAGGAAAATCTGCGTCGAGACACGGAGGACCTGTTATGGCCGAAAGCCCGGCTTCACGGATGATCGCGGTCACGGATATCGAGTGGAAACGGCACGACACGCTTGCGGGGCTAAGGCAGAAGGAGCTGTGGGCCGACCCCGCCACCCAACGCCGCGCCGCGCTGGCCCGTTTCGAGCCGGGCGCGACTCTGCCGATGCATCGGCACGTCGGGGATGAAATTCTCTACGTCCTCGAGGGCGCGATTGCGGACGAAGCCGGCACGGTCAGCGCCGGCAACATGGGTTACCGGCCAAACGGATGCGTGCATACCGTGAGCAGCAAGAACGGCGCGACCGTGCTGGCCCTCATCACCGGCGGGGTCGAGCCGGCCAGGGAAACGGGCAGCGCGCCGCGCTCGGCGATCTTCGCGGTGAGCGACATCCCCTGGCGCGATACGCTCCCCGGCGTGCGTCAGAAGCCCATCTGGGAGGACAAGGCGGCCAACCGCCGCGCTGCGCTGGCGCTCTTCGAGCCCGGCGCCGCGATTCCGCGCCATCGCCACGTCGGCGAGGAATTGATTTACGTCGTGGAAGGCTCGCTCGCGGACGAGAGCGGCGAAGTGGCGACCGGCAACACGAGCTTCCGGCCCAACGGCTGCACGCACAACGTGAGCAGCAGGAACGGCGCTATCGTGCTCTTGTTCCTGTGGGGCGGAATCGAGATGGTCTAGGGCACGGCGTCGTCCGAGGGCCACGCGGCATGGCTGACGAAGCATTCAAACTCGAAGAAGCGACGATCGCCGATATCCATCAGGCGTTTCGCCGGCGGGTGCTTACCTGCCGGCAGCTCGTCCAACTCTACCTCGACCGGATCGAGATGTTTGACCGCAAGGGGCCGGCGCTCAATTCGATCGTGACCGTCAACCACAACGCCCTTGCCGAAGCGGATCGGCTCGACGAGCTCCATTCGCGCGCGGGGACGCTTACCGGGCCGCTGCACGGCATTCCCGTCGTCGTCAAAGATCAGGCCGAGACCAAGGGTATCGTCACGACATTCGGCTCGATCGCACTGGACGGCTATATCCCGCAGCACGACGCGACCGCGATCGCCAGGCTGAAGCAGGCCGGAGCGATCGTCCTGGCGAAATCCGCAATGCCGGACTTTGCGACTTCCTGGTTCGGCTTTTCTTCCAAGAGCGGCGAGACCAAAAATCCCTACGCCCTGGACCGTGATCCGGGTGGTTCGAGCAGCGGAACAGGCGCGGCCGTGGCGGCAAACCTGGGCACGGTCGGAATCGGCGAGGACACGGGCGGCTCAATCCGCGTGCCGGCCAGTTTCAATAACCTCTTTGGCCTCCGCGTCACACCCGGCTTGATCAGCCGAACCGGCATGTCGCCCCTGGTCGTTTTCCAGGATACCGCCGGTCCGATGACGCGCACGGTGACCGATGCCGCGCTGCTGCTCGACGCGCTGGCGGGATACGATCCCAAGGATCCGTACACGTCGGCCTACGCGATCGCCGGGCACACGGGAAGCTATAGCCGGCATCTCGATCGCGACGGCCTGACGGGCGCAAGGATTGGCGTTCTGACGCAGGCGTTCGGAAGCGAGACCGAAGAGGACGCTGCCCAAGTGAACGCATTGGTCAGGGCCGCAATCAAAAAGATGGAGGAGTCGGGGGCCGAGTTCACCGAGATCGCCATACCCAACCTGACGGAGCGTATCCTCGAAACGTCGCTATATCTCTTGCATTCGCGGCACGATATCGACCAGTTCCTCGGGGCGCGGCCGGGACTGCGCTACCGCACCGTCGGCAGCATACATGCGGCAAAGAAGTACCATCCCATGCTCGATCTGTTCGAGATGATCGTGCAGGGCCCGGCGCATCCCGCGGACGACCCGACATATTTTCGCAAGCTGGCGGCGCGCGAGGATTTCCAGCGCGACGTCGTCAACCTGCTCGCGCAAAGCGGGCTGACTGCGATGTGCTTTCCGTGCGTTCAGGTCCTGCCGCCGACCAAGAGCGCGATCAAGCTTGGCAAATGGCCCACGATGGCCTTCCCGACCAACACTTTCATCGCGTCGCAGGCATGGATGCCGTCGATGTGCGTGCCCGTGGGCTTCACCAGCGCGGGCATCCCCGTAGGAATGGAACTGGTCACGTATCCTTATCATGAGCCGGATCTGTTCAGACTGGCATTCGCATTCGAACAGGTCACACACCATCGCAAGGCCCCGGAGATACGACGGCCTAGCGAACTTTCACCTGACTGACCGCAGCGGCGCCATGAGGCGAAAGCCGCTGCAGCGTTGTACGGTCAGATCTTCTGCTTGGTGGCGCGCCAGTCGGCGAGAAATTTTTCCAGCCCGATGTCGGTCAGCGGATGATGCACGATCTGCTTCATCACCGCAAAGGGCAAGGTCGCGACGTGCGCGCCCATCTCGGCCGCGCGCAGCAGATGGGTCGGCGTGCGAATCGAGGCCACCAGCACCTGCGTCGGGTAGCCGTAATTGCGCAGGATGCGCACCAGTTGATCGATCATCGCGATGCCGTCGTGGCCGATGTCGTCGAGGCGGCCGACGAACGGCGAAAGATAGGTCGCGCCGCACTTCGCCGCCGCGAGCCCCTGCAGCGGACTGAAAACCAGCGTCACGTTGACTCTGATCCCGCGATTGCTGAGCGCGCGCGTCGCCTTCAGCCCCTCGATGATGAGCGGGCATTTCACCACGATGTTGGGATGCAGGCGCGCAAGCCGCTCGCCCTCCTCGAGCATCGCCGGCGCCTCGGTCGCCACGACTTCGGCGCTCACCGGGCCGTCCACCGCCTCGCAGATCTCGCGCAGAACATCGGCGTAGGGTCGGCCGGTCTTGGCGATGAGGCTTGGGTTGGTGGTGACGCCATCGACCAGACCCCAGGTTGCGGCCTCGCGGACCTCGTTGACATCGGCCGTATCGATAAAGAATTTCATCGCGAAGCCACCCCTCCCCCAACGGCGGACGGCGCCCTGAGCAGGTCCGCCCGCGCCAGCGTAACCCGATACGGTGATTTGAGCGCGGCGAGCATTTCCGAAATCGAAGCATTGAGCTTCGGATGGATCAGCGCGGGCGCAAGCTCGCTCATCGGGGCGAGCACGAAACGGCGCTCGTGCAGCCGCGGATGCGGCACCTTGAGCGTGCGGGTGTCGATAATCTCGTTGTCGAAAAAAAGCAAGTCGAGATCGATAATCCGCGGACGGTACTTGGCCCGGCTCGACGCGGGCTTCTTGCCGCGCACGCGCTTGCGCCCCATCAGGCGTTCGATCGCGAGCAGCCGGCGCATTATCGCGTCGGGCGCAAGCTCGGTCTCGACTTCGACCACGCCGTTGATGAACGCGCCCTTGATGTCGCCGACGGGCTCGGTTTCATAGACCGAGGATTGGCGGACCACCCGCGTCGTGGGCAGTGCGGCGATGCGCTGAACGGCCTCGCGATAATTGGCCGCCCTGTCGCCGAGATTGGTACCTAAACCGATGAAAGCCCGATGGGGCATCCTCTCCGTCTAAAACCGCAGCGCCTTGATTCGATCCACAGCCTCTTTCAACCGATCGTTCGCCACCGTCAACGAAAAGCGAACGAAGCCCTCGCCACCCTTGCCGAATCCCGAGCCTGGCGTTATCACCACGCCCGTTTCCTCGATCAAGCGCTCGGTAAACGAAACCGAGGTGTAGCCCTTGGGAACCTCGGCCCAGAGATAAAAGGTCGCGCGCGGCTTGGCGCATTCGAGCCCCAGGCCCCGCACCGCATCGACCATCAGGTCGCGCCGTTGCTGGTAGATGGCGCAGTACTCGTGCAGCGTCTCCTCGCCGCCCTCGAGCGCGGCGATCGCCGCCTCCTGCACGGCCTGAAAGACGCCCGAGTCGATATTGGTCTTGACCCGGCCGAGCGCCCCCACCGCCGCCGCATTGCCGACCACGAATCCCACCCGCCATCCGGTCATCGAATAGGTCTTGGAGAGCGAATGGAACTCGACCGCGCAGTCGCGCGCGCCGTCGATTTCGAGCACGCTCGGCGCGCGATAGCCGTCAAAGGCGATTTCGGAGTAGGCGAAGTCGTGGGCGAGGATGATGTCGTGCTTGAGGCAGAAATCCACCGCATCCTTCAGAAACGAGCGCTCGGCGGTCGCGGCGGTCGGATTGTTCGGGTAGTTGATCCACATCAGCTTGGCCCGGCGCGCGACCTCGGCCGGAATCGCTGCCAGGTCCGGCAGGAAGGCGTTCTGCTTGCTGAGCCCCATGAAGTAGGGCTCGCCGCCATTGAACACGCATCCTGAATAATAAACCGGGTAGCCCGGATCCGGAATCAGCACGATATCGCCCGGATCGACCACCGCCGTGGGAAAATTGGCGATTCCTTCCTTGGAGCCGAGCAGCGCGCAAACCTCGCGGGCGGGATCGAGCCGCACCTCGAAGCGGCGCCGGTACCATCCGGCGGCCGCGGCGCGAAAGCGCTCGAGTCCCTCGTAGTCGGGATAGCGATGGTTGACCGGATCGGCTGCGGCGGCCTGTAAGCGCGCGATGATGTGGTCAGGCGTCGGCAGGTCGGGATCGCCGATGCCGAGGCTGATCACGTCGACGCCCCGTTGTTGGACCTCTTTTTTCAGACGGTCGAGTTCGGCGAATAGATACGGAGGCAGCAGTCCGATTCTGGCGGCGGGCTTTATCTGCACCTTGGTGAGCGGTCTCCGGATTCAGATCGTACCCTTTTTACCACACTTGGGTCGGCGCACAAACATCGGCCGGCGCAGGTGCCCACAGCCTGGCAGCCGCCCCTGTGGGCAACCTTGTCGGACAAATAAATCACCGCCTGACGCCGCAAGTGGCGAAAACGCGGGCGTCTTGCGCCTATCGAGTGTCAGGTCAGCATGCAAACCTAAATTTCTTTTTCGGTTATTACTTTCTCTTGCCGAACGTACCCAGCAATGTTAGTTATCTTGCCGTTTGCGGTTTTGAACTTCCGGCTTGCATGAGACCTGAGAGCTCAAGATATATGCGCGGCCAGGCCGGTTGACCTCGCGTGCGAGGATGCAGCCGCGCACGCGATAGTATCCGGCACGCATCGCGGCCGTGCAGCTGCGTTGCGAGCGGGACTGGGGGGAGCGTTTTACCACCGGATCTGAAATGAATCTGAATTTGAACCGCACTTTGCTTACGCTTGCGCTGGTGATGTTCGCTGCCGGGGTCAGCACGATTGCCTTCTCGCAGCGGCCGTGGGCTCCCCGTTACGACGTCCAGCAGCCGATTCCCTTCAGCCACCGCATCCATGCCGGGGTCAACAAGATTCCCTGCCAGTACTGTCATGAATATGCGCGGCGCTCCTCGACTTCGGGCGTGCCGCCCGTGCAGCGCTGCGTCGGATGCCACGGCAGCCAGAAGAGCGGCGGATTGCTGCCGGTGACTCGTCCGTGGACCGATAACACGCAGTCCAATTTCGAAATTCGCTGGAACCGCGTCTACACCCTGCCCGATTTCGTGCGCTTTACCCATCGGCCCCATATCAATGCGGGCGTCGCCTGCCAGACCTGCCACGGTCCGGTCGAGACGATGGAACGGATACAGCCCGTGCACGAGATCAACATGGGGTTCTGCCTCGATTGTCATACCAAGCGCGGAGCCACCCAGGACTGCTACGTCTGCCACCACTAGAGGAGCGAGAGGGGACTATCCAAATGTCAGAGGGCTTGTCCAGGCGGTCGTTTATCAAGCTCGCCGCCACCGCCGGAGCAGCGGCGGCGATACCGGGATGCGAGCCGGCCGCCCGCAACCTGATTCCGTACGTCGTCCCCGACGAAAATGTGATTCCCGGCATGCCGACCTTCTACGCGACGGTATGCACCGAGTGTCCTGCCGGCTGCGGCCTGGTCGCGCGAGTGCGCGAGGGCCGGGTGATCAAGTTGGAGGGCAACCCCGCCGATCCCATAAGCCAGGGGTCGACTTGCGCTCGCGGCCAGGCCGGGCTGCAGGAAGTCTACAATCCCGACCGTCTGTCCAGGCCTCAGCGTCGCGCGCAGGGCGGATCCTTCGAGGCGGTCGGATGGGATGAATCGCTAAAGGGCTTCAACGAGCGGCTTGCCAGCGCTGCCAAGGCGGGCAAGGACCGCGTCGCATTTATCAGCGGACCGCTGGGCCCGACCCAGAGCAAAATCGCGCAAGTTTGGCTCGCAGCCTACAATTCGACCCGGATGGTGACCTACCAGCGGCTCGCGGACAATGCGGCGCGCGCCGCGGCCAAGGCCAGTTTCGGGCGTGACGATCTGCCTATCTACCGTATCGACCAAGCCGACGCGCTTATCTCGTTCGGCGCGGACTTCCTGAGCACTTGGGGCTCGCCCGTCGAGTTCCATCGCCAGTATGCCGCTTTCCGCACCCCCAAACAGCGCCGCGGGCAGTTGACCCTGGCGCGCGCCACCTACGTCGGCCCTGCGATGACCATGACGGCAGCCAAGTGCGACGAATGGGTCCCCACGGCGCCGGGGGACGAAGCCGCCATCGCGATGAGCGTGCTCAACGTGCTGGTCAAGCAGGGATGGGTGTCGCGCAACTCCGGCGTCGACCTCGACGCGCTGCGCAAGCTGACCGCGGATTTCGACCCCGCAAGCGTGGCGCAGAAGACCGGCGTCTCGGCCGAAGCGATCATGCGGATGGGCGAGGCGTTCGGGCAGTCGGAGAGCGCCGTCGCGATGGCTGGCACCGACGACCCGGCGCTGCACAACGCGGTCGCCATCCTCAACGCGGTAACCGGAAACGTCGGCAAGACCGTGGTCTTCGCCGACGGCGCGCCGGCGGCTCCCAGTTCGCCCGAGGATATCTCGGCGCTGGTCAAGGCGATGGCGGCGGGGGAGGTCGACGCGCTGGTAATCGCGGGCGGCAATCCGATGTTCACGATGCCGGTCGCGCAGAAATTCAGCCAGGCGCTCGGCAAGGTAGGTTTCGTCGCCTGGCTGGGAACCGTACCCGACGAGACCGCTGCTGCGGCTCATCTGCTCCTCCCGATCGACCACGCGCTGGAGACGTGGTTCGACCTCGAGCCGCGGGCGGGCGTGCGCGGCCTTGGGCAGCCCGTGATGGCGCGGGTGTTCGACTCGCGGCCGCTCGGCGACGTGCTGCTGGCCTCGGCTCGTGCCGGCGGCGCGACGGCCGACAAGGTACCGTGGGAGAACATGGCCGACGCGGTCAACGCTGCATGGCAGGACCTTGCCAAGGCCAACGGCGGCGCCTTTGACGAATTCTGGGAGAAGGCGCGCCGCTCCGGCGGTTACTATTCAGAGGCAAAGGCGGCCGGGGTCAAACTCGACAGCAAGGCGCTCGAAACGAGCGCACCTGCGCCCCAGGCGGCGACGGGCCTCACGCTTTTCGCCGTGCCGCACAT
>Ga0335083_10005295_pt1 | contig 16289 bp, 11 predicted proteins | sample Lox_Sample_42_FD_206716 | JGI IMG/M metagenome (GOLD analysis project Ga0335083, IMG submission 206716) | Soil microbial communities from Loxahatchee National Wildlife Refuge, Florida, United States - Lox_Sample_4.2 | ecosystem: Environmental > Terrestrial > Soil > Wetlands | place: USA... | reverse complement strand
GCATCGGATATGACGGGCTAGTCGCGATCGAATACGAAAAGGAAGGACCGGTGGAGGAGGACCTCCGTATGGAGGTCGAGTACGTCCGCAAGCTCATTTAACGGCGAATATCGGCATAATTCGCAAGAACTTCCGGCCATTTTCATTCTCCGAACCGAGAACCTCCCAGGCCGCCGTTTTGTGCAAACTTTCGAGTGGCGGACGATACAATCGGAGTGGACGGTCGCGGCGAATCAGCGACTATGGCGTTATCCTGATCGCCTCGTCGGCTTGCGGCTGTGCCAGCGTCGCTACTATTCCGAACCGAATCACGACGCAACGCTTGGTGTTCACTTGGTGCTCTCCGTCGTAGCTACGCCGGCTTGACCGCGTCCAGGAAGCGGTCGATGTCCGACAGGTCGTTGTAAACGGAGGGCGACAGACGGATGAAGTTCCGGCCCACCCGCACGTTCACGTTGGCCTTTTTCAGCCGCTCTGCGTAGGGCGCCGTATCCTTCACGGCGAACGAGACGAGGGCCGACTTGCTGCCCGGCGGCGTGATCGGCTCGAAACCCAGCCGCGGCATTTCCTGTTGCAGACGCTGAATCATCGGCTGACGGTATGCCTCGATATTGGCGACGCCAAGCTTACGAATGTAGGGAAGAGACCTGGTGAGCGCGGCCAGCGGTGCATTGGCCTGTGAGCCGACCTCGAAGTAGCCGGTGGCGCTCCCACTCAGCTCGAAGCTCAGCGGATCGTCCCCCGGTGAATCGAAGGGCAGGAGGTGCGTGGCCATGCGTGCCGCCTGGTAGTAGCCATATTGAGAGCGCCGCAATATTCGCCCCAGCAACTCCTCGCGCACGTACAGGAAGCCCAGTCCGAAGTCGCCCATCAGCCACTTGAAACTGGAACAGGCGCAGAAATCCACGCCGGTGGCCCGCACATCCAGCGGGGTGCAGCCCGCCGCTTGCGCCACATCGGCGTAAACCAGAGCGCCGTTGGCATGCGCCAGGTCGCAAACAGCCTTGAGGTCGTGCTGGAAGCCGGTGTACATCGCCACGTGCGAGACCTCGACGAGCCGGGTCTTGCGGTCGATTACGCGCTCCAGGTCACGGAGTTCGATGCGCCAGTCTCGCGGCTTGACCACCCGCAGGTCGAGACCTTGAGCCTGAAGCGATTTCAAGTGGATGAGAGCGCCCTCGAAATGCAGCGCGTCGGTGACCACATTGCCGCCGCTCGCAGGTAGCCCGAGCCCGTTGACCACCAGGTTCTCGCCCGTCGAGGTGTTGGGGACGAAGGCGATTTCCGACGGCTTCGCGCTGATCAACGCGGCAAACTCGGCCTTGATGTCGATTCGCTCGGAAGTCGCTCCGTCGGGTTGTGAGCGGGAGAGAATATACCGACGCACGTTCTCGGCGGTCGCAACCGGCATGGGATGAATGTACGCGCCGTTGATGTAGGTGTGACCGGGCGGAATGGCGAAGTCCTGTTTGCGGGGAAATCCCGCCACACCGGCCTGGTCGTTCGCTGCCAGCAGGCTGGCGGCGGCCACGCTGCCGACCCCGCCCAAAAGTCTTCGCCGATCCACGCTCATGTTGGACGCCCCCGCTGTCGCTGCCTGGTTGCCGCTGCCGCCCCGCGGCACTCGGTAATGATAGCGTATACCGAGGAAGAGCACGTGCTTGCGGTGCTTTCGTCTGTCTCGGCGCAAGTCAACTGATTCTGATTGCGTCGCGGCCGGCATCGCTGCAGTCATCTTGGGCAATCCGGCCCCACGCCTCATACGAGTGGCGGACAACCCGGACGACGCTGGCGCAACTTCCCACAAGCCTACTTTCCCGGCAAATAGCGTGCGAGAATGACTTCTTGTTCCTAATCCGGACAGGCTTCATTCAGGAAGGTCCAGTACCGGCGAAAGCGAGAATCTCCATGAACCTACCCCGCTTCAGGCAGTCTGCCGCGATGGTCGCGGCCCTTTTCCTCATTCCGGCTTCCTTTGCGCAGGAAACAGGAGGCGACAAAGTCGATCTGGACGCACTGGCCCAGATCAAGACCGAGGCCTTCCAGCACTCGCAGGTGATGGAAAACCTCTTCTGGATGTCCGAGGTGTACGGTCCGCGCGTCACCAACAGCCGCAACCACAAGCTCGCCGCCGAATGGGCGATGAAGCAGATGCGAGCGTGGGGGCTTCAGAACGTCCACCTGGAAAAGTGGCACTTCGGGTACGGGTGGCAGATCAAGCATTTCTACGCCGCGATGGAGACTCCGGTCTATGCTTCGTTCACCGGGTTTCCGCTGGCATGGACGCCCGGGACGGACGGCCCGATCACGGTGGAGCCAGTGTGGGCGCCCATCCACTCGAAGGCGGATTTCGCCAAGTACCACGGCAAGCTGAAAGGCAAGGCTCTGCTGATGTTTGACCCTGCGCCACTCACGCTCCACACGCGGGCCGATGCGCAGCCGTCCCCGACGGATGAGGAGATTCTGGCACGCGGAGGCGCGCGCGGCGGCGGGGGCGGCGGGCGAGGACCGGCAGCCGGCGCTGCAGCCAATCGCGACTCCAGCAACCGGGGGCGGCCCGGCGAAGGCGAGTGGGAGTACTCGCCGACCTCTCTTGCCTTGGCCAATGCGAAGAACGGCCTCCTGCGCAACGAGGTCAACGCTTTCCTGAAGGAAGAGGGCGTGGCCATCTCCATCACGCCGGGTTACAACGGAGACGGCGGTACGATCTTTGGCACCTATGGCGGGTCGGAGAATCCCAAGGACCCGGTTCCCCCTCCGATTGTCGCGATTGGCGCAGAGCAATATAACCGCATCGTCCGCCTGCTGCAGCACGGTGTCACGCCGAAGCTGAACTTCGATATCGCTGTCGATTATCAGAAGGACGACCCGGACGCCTTCAATGTCATCGGCGAGATACCGGGCACGAGCAAACCGGACGAAGTCGTCATGCTCGGCGGCCACTTTGACAGCTGGCAGGGCGGCACCGGCGCCACGGATAACGGCACGGGATCGTCAGTGGCGATGGAGGCGGTGCGCATTCTGGCTACGCTGCACAAGCCCATGGCGCGTACGGTTCGCGTTGCCCTGTGGGGCGGCGAAGAGGAGGGCGTCTACGGCTCAACCGCTTACGTGCAGCAGCACTTCGCGCAACGCGCCACCATGGTGAAGACGCCGGAGTACGACAAGCTGGACGTGTACTTTAACGACGACGGCGGCTCCGGCCGTTTCCGCGGAGTATCCGCCGGCGGGAGTCCGCAGATGGCGGCCATCTTCAAGTCCTGGATCGAGCCCATCAAGGACCAGCATATCGTCGCGGTTACCGGCGGGGATCAGTTCAGACCTACCACGAGCCCCGGGGGCACGGACTCGTCCGCCTTTTCGTGGATCGGCCTGAACGGCATCGGTTTCCAGCAGGATGGGTTGGAGTACGGTACCCGCACCCACCACTCCAACGCGGACACCTATGACCGCGTGCAGAAGGACGACGTGATGCAGTGTTCCATGATCGAAGCGTGGTTTGCTTACAACGCAGCCACCCGCGCAGAGATGCTCCCGCGAATCCCAACCCCCGCCCCGGACCCCAATGCGAAGAGCCACGAGTAGAGGCCAACTTTAATTCCAAGCAAAGGGTGAGGCCCCTGTAGTCTCACCCTTTGTCACTGCACGGGCGCCTTTGGGGGAGGGCAGAAAGTTCTTGCCGGAACATCAGTAACAGGAAACGCCTTCGTCATCCAGAAACGTCGTTCTGGGAAGTTGCCAGCTGATTCTGCCGCGCCGGACGGTTTCACCAGGTGTCCGGTGAGACTGCACCGCACCGGCTAAGCTCTGATCGGCAATCTCCTTCAGCTTCCCGCATACATTGCGGACCCATGGCCTAGAGGCTTCCAGTTGATCGAGGAGCGGTTCGACGACGAGGGGTACTCTGGCGCAACGCTGGATCGGCCCGCCCTGCAGCGACTGCTATATCTGGTGCGTGAGGGCGGCATCGAGCAGGTGGTCATCCATCGTCTCGACCGGTTGTCGCGGAACCTGCGGCACTTCACAGCGCTCTTCGAGGAACTGGGCGAACACAACGTCGCGCTCGAAATTGTGACGGCCCCCGGGTTGGGAAATGCGGCGACGGACAAGTTGATGCTGAACATCTTGGGATCGTTTGCGGAATTCGAGCGGGACCTTGCCGCCTCGGGAATCGCGGAGGCGCGCGCCCATCTTAAGGCCCACGGGAGGAGGATCGCCGGTGCGACTCCATTCGGATACTCAGCCGATCCTCACACCAAGCAGTTGGTGGTTTGCGACGAGGAAGCCAGCGCCGTCGTACGGATGTTTCAATGGGCCGCACAGGGCATCGCACCTTCGGTGATTGCGTCCTACGCGAATGCGCTTGGCTGGATCACGGGAGGCGGAAAACCGTGGACTCCGCGCCAGGTTCTGTCGATCCTTAGCAATCATGTCTACGCCGGCTTGGTGGAGTACGGAATCGGTTTCCGCCAGGGCTGCCACGTGCCACTGATTGACCGGGACGTCTACCACAAGGTGCAGAACTGGATCGCCGCTCGGCGGACGGCCATTCGCTGCGGAGGAAGGAAAGCGCATGGAAATGCGCCGTCTGGCAGGCCGGCGGGCGTCAACGGTCCCGGAGCCAGGCAGCCCTCGCGGGCTGTAAGAGGGATCGAGAATGGCCTCTCAGGGCAAGTACCGCAGTTATTCGCTTACGCCAGTCTCCGTCAGGCAAAACGCTCCACCGCTACCAGGCATTTACGCACTTTCCAATGCCACAGAGTGGGTCTTGGCCGGGCAGCCGACGATGTGCGAGCCGCTTTGAGTGCTCACCTCAATGAGACGGGAACGCGAGTCCAGACCGCGGCTCCCACTGGCTTCACTTTCGAGCTGCGCGACTCCGCGGCGCATGCCAGGCGACTGGAGCGCCTCATTTACGAACTCTCTCCCTCTTGCAATGATCCCGTGCAGGGATAGGCCCGCAACGCGCCAGCCTGCGAGCAATGGTTGACGGCCACCCGCCTCGGCGGATTTGGATGGCGCCCCTCAGATTATTCGCGCAAAGGCCAATGTACCGTGCCCGCGCGGAATTCGCTTTCGGAACTCAGAGCAGCCTTCGAAAGACAGTTGTAAGCCGGGCTCGCGAATCTATGCTACGACGCGTGCCTTAATGCCTTTCGCACTCCGAAAGCTCTCCTTGAGTCGGTTGACAGCAGTAGTTGCTAACTGCAGCCTTTCATGTTTGTGACCCGGTATTTTCGGGTCTATGAACTTCATCCTAAACAATTGGTTGTCAACAAGTTCCAAGAGTGCCTGGACCTCGTCCACGCTCATCTTTAAGGAGATCTGTTGCATTTAATATCAGGTTATCACAATCATTCACACGCCCCCGTTCGACTCATATCATGGAGTTCTTCGGCATGGCGCCCCGACATTGCGCTAGGGTAGGCATGTGAATCGTCCGCCCTCTGAATAGCAACTGCGATGTTCACTCGTCAGTGCCGGCTGGGCACTGGCTACAGGTTGCGACCGTCGGGGCGTCCAGGCGCGGGGGCTGCCAGTTTCTTCCGCAATGCTTGGATGCGTTCTCTCCGAGCAAGCTTGTTTTTGCGTATGCGGTGGAACCGCGCTTTATCGCCATTGAGTGCTGACATGGTGATCCAAGCGTAACAGAATCCGCCAATCGCCCGTCTCTGAATACTTGCGCAGAGCCGATCGTCACGGTCTCAGCGCTATACTTGAACCCAAAGGTCAGCCTCGTGGCTGTGGATTGTCGCGATTCTAGCCGTTCGATGCGGCGATCGAACATCACGCTCTCGGCTCGTCATCATTTGGGGCGGGTTGAGAAGTTGGATATCAGGAATTCCTGCGATGCAAAAGCTTATTGCAGAACTGAGCAGCGTAATCGGAAAGGCCGAGTTCGATCGTTGATGGCAGAGCGAGCCTTCCTCCCATGCTGAACTCAAGGTCGATTTCGCTATTGACGGACGCCGGGTCTCCGCCACGATCCACTCTGAAAGCGACAGCCCACGGGATTCACAGGATTTTCGTCGAGTGTTCAGCAGGGTGATTCGACGGATCAATGCAAGCTGTAATGTCCGATGGATTTGAATCGGTGCTGACCCATCGCGACGACGGCGGTGAGAGCATGCTAGACTAAGAGGGCTCTCGATATCCTCCCGCATCGTTTTGAATCCACCTCAAGGCGCTCGTGAAATTCAGCGTCACCTCGGCACGATACTTAACCGATAAGGGAGGAAGGAAGGACAGCAGGAACTGAGGAAACATGAAAGAAACAGGAACCGTGAAGTGGTTTAACGCGGGAAAAGGTTTTGGCTTTATTCAGCGCGAAAATGGGGAGGACGTCTTCGTCCATTTTTCCGCTATCTCCGCGAGCGGATACCGTTCGCTCGATGAAGGGGCACGCGTCTCGTTCGTTGTGAAGAAGGGGCCGAAGGGTTTGCAGGCCGAAGACGTCAGCCTGGCTTAGGGCATCCCCCGGGCGTCTGGAAATTCGTTTATAAACGCTTCGCCTTCGATTCTGAGGACCCTTCCTGTCCTCGGCCATAAACGACGGCGAAGCGGTTTTCTTCACGGCAACATGAACGTTTCGTGTTGCCCTGCGACTGGAGGTAGCGTTGGCCGAAGTTCGCATTCAAGACGGTGAAACGCTGGAAAACGCGCTGAAGCGCTTCAAGCGTAAAGTTCTGCAAGAGGACATCATCAAGGAAGTCAAGCGGCACGCTTTCTATCTGAAACCGGGCCAGAAAAAGCGCGTGAAGTCCGCTCTGGCTCGCAAGCGCAACCGCAAAAAGCGCAACCGGGACATCGCACCAGAGCAAGCCCGGTAATCGTCCGGCCGCCGCAGCGTGGATCCTTCCCGACGCCGTTGAATTTGACGGTTGCCGCCATGCCATACATGTGCACTGTCCGGATTGCTCCCGGTTCACGGGCAGTCCTTTTTTTACGAACTCCCGATCCCCCGTTGTTGACATCCGCCTAACGAAGCCGCACTGGTATGACCGGGTGCTCGGCTATGGGTTAGACGGCGTCGTGATCTACCGCAACCTGAACCCGCCGGCCAATCTGACTGTAAAGGGCGCGCGGATTGTGTCCGGTCGGCCGTGACCCGCACTCAAATTCTGGCGCAAGGACTATTCAGTAAGGATTCAAGTCGGAAGCCTAGCTGATCACGCCTTTGCGGATTGCGTAGAGGATCAGTTCAGCGCTGCTGTGCAAGTTCAGCTTCTGGAAGATGTTGCTGCGGTGGGTCTCTACCGTGTAGAGGCTGAGATTCAGGGTGTTGGCAACGTCCTTGTTGTTCTTGCCTTCGGCAAAGAGCTGGAGGATCTCGCGCTCACGGGTGGTGAGGAGCTCGTAGCTGTCCTCGACCTTGCGCTCCTGCATCTGGCGCATGTAGTCCTCAACCAGCATCTTACTGATGGCCGGGCTGAAGAAGGCCTTGCCTTCAGAGACGGCGTGGATGGCGTCGATCAAGTCGTGCTCGGCGGAATCCTTCAGTAAATACCCGCGGGCGCCTGCCTTCAAAGCGCGGAGGACGTAGCTTTCGTCAGCATGCATACTGAGGAAGACGATCGCGGTGTCCGGTTGCTTCGAAAGGATCTGCCGGGCGGCCTCGATGCCGTTGAGGATCGGCATAGCGACATCCATAACGACGACATCGGGATGGTGTTCGGCCGAGAGGGCGGCGGCTTCGCGGCCGTTCGCGGCGTCGGCGACCACGCTGAACCTGGCCTGGCTTTCAAGGAGCAGGCGGAGTCCTTTGCGGACTACCGTAGGAAACCTGCGCGGCATGTTGCGCCACCGTTGGTCCGATTGCAACCGACTCCGGGCGCCAGTCATGACGATCTACTTTGCGATTATCGGATTTCTACCCTGTCTGGGTGATTGGCCCGGCGAAGCCGCCGCCTTATCGTTGAATTGTGATGACCCTGAGCGATCCGGCCCCGAAACTCCTTCCATCTCCAGGAAACCAACCTCGAATGGCTCAGGTCTTCATTGTGACTGGCTTCCTATTGTGCGCGGCGGCAGGAGGATTTTCGCAGGCGGGTGGTGGAACTCCGCCAGCCGCGCCGTTGACTCCGGAACAACTCGACAACCTGGTCGCGCCGATCGCCCTCTATCCCGACCCGCTCGTAGCCGAGGTGCTGGCCGCCTCGACTTACCCCATGGAGGTCGCCGAAGCGGAGCAGTGGCTGCGGGATCACGCCAATTGGAAACCATCCAAGCTGATGGAGAAGGCCCGGAAAGAGAGCTGGGATCCAAGCATTCAGGGGCTAGTGGCGTTTCCCCAGGTGCTGGCACACATGACCCAGGACATGAACTGGACCACGCAGCTCGGCAACGCGTTTCTGGCCCAGCAGGCTGAGGTGATGCAGGCGGTGCAGCGGATGCGCGCCGAAGCCGAGGCGAAGGGCACACTGCATTCGACGCCGCAGGAGGCGGTTACCACGCAGAACCGGGATGGGCAGCAGGCCATCACCATCGAGCCGACCGACCCGGACCTCTGGTACGTTCCCAATTACAACCCGATGTACATCTGGGGACCCCCGGTATGGGGCGCGTACCCGCCGCTTCTCTACCCGGGCATAGATGTAGGCCTCGGCTGGTACCCAGGCGTGGATCTGGGACTCTACTTCGGGGGCTGGGGTGGTTGGGGCTGGGGAGGCTGGGGTTGGACGCCGAACTGGTACGCGGGAAACGTGTTCGTCGACTCCTCATTCTTTCACCGATATGGCTTTCGCAGGGAGGGACTAGGTTATTTGGGTAATCCCGTCTGGATGCATGATCCGGTACATCGGCTTGGAGTGCCATATGCCAGCAGAGCCGTGGCCGGGCGGTTCAATGGTGTCAGGCCGGCTTTCGATCGTGGGACCCTTCCGGCGCAGCAGCGGTTTGGAAATCCCGGTTTCGAGCAGCGCGGCTGGACGGCCAACCACAGCGTCTTCGGCGGCTATCACAACGGCGGTATGGCGCGAATGCAGAGCGACCGCGGCTTTTCCAGTATGGGCGCCGGCCGCACGTTCGGAGGGGGAATGCGGAGCGGCGGATTCGGCGGAGGGGGCATGCGCGGCGGCGCCGCAGGCGGCGGGCGCGGTGGGAGGCGATAGAGCATGATGGCCGAATGGTGCGGCGTCCTAGCAGCAGTGATTGTGCTGGCTCCGGCATGGGGGCAGCAGCGCTTCGATGCTCCCGAGGCTGCAGCCCAGGCGATGATCGACGCGGCCGAGCGTCATGATTCGGCCCGCCTTGCCGCCATACTCGGGCCGCAGGCGGCCGGCATTCTGAGTTCCGGAGATGCGGCGCAGGACAGCGCCGAACAGTCGGAGTTCGCGAGGCTGGCACGAGTGAGGCATCAGATCGAGGTATCCCCTCTGCACCGGAACCGGGCGATCCTGGCGATCGGTGACGAAGACTGGCCTTTTCCAGTGCCGCTGCGCAGAGCGAATGGCGAGTGGAGTTTCGATGCGTCACAGGCTCCTGCGGAGATGGAGGCGCGACGCATCGGCGCCGACGAACTGGATGCGATCGAGGTCTGCCACGGCTATGTAGAGGCGCAGCAGAAGTATGCGTCTGAAGACCGCGGCGGCCAACTCGAGTACGCTCCGCGGCTGATGAGCAGGTCCGGCCAGCAGGACGGCCTCTATTCGACAGCCACAGCGCCGTTGATTCCAGAAGCCCTTGCGCGCGCCGAATGGGAAGGATTTCGAAAGGGCGATGCGAAACCATACCACGGGTATTACTTCCGGGTTCTCGACGGTCAAGGCGCCGATGCGCGGGGCGGTGCTCACAACTACGTGGCGAAAGGCAAGATGATCGGCGGCTTCGGGCTGGTGGCCTGGCCCGCCGAGTACGGCGTCAGCGGCATCCACACTTTCATCGTGAACCAGGATGGCGCGGTCTACCAGAAGGACATTGATCCCGTCCTCGGAAAGCCGGCCTCGCCGGTCACCCGCTTCGATCCCGACCATTCCTGGGAACGCGTGGAATAGGCTCGGATTCACCTCACCGGCCGGGCTCGGGATTTCGGCTGCTGCGATAGGCCAGAACGTAAGCCGCCGGCACAATGTATACGGTCAAGACCACGGAGGCCGTCAACCCGCCAATAATGGTGCGCGCCAGAGGTGCATACTGCTCGCTGCCCGTTCCCAGCGCCAGCGCCATGGGGAACATCCCGGTGATGGTGGCCAGAGAAGTCATTAGGATAGGTCGCAGACGAACCCGGCAGGCACCGATGACGGCATCCTCAGTCGTAGTTCCCTGCCGCTCCAGGCGATGGGCGAAATCGACGATCAAGATGCTGTTCGATGCGGCAATCCCAACGAGCATCAGCACGCCCATCAGCGACATGACATTCAGGGTGGTATGAGTCAACGGCAGTACGATCAGCACGCCTATGAAGGCCATGGGAATCGCAAGCATAATCAGGATCGGATCCTTGAACGAGCTGAACTGCGCTACCAGTATGAGATAGAGCAGCACCGCGGAGAGCGACAGTCCGATCGCGAAACTGTGGAACGACTCCAGCATAGACTGCACCATTCCCCGCAGTTCGATGCGGACGCCCTCGGGCACCTGCGTCGTCCTCATCAGCTCATGGATTCGATCTGCGATTCTCCCCAGGTCCTCGCCGGCGGGATTCACGTAAATGTCGATGATGCGCTGGATCTGATAGTGGTCGACTTCAGTGGGTGTGGCCAGCTTCTGCAGCCGCGCCACGGTGCCAAGTGTGGTTGGCTCTTTGACGTTTGGCCCGCGGAGCGGCATGTTTCGTAGATCGACGAAGTCGTGAATCGCCGGCACGCCGTGTTCGTAATATTGAACGGCCAGGAAGTAGTCGTTCCCGGTTTTACGGTCCAGCCAATAATTCGGCGCGATCATGACGTTGGAGTTCAGCGCCGTTATGACGTTCTGCACTACGTTCTCAGGTGTTAGCCCGAGTTCGGAGGCGTGCACCCGGTCTACATCGAGGCGAACCGCCGGATAATCCATGTCTTGCGGAATATAAGCCTCGCTGACGCCCGGAAAACGGCGGATCTGCCCGGCCATGTGGTTGGCTAAGCGGTAGGCCTGGTCCAGGTCGTCGCTGGATACCTGCACGTCGATGGGCGCCGGCGCACCCATGTTGAGGACCGCGTCGACCATGGAGCCACTAGTGAAAAACGTGCGCAACTGGGGATATTTCGTCGAAATCGCGCGACGAACGCGATCCATGTACTCGAAGCTGCCGACCGCGTGCGCAGACTTCAATGCCGTCTGGATGGTCGCCGTATATTCCCCCGAGTTGGTCGTGTACAGGGATGAGAAGTCCGGGTCCAGCCCGATGGTCGAGACAATCATGTGAAGGTCCCGCGGCTCGATGATCTTACGGATCAGATCCTCTGTCCTTGCCACGTACTGCTCGGTGACCTCGATGCGCGTCCCGGTTGGCGCCTTCAGTTGAACGGTGAACTGGCCGGCATCGGTTCGGGGAAAGTACGCGAGGCCGATCAGCCGGTAAATGGCCAAACTGGCGACGAAGGCGAGCAGAAGTGCAGCGACGGTCAGCGCCGGCCGGCAAACCGCCCAGCGGACTGTCCTCTCGTAGAAATCAAGGAAGCGCGTAAAACAACGGTCGAATCCCCGGTGGAATCGCCCCATGAGCGAAGGCCTTCTCACGTCCACGCCCTCCTGCGATGGCCCGTGCGGGTGTCCCCGCAAAAAGCGGGCACAGAAGAGCGGGACCACCGTCATGGCCACGAAGTACGACGCAAAAAGAGCAAGCACTACAGCCAGCGCCAGTGCAGTGAAGAGAAACCGGCTCACGCCATAGAGCAGCGTTACGGGGAAGAAGACCACGGTCGCGGTGAGGGTTGCCGCGAGTACCGCAAGACTGACCTCCGAGGCTCCATCCTCCGCGGCCTTTTCCGGCGAAGCGCCTTCCTCGAGGTGCCGGTAAATGTTTTCCAGAGAAATGACCGAATTGTCGATGATGCGCGAGAAGGCGAGCGCCAGCCCGCCCAAGACCATGGTGTTCAAGGTCCTCCCAAGGAGATTCAGAACCACGAACGTCGCCAGCGCCGACAGCGGAATCGAGAGGAACACCGCAAGAGTGGCACGAATGCTGGCCAAAAAGATGAGGATCATGAGGCTCGTCAACACCAGGCCCATGAGCCCCTCATGGAGCAGCGTGCGGATCGCCTCTTTGACAAAGGCCGACTGGTCGAACACCACATTCGCGACCAGGCCCTTGGGCATTCCAAACAGGTGCCCCACCATCTTCCGGATCCCATCCACCACCTGGATCGTGTTGGTGCCGCCGCCCTGTTTCATGATCGGCAGATACGTCGACCGCTGCCCATCGACGCGGACGAGGTTGTACTGAATCTGGTGCGCATCGCGCGCTTCTCCAATATCCCCCACCGACACCCACCGCTGGTCAATGGTTTTGAGAGGCACGCTGTTGAGGTCGCCCACTTTATCGACCAGCACATTGGAATACACGTAGTAGTCGTAGGTTCCGACCTTGACGTCGCCGGCCGGCAGGATCAGATTGTTCCTGTTAACCGCCTCAACCACGTCCATGGGGCTCAGGCTGCGGGATGCCAGCTTGTAGGGATCCACGTAAATCATCGCTTGTCGGTATTTGCCGCCGAACGGGGGTGGAATCTCTGCGCCTTTGACCACGGCGATCTGATCGCGGATCTGAAACTGGCCGTAATCGTGAAGCTGCGTTTCGGTGAGGCCGTGGCCTTTCAACGTCACCAGACAAACCGGGAGGCTGGAAGTGTCGAACTTGAGCACGACCGGAGGCAGAGTTCCCTTTGGTAGACGCCCCAAGTCCGCCAGGGCCAGATTCGAGATCGAAGTCATGTCGGCATCGGGATCTGTGCCAGGCTGAAAGTAGATTTTGATGATGCTGACACCGGGGAGCGAGCGGGACTCCATGTGGTCGACGTTGGCGGCGAGGGTGAAGAAACGTTCGAATCTGTTGGTGATGTCCCCCTCGATATCCTGCGGCGGCATACCCGAATAAAATGTAGCGACCACGACTTCGGGAATTCGGATGGCGGGAAAAAGATCCACCGGCATGCGCACCAGGCTTGCCGCGCCAAGAATTAGCAGGATCAGGCAGACCACCAGAACGAAGTAGGGATGGCGAATGCAGAACCCAGGCATAACGATTCCAGTTGGAGCGCGGCCGAGCGTTACGGCTGATCGCCGCGATATCGAATGAGCTGAACCTCCTTAGGGCAGACCGTTTCTCCCGGCCGCAGATTGCTTCGGTCCCCAACGGCGACCCGTTCGCCCTGCGATAACCCGGAGAGCACCTCCGCATCGTCCGGAGTTTCTATCCCCAGCGTGACAGTGCGGAGTTCTACCCGATTGGAAGGGCCGATGACCCAGACCGTCCGCCGGTCGCCTTCGACGACTACCGCCTCAAGGGGCACCGCAACCGCGTTGCCCCCATTGATCTTCAAAGTCGCCTCCGCGTAGACCCCCGGCATGAGTACGCGGCGGGGGTTGGGCACATCCACTTCGGTGTGCATTGTTCGGGTATCGGCTTTCACGTCTAGGGAAGAACGCGCCACGCGCCCGGGAAAATGCTGGTTCAGCGAAGGGACTCGCACATCCACCGGATCCCCCACGCGGACGTAGCCTACGTACGATTCGGGGATGGGGATTACCAGGCGGAACTTGTCGTCCTCGGAGAGCTGCACCAAGGGCAGGACGTGTGTGCTCGAGTTCGTTCCCGCCTGCATGAGAGTGCCCAGGTTCGCGTATCGCTGCGTCACCACGCCATCGAACGGGGCGACGATCTTCGAGTAATCGAACAGCGCCTGGTCGCGGCGGCGCTTCGCCACGTTGCGGGCATATTGACTGCGGGCGGCCTGCAGCACCGATTCCGCCGCCGCCACTTGCGCCTCGCCGGCCAGATACTTCCCGCGGCGGTCATCGACTTCCTGCTGGGCTACAAGCCCCGGGCGCGATTTCGCCACTGCATCCAGACGGGTGAATTCGAGCCGTTCGACGTCGCGCTGCGCCGCTACGCGATCCACTTCCTTCTGCGCACGGGAAATCTCGTGCGCCGCTTCCGCGATCAGCGCGTCGTCTTCTTCAAGCTGCAACTGAAGCTCCGGGATTTCGAGCACGGCCATCACATCGCCAGTCTTGACGTGGCTACCGTAGTCCACGTTGAGCTTGCGGACGAAGCCCGCCTCCTTCGCGAACAGATCGATCTGCTGGAAGGGGACGAACTCAGACGAAACCGTCAATTGTCGCTCGAGATTCTTCTTCGTCAGTCTGACAACGCTAACCGCACTGCAGGATGGCGGTGGGGTGCCTGCGTTGGCGCTGGTGACGCCGCGTCCGCAGGAAATTGCGGCCAGTGCTGTAATGGCAACCACCCCGGCCGGTACGCGTTGGATTTGCAGCGACACGATTCCGACCGTTCCATCGTGCAAATCACGGACCAGCGTCACGAATCATGCTTGCCGGTGCTTTAAGGGGCGGATTGCGTGTGGATCTCGGTGATCTTTCGCGCCAGTTCCGACGCATGCTGCGATCCGATCAGGAGCCGGCCACCATTCGATAACGTCAGCTCCACGGCCCGGTTTCCGTGGGCAATGTAGGCCGTGCCGCGGCGGCCGGAGCGAATGCCATAGCCGCCGAAGTCCATGGCGGCATCGTACGTCACCTCCCGGGCGGAGCGGATGTCCGCGAGTGGGATCCGTCGTCGCCGCCACAGCCCGTGCAGCCCCACAAGCAAGCCTTCGCTCCGCAACTCCGTCATCAGTTTGATCGTCACTAGGCGGAAGTAAACCGCCGCCAGCAGCACTGAGAGAAAGATCAGGCCGCCATCGGATGTCGGTGGCTTGCCCCATGGTCTATGCCAAAGAATCTGCCGACACGTAATGAAAATCAGTGCGGCGGGCGGGAAGGCCAGCACTACCCGTGTATACCATTGGCGGAAGCGCTGCAACTCCGAAAAAAGTATCTTTCCTCGCGGACTCATGGAAGCCTAACGTAAAGCTCCAAGCGTGAATTGCAGTCCGGCGTACTGGCTTTGGTAATCGTACTTTGCATTTAGGCTGGCGATCTGCGCCTCGGTGACCTGCAGTTGCGCCTGCGTGAGCTCTACGATCGATGCCAGGCCCAGTTGATAGCGACCCTGCGCCAGGTTTAGCCCGAGCGACGCCTCGCGGAGCAATTGGGCAGCGACGGCGAGGCGCTGGTAGGCGGTGCTGGCGCTAGCCCAGGCTGTACGGACATCGCGAGCGATCACCTGCTCCTCGTCCCGCAGCCACTGATCGGCCTCGAGCAGCCGAAAATGGGCCTCTTCGCGTCGCGCGCTGAAGAGGCCCCCGTTGAAGATCGGGATGTGCACGTCCACGGCAGCACCTGCATATTCGTTTGGAATCACGCGCGGCAGTGTGATTTGGTTGATGTAAGGAATATAGCCGCTAAGACCCACAAAGCTCACGGTCGGGAGCTTCAGGTCACGTTCTGCGCGTTCGAAATGAGAGGCGGCGTCCCGTTCCGACCGCAAGGCCGCCACCTCAGGACGGGCGCCGAGCGCCTGCGCGACCAGGACCTCGGCGTCGGCCGCTGGACTCGGCGGGAGTGGTTCTTCGGTCAGCACGTAGGTGGCGTTCTGCTCCGCTCCCAGCGCCCGGGTAAGCTCTGCGAATGCTTCCTGCTCCAGGTCCTGCGCCTGGATCAGCAGGAGTTGGGCCTCGGAAAGACTCACGTCGGCGAAGGAGACGTCAAGTTCCGACCGCAGCTTGTTGTTGTACAGCGCCGTCACCAGGTCGACAATCAACTGCCGCGCGGCTACGGTGTCCCGCGCCACCTTGATGGTCGCCTGCGCTCGCAGCGCGGCGAAGTAGGCCTGGTTGACCCGTAGCAGGACGGCATAACGAGTCGCCTGATACGTTCGTTGCGCCGCAGCCGAGCGGAAGCGAGCAGTTGCCACCAAATTGGGAGTGCGGCCCGAGTCCGTGATCAGCTGGTTTATGGCTACGCCGGTGCCGAAGCGGTTGAAGATTCGCGAGGCCGAGATGGCGCCCGCGCCGATGCGGGCCTGCTGGTTCGCGCCGGTGCCGGTCGCGTCGGCCCCGACTGCGGGATAGTACGGGGCCTTCGCTTCGATAACCTCCTGGCCCATTGCGGCCGCCTCATTCTGTGCCGCCAGGACCTGTGGGTGATTGTGGAGGGCCTGAGCTGAGGCCTCCTGCAGCGTCAGGTGGACGGTGCCAACGGTCTGCGCGGGGGCTCCGGATGTCAACGCCAAGGCAAGCGCGAGGCCG
>Ga0335083_10005294_pt1 | contig 16289 bp, 8 predicted proteins | sample Lox_Sample_42_FD_206716 | JGI IMG/M metagenome (GOLD analysis project Ga0335083, IMG submission 206716) | Soil microbial communities from Loxahatchee National Wildlife Refuge, Florida, United States - Lox_Sample_4.2 | ecosystem: Environmental > Terrestrial > Soil > Wetlands | place: USA: Florida... | reverse complement strand
TCGCCGACGCGGCCTGCGGCCCTTGCTCGCTTCGCTCGCGCGGCTCGCTCACTCCAGTTCTTCGAAACGGAAGCCCGCCGCGGCCACGCCCTCGCGCAGATGCGCGATGCCGGCGTCGACGTGGGCGGGATCGCCGCGAACGCCGAGCTCGATGCGGCGGCCTCCGTCCGGCAGGAACGACGGCAGGCTGAAGAGCTTGAGCGCCGGGAATCGCGCGACGTTCTCGTCCATGAGGGGCAGGAGCTGGCTCTCGCCCGCGCCGTAGACCGCGATCGCGCGCTCGACCGGCGGCACGCGCACGAGATCGGGGTACCAGGTCGCGAGCACCCAGTCGAGCATCGGCCACGCCATCTGCGGGAAACCCGGGAAGAAACAGTGGTCGCGGATCGCGAACGCGGCCACGCGGTTGTAGGGATTCGGGATGATGCGGCTGCCTTCGGGGAACTCGGCCATCAGTACGCGGTGCGGATACGCTTCGGCGCCGAAACGCGCCTCGATCTCGGCCACCGCTTGCGGATGGCGCACGAGCGGCAAGCCCAACGCTGCGGCCGCCGCCTGGCGCGTGTGATCGTCGGGCGTTGCGCCGATGCCGCCGAACGCGAACACGAGGTCGCCGCGCGCGAACGACTCGCGCAACGTGCCGGTGAGCCGCCCGCGGTCGTCGCCCAGGTACTGCGCGTAATCGAGGCCGAGCCCACGGGCGGCGAGCGTTTCGATGACGTGCGGAAGGTGGCGGTCGGCCCGCTTGCCCGACAGGATTTCGTCGCCGATGACGAGCGCTGCGATGGCCATGATCTTCGTTACGGAGCGGAACCGGCTAATGCACCGTGGCGCTCTCCGGGAACTTCTGCTCGATCTGCGAGATCATGTTCGTGAACGCGCGGTCGATGAGCGGCTCGGCCTCGACCACGCGCGCGCGATCGGCGCGGAATCGGTCCGCCAGCTCTTCCGCCGTCATCGACAGCGCCTTCTGCCCCTGGCGGTTGGTGAAGAGGTACGTTCCGCGCAGCGGGCTCACCCAAGCGAGTTTGGCGAACGCAAGATGGCCGTCCTCGGCTTCGAACTCGATCCACATGCCGCGCTCCAAGCTGCCCGCGATCTCGAGGAAGTCGTCGGCGATGACTTCGCGCTCGGGCTCGACCGGCTCCGGCGCGGCCTGCTCCATCGCGTCGGCGAGCGCCTCTGCCTTGGCCGCCATCTCCTTGTCGCCGGCGGCTTTCGCGATCTCGGCTTGCGCGCGTGCGGCCTCGGCCACGGCCGCCGTGGGCGAAGCGATGGCCGACACCGACGGCTTCACCGCCGCGGCATGCGCCTCGACCAGGTTCGACATGAACGCTTCGCGCTCTTCGCTCACCCACCCGCGGTTCTGCATCCCGGCCGACAGCCGCTTCAGAAGCGACGGCAGGAGCGCGACCAGGTGGCGCCGATCCTCCGGCGAACGCTTGGGCTGCACGCTCCATACCAGGTCCTCGAGCGTGGACACGCCCTGCCCCCAGGGCTCGCTCTCCTCGCCTTCCTGGAGGTAGACGTGCTCCATCGCGCCTTGCCACCGCTGGCGCAGGAACGACGCGAGGAAATTCGGAACCGGGCTCGCCTCGATGCGCTTCTCGATCTCCGCCTTCGCCACCACGGACGCGATCTGCTGGCGGTCCTTCTGGTTGATCTCGTCGGCGCTCGAGAGGATGTTTTCCTCGGCCGCCTTCTCCTCCTCGGCGAGGAATGCTTCCAGCACGTCGCGCTGCTCGTCGAAGATCGCGAGGTCGTCCGAGAAATGGTCGAGGATCTGGTGGACGATCGCGTCGATCGTGCGATAGAGCGGATCCTCCTGACCCATCACCGGCGACCAGCCGAGGCCCGCGCGGGCGAGGCCGTTCACGAGCAGCCGCGACGGATGCGACTTCTTCGCGAAGAACGCGCCGTCGAGCATGGCCGCCTTGAGCACCGGGATCTGCAGCCGCGCGAGGAGCGCCTTGATGCCGTCGGGCAGGTCCTTGGTCTCGAAGATGAAGTCGAACAGCATCGCGACCATCTCGATGGTCATGGCCTCGAGCTGGTTCGCCTTCGCGCCGAGCGGGGACTCCTGCAGGTCGCGCAGGACGTTGTGCAGGCCCTGCGGGATGCCGGAGAACGCGACTTGCGCACCCCCGACGTCGAAATCGGTCTGCCCGGCCTGCAGCCTCGTCAATCCCTCGTGCAGATCCGGCGTGGAGATGATCGGCGCGCCGGGCACGTAGCCCGATGGCGTCGGACGCAGCGGGGCGAACACGGGCGAGGCCTGCCCCTGCCCGGGCCCGGCGCCCGGCATGCTGATCGCCGGAAAGTCGCTGTCCGCGCCAGGCGGCATCATCGTCTGCGGCGGGAACTGCGCGGGCGGCACCTGAGGCGCCATGCCGAACGGCGGCGGCGACACCGACGCCTGCGGCGTCGCACTGCCGTACATGCGCTTGAACATCGCCATCACGTCGACCTCGGACGACTGGGGCGGCGGCGGCTGCGGTTTGGCAGCCTGCGCCGCCGCCTTCGCGGCCGCGCGATCGGCGGCCCCGCCGCGGTTGATCACGCCGCGCGATTGTGACGGCATCATGTTGAGGCGCGTCAGATGCTGGTTGAGGTGGGCGTAGATCGCGTTGATGTCGCCGAGCTGCGCCTGGTTCAGATCCTTCATGATCTGGAACTTCGTCTTGCGGTCGGTCTTGAGCGAGTCGACCGCCTTCGTGAACGCGCCGACGATCGTGGACGGTCCGAGTGGATTGCGATCCGTGGGCAGGTCGGGTTGCCCAAGCAGGTATCCGACACCGCGGTTGAGCGCGGCGAGCTCGTCGTGGCACAGGTTCTCCACCACTCGCGTGATGTTGCCGGTCAAGACTTCCTCGTCCATGGACGTCGTCTCGACGAGCGTGAGATTCGAGGCGTCGACCTTCGAGAAGTCCGCCTTGGGCTCGTTGCGCCCCGCGATGCGATCGTCGATGAGCTTCCGGAGCTGGCGCTCGAACTCGGCCATGAGCGCCGGCCGCTCGCTCTTGAGCGTGCCGCGGGCGTCGAGGAACATCTGCTGCTCCTCGCGCACGACGCTTTTGGCCGCACGGTCCATGAGGAGGTCGCCGACGCGATCGAGAATCTGGGCGAACGCGGTCGTCAGCCGGACGATGGCGAGGTCGCGGCATTCGTTCAGAACGCGCGTGAGCTCGCGGCTCGGCTGCCTGGTGCGTGCCTCGGTCGTGGTGGCGCTCAAGTCAGTCGGTGGGCCGCTTTGGTGTCAAGGTGTTAGGCAACATTACCGCGAACTTACTGTAGCACAGCGCGTAGCCCGGGCATAACCGCGTGCCGGATCAGCGCGAAAGCTCCGCCCAGGCCTTCTCGATCCGCTTGAACGATACCGGGTAGGGCGTCCGAAGCTCCTGGGCGAACAGCGACACGCGAAGCTCCTCGAGGAGCCAGCGGAAGGCCGAAAGCCGCGGGTCGGCTCGCGCGGCCCTGCGGTCGGCGTCGGCTCGCTCCTCGTAGCGCCGCCACCACGTCGCGACCTGCTCGCCGTGGCGGGCGTCGCGGTCGGGCCGCTCCGCATACTTCGCCACCCGACGGTCGAGCGCCGCGAGGTAGCGCGGCAGGTGAACGAGCTGCTCCCAGGGCGTGCTCGCCAGGAAGCCCGTGTACACGAGCGCGTCGCGGGCGGCGCGCACCTCGGCGGTCAGCCGCGCCCACGCCTTGGGCGCCGAGGCGAGCCGCTGCGACAAGGCCTGGTGCCGGTCCGCGATCTCCGCAAGTAGCCGGAACGCGCCCTCCATGACCGCAGGCAGGCGCGCGCGGGCACGCTGGACCTGCTCGGCGAACGCACGTTCGGTACGCGGCAGGGGGTCGTCGGCGAGAAAGGCTCGCTTTCGTGCCGCTTCGAGGACGTCGGACAGCAGACGGTCGGTCGCGATGACCGCCTTCAGCTTGAGCGCAGCGTCGGCAAACCCCGGCCCACCCTTCTCGTAGGCACGCAGGGGTTCCCGCAGGGCAATGCCGAGAAGGCGCACCAATCCCGCGCGGGTGGACTGCTCCGCCGACTCGGCCGTGTCGAGGAGCGCAAGCGAGACCGAATCGCCGTCGTCGACCAGCGCCGGGTAGCCGGTGACGCGCGCGCCGCCGCGCCCGACCGTCAGAGTGGGCGGGAGGTCGCCGAAGTCCCACTGGCGCAAGCCCCTGCGCTCGAACGCCGGGTCTGCCGCGGCGAAGGACAGCTGTGCCGCCTCGCCCAGGCTCGCCCGAAGCGAGGTCAGGTCGCGGCCGGCGGCAAGCTCGGTCCCGCTTTCGTCGACGACCCCGACGTTGACCAGAAGATGCGGCGGGACTTCGACGTCGCGAAAAAGTGATGCGGGGAGCGATTCGCCCAGCCTCGCTTCCAGAAACGAGCGCAGCTGGTCCGGCAGCGGCACGTCCTCCGCGGGGGCGGTCTCGAGGAACGCCGTCACGACCTCGGGCAGCGGGATCACGCGATTGCGCCACGCCTTGGGAAGCGACTTCAGGTAGTGCGTCACCTTCTCCCGGACCATCCCTGGGACGAGCCAGGTCAGGCGCGCGTCGGGCAGCTGGTTAAGAAGGCGAAGCGGCACGGTGAGCGTGAGGCCGTCGAGCGGGTGGCCGGGCGAAAAGCGGTACGCAAGCGGCAGGACCGCACCGGCGATCGCGAACTGCTCGGGAAAAAGATCGACCGTCACCGCGGCGGCGGCATGCCGCATGAGGTCGTCGCGGCGCATGTAGAGAAGGCGCGGCTGCTTGCGCTCTGCCTCCGCACGCCAGCGCTCGAACGAGGCCGCCGAATGCACGTTGGGCGGAATGCGTTGCGCGTAGAAGGCGGCGAGCGCCTCGTCGTCGACCAGCACGTCCTGCCGCCGCGCCTTGTGCTCGAGCCCGGCCACTTCCTCGATGAGCGCCTGGTTGTGCGCGAGAAACGCGCCCTTCGTGCGCACCGCGCCGGGGACGAGCGCTTCGCGAACGAAGACCTCGCGCGCGCCGGCGGGGTCGAGGGCGCCGAACGAGACCGGGCGGCGCGCGACCAGCGTCAGGCCGTAGAGCTGCACGCGCTCGCTCGCGACGACCTCTCCGCGCCGCTCCTCCCAATGCGGCTCGAAGTAGTCGCGCGTGACGCGTTCGCCGGCAACCTCCTCGATCCACTCCGGCTCGACCTTTGCCGCGCAGCGCGCGAAAAGGCGCGTCGTCTCCGTCAGTTCGGCGGCGAGGATCCATTTCGCGCGGGTCTTACCCTCCGCGCTGCGCGCTTCGGGGCCGGTTCGCGCCCGGGAGCGGCCCGTCGCGCTCATGCGCGCAAGCCCCGAGCCCGGATGCAGGAAGAACTTGAGGCCACGCGCACCCAGGTAGTGCTCCTCGGCATCCGCCTTGACGCCGACGTTGCCGAGCAGCCCCGCGAGGACGGCCTTGTGCAGCAGCGCGTAGCGGGCGGCATCGAAGGCCTTCGGAAGCGCCCGCGTCCACTTGAACCCGGCTTCCTCGAGCGTGGCTTCGAGCTGGCGATGTACGTCGCGCCATTCGATGAGCCGCAGGTAGGAGACGAACTGGCCGCGGCAGGCGTCCACCATCCGGCGATGCGACAGCTTCTGCGCGGCGAGATCCGCGAAGAACTCCCACAGCGCGACGAGCGAGAGAAAGTCGGAGCGGTCGTCGCGGAAGCGTAGGTGCGCCTGATCCGCCGCCTGCTGCCGCTCGAGCGGGCGCTCGCGCGGGTCGGGCACCGCGAGCGCGCTCGCGATCACGAGCGCCTCGGCGAGGCAGCCCGCGTCGCGGGCGGCGAGCACGATGCGGCCGACTCTCGGGTCGAGCGGCAGCCGCGCGAGCTCGCGCCCGAGGGGCGTCAGCGTGCGGTCGCCGTCCACCGCGCCCAATTCCTGCAGGAGCTGGTACCCGTCGGCGATCGCGCGCGGCGGCGGCGCTTCGAGGAAGGGAAATTCGTCGACCGTGCCGAGCTCGAGCGCCGCCATGCGCAGGATGACCGAGGCGAGCGAGGAGCGCAGGATCTCGGGATCCGTATAGCGCGGCCGCTTCGCGAAGTCCTCCTCGCCGTATAGGCGCACGCAGATGCCTTCCGCCACGCGCCCGCAACGCCCCGCGCGCTGCTGCGCCGCCGCCTGCGATACCTTCTCGATCTGCAGCAGCGTGGTCTTGTTGCGCACGCTGTAGCGCTTCACGCGCGCCAGTCCCGCGTCGATCACGTAGCGGATGCCCGGCACGGTGAGCGAGGTCTCCGCGACGTTCGTCGCGAGCACGACGCGGCGCCCGTTGCTCGGCGCGAACACGCGCTGCTGGTCGGCGACCGACAGACGCGCGTAGAGCGGGAGGATCTCGACGTCGCGCGCGTACGGGCGGCGGGCGAGGCTCGCCCGCAGGAGGTCCCCGGTCTCGCGGATCTCGCGCTCGCCGGGGAGAAAGACGAGGATGTCGCCCGGGCCGCCGCGCCACAGGTCCTCGGCCGCGTTGACGATGGCCTGCTCGAGGTCTTCCTCGTCGTCGGCCTCGTGCTCGGCGTCGGCGGCGCCGACGTCGCGCTCGCCGGCCGGCGGGCGATAGCGGATCTCGACGGGATACGTACGGCCGGAGACCTCGATCACGGGTGCGGGCCGCTGCGATGTTGCGAAGTGGCGCGCGAGGCGTTCGGCATCGAGGGTGGCCGAGGTCACGATCACCTTGAGGTCGGGCCGGCCCGCGCGCAGTCGCTCGAGATAGCCCAGCAGGAAGTCGATGTTGAGGCTGCGCTCGTGCGCCTCGTCGACGATGATCGTGTCGTACGCCAAAAGCTCGCGGTCGCCTTGCGTCTCGGCGAGCAGGATGCCGTCGGTCATGAGCTTGACGAAGGCGTCGGGCTTCGTGTGATCAGTGAAGCGGACCTTGTAGCCGACGGCCTCGCCCAACGGCTGGCCGAGCTCGTGCGCGATCCGCGCAGCCACGGCGCGCGCCGCGATGCGCCGCGGCTGCGTATGGCCGATCATGCCCCGTTCGCCGCGACCGGCGCGAAGGCATATCTTGGGCAGCTGCGTAGTCTTGCCCGAGCCCGTCTCGCCGCACACGATCACGACGGGGTGATCGCGGATGGCGCGCTCGATCTCGTTCGCGCGCTGCGACACCGGCAGCTGCGCAGGATAGCTGAACGCGGGCTTGGCCGCCGCCCGGGCAGCGCGCCTGGCTTCGGAGCGCGCGAGATCCTCGGCGATACGCGCCCACTCCGCGGGCGTGCGCGCCAGGTCGATGCGCCGCGCGAGCCGCGCCGCGTCGGCGGCCATCGCGAGCGGCAGCCGCTGGCGAAGGTCGAGGGCAACACGAGGCATCGCGAATTCTACCGTCCATGCGTATGATGCCGCCGTCGAGGTGCCATGCAGGCGCCCGCCCTCCGGAGGAAGCCATGCGTTATCCGACTCTCGCCGCCGTTTTCCTGGCCGCGGTGCTTGGCCTCGGCGCCGTCGCCGCCGACGCCGTGACGCTGCGCTGGGCCGGGCGCGGCGACATGCAGACGACCGACCCGCACTCGCAGAACGAGAACCTCACCAACAACATCAACGAGCTCGTGTACGAATTCCTGGTCATGCGCGACAAGAAGCTCGGGCTCATGCCCGGGCTCGCCGAATCGTGGACCAAGGTCAACGACACGACGTGGCGCTTCAAGCTGCGGCCGGGCGTCAAGTTCCACGACGGCACGCCGTTCACCGCCGACGACGTCGTGTTCAGCTTCGAGCGCGCGCGCGCCGACACCTCGCAGCTTCGCGCCTACTCGAACGCCGCCGGCATTCCGAAGAAGATCGACGACCTGACGGTCGAGTTCACGACCAGCGGCCCCAACCCGATCGAGCTCGAGCACATCGCGACCATCAACATCATGTCGAAGGCCTGGTGCGAGAAGAACCGCTGCCAGAAGCCGCAGAACTTCGCGGCCAAGGAGGACATGATCACGGCGCGCGAAGCCAACGGCACCGGGCCGTATTCGCTGGTGTCGAGGCAGCCCGACGTCAAGACCGTGCTCAAGAAGAACCCCAACTGGTGGGGCATCAAGGCCGGCGTCTTCGACGGCAACGTCGACGAGGTGATCTACACGCCGATCGTGTCGGACGCCACACGCGTGGCCGCGCTCATCTCCGGCGAGGTCGACTTGATCAACGACCCGCCGCCTCAGGACGTGCCGCGCCTTTCGCAGACGCCCAACATCAAGGTCATCGAAGGGGTGGAGAACCGCATCGTCTTCATCGGTATGGACCAGGCGCGCGACGAGCTCCTGTACTCGAACGTGAAGGGCAAGAACCCGTTCAAGGACATCCGCGTGCGCCAGGCGCTGTACTACGCTGTGGACATCGACGCCATCCAGAAAAACACGATGCGCGGGCTGTCGAAGCCGACCGGAGCCATCCTGCCGTCGCCTGTGACCTCCACGCCCGAGATCGAGAAGCGCCTGCCGTTCGACAAGGAGAAGGCGAAGAAGCTGCTTGCCGAAGCCGGATACCCGAACGGCTTCGAGGTGACGCTCGACTGCCCGAACAACCGCTACATCAATGACGAGCGCATCTGCCAGGCGCTCGCCGCCATGTGGTCGCAGGTCGGCGTCATGACCAAGGTCAACACGATGCCGCGCGCGGTGTACTTCCCGAAGCTGGAAAAGACCGACACCAGCATGTTCATGCTGGGCTGGGGTGGCGCGTCGACCGACGCCATCTTCACGCTGCAGCCGGTGCTGTCGACCTGGAACGGCAAGGGCGACGGCGACTTCAACTACGGCCGCTACAGCAACAAGAAGGTCGACGAGCTGACCGCCAAGGTCAAGGTCGAGATGACGGAGGCACGGATCGGCTACATCCACGACGCCCTGCTCGCGCAGAACGCGGAGGTGAACCTGATTCCTCTGCATCGGCAGGTGATTCCGTGGGCGTCGCGCAGCAACGTGACGACCGTGCATCGTGCCAACAACTACGTCACCCCCTACTGGACGACCGTGAAGTGACGATACCGCGGACTCCGCGCCGCCGTTCGCACGCGCACGTTCACTCCTCATCCGTCAGATGATGCACGAGCGCGTGCTCGCACGCCTTGAACACGACGTACGCCGCGAGGCTCAGGTAGCCCGTCACCACGATCTCGACCAGCTGCGCGGCGCCGCCGTCCATGACCGCCTGCCATCCGTAGTCGGACAGCAGGACGAGATTGCTCTTGAGGACCAGGAAGAGATTGAGCGTGCCGACGCCGAATGCGAGGAACGCGACGCCCATCACGACGAACGTCGTCGTGCGGCGCCTGAGCACCGTCTTGCGGAACCACCGTTTCATCGCGCTCACGATCGCTGCCGAGTCGCAAGCAGCACGGTGGCCCGCCACGCGAGCAGTGCGGCGACGACCGCCGTGACGCCGCACGCCATCCAAGCCGTGGGCGTCATCGAAAGCGCCGCGGCGCGAACCGCGTCGAGGACGAGGCCGGCCGCGACGAAGGCGGGCACGGTGCGAAGATCGTAGCGCAGAAGGAGCCACGCGAACGCGAACGTCGTCCCGCCCTCGATCGCGCCCTTCACGACGGCGTGCGCGAGATCCTCGCCGGACACCAGGGCGACCGCCACGCCGAGCAGCACGAGCAGGGCCGCGACCGTGCCCACGCGCCGCGACCATCCGAGGGTGACGCGATCGAAGATCGACAGCAGGAACAGCGTCACGGCCGCCGCGGGCAGCACGGAAACCCCGGCCAGCGCCGCCGCGATCCACGGCGACCACGCGTCCGCCTCCTTGAGGTCGGGCCACTCCGGAAGCGACGGCGGCACCCACGACGCCAGCGCGGCCCCGATACCGGCCGTGGCGAATGCGGCGAGCATGCCGCACACCCAGGGCGGAAGGCGGCCCGCGATGGGGACGGGCGTCTGACGCCTCGCGTAATAGGCGCCCACACCGGCCAGGAGCCCGGTGAGCAGGCCGAAGAGCGCCGCGCCCGCCGTGCCCGTGAGCACGACGACCAGGAGCTGGTTGGCCACCGGCTCGGCGGTCTTCAAATCGAACGCGTGCTGCGGCCAGTTGTTCGCGCTGCCGGCGAGCGTCATCAAGGCGACGACGAGCGCCATGCCGACGAGGGCGCGGCGATCGCTGCGGTGCCGGCTCCATGCAACCACCGCGAAGACGAGCGCCGCCACCGAGACCGTCGCGATGAGGCCGACGGACAGGATGCGCAGGAGCTGCCGCTGGCCCGCGCGCTCGGCCTCCGCGCGCTGCCAGGCCTCCGGCACGAACAGCGAGCGCCCCGCCGTGGCAACCTCGTCGCCCGCGATCGCCACCTGGACGCGCGCTTCCCCACCCTTGCCGACGTCCACACGCGGGTCGGCATACGCGAAGACCCAGTCGACTCGATTCGGCCGCTTCACCTCGTTGGCGGCCCGTTCGGCGAGCGCGGCCGTATCGCTTTGAAGCTGCGAGCGCAGCGCGCGCTCGGCGATCGCTTGTGCGTCCGTGCGCGAGAGCGACGCGCCGGGGCGGTCCTCGGGCATGGCGTGCGCGACCTGGCGCACCTTGCCGTCTCCCGTCACGGTGACGCGCCACTCTTCCGCGCGGTCGGCCACGTCGCCGGAAAAGCGCGCGAAGCGCACCTCCCATAGCGGCGGGGCGAGCACGTTGCCGATCAGCGAGCGGTAGGCGGCGGCACCCGCCTCGCGCCAAACGAACGCGTGCCAGACGCGCTGGTTCGCGTCTTCGAGCGCCGACCGCGTGGTCGCGAGGCGCACCCATTCCGGTCCGAGCGTGACGCCGCGCCGCGCGAGCTCGTCGACGGCCGCGGCCACCGCGGCGTCGCGATCGATCCGCAGGGTGGGCGCATCGGCGCGCAGCGGCGTGAACGCGAACCAGGCGGCGAGCCCCGCGAGGCCGATCGCAGGCAAGGTCCGCTGAAGGAGCTCGGCGCGACGTTCGAGCGTGGTTGCCGGGGCGGGCGCCCGCTCGACGGCTGTCGCCGGCGGCACGTCGGGCCGCCACGCCGCGTTGCGCCAAGCGTCGGGCAGCGCGGTCCACGCGCCCGATTGCGCCCGACGCGCGAGCACCACGAGCAGCGGGATCGCGGCGGCGACGATCACGAGCGCCCGCTGCACGCCGGCGCCGGGCGCATCGATGAGGAACAGCGGGACGGACATCAGCGTCAGGTCGAACAGCGCGTGCAGGAGGATCGTCGGGACGAGCCCGTAGCGCAGGAAGATCGCCGCCCAGATCATCGACGGCACGACGAGCTCCACCATCCGCGAATAGGACGGGAAGCCGGGATAGTTGGCGTGCGCGGCGCCGAAGACCAGCGCCTGCAGCACGAAGGCCGCCGCGATGCCGGCGCGGCGATGGCCGAAGCGCTCGCCGATCAGCGCGCCGAGCGCGAGCGGAATCGCGCGGAAGAGGCACTCCTCCATCGTGCCGGCCTGCAGCGCGGTGGCGATCGGCGCGAGCGCGGGGACCGCCGAGGCGAGGATGTTCGGGTCGGTGAGCTGCTCGGACGGCTGCCACCATCCAAGGTAGCGGTTGGTGAGCGCGTAGAACAGCGCGACGAGCCCGAGCTCGACCGGCACGAACAGATAGCCGCCGAAGGTTCGTCCGGCGATCTCGCGCGTGCCCGCGGCATCGCGCGACCATACGCGCCACAGCTGCGGCTGGTGCCCGAACGCGCGGCGGGTCAGGCCTTCCGCAGCCATGAAGATGAGGCCGAGCAAAAGGCCCGCGCCGACGAGCGCGGCGAGCGCGAGGCCGATCTCGCGGATCCAGAACGTGGAAGCGTCTTGCGTCGTGGAAAACGTGTACCAGGCCGCGGGCGCGTTGGCGAGCACGACGGCGCCCAGAAGCGCGCCGACCGCGAACCCCGCGCAAAGCGACTGCCGCACGAGCAGGTAATGCTGGCGCAGGAGCCAGAGCGTGCCGAGGACGCACCCGACGAGGCCGTACAGCACGCCGGCCGCGATCGATGCGACGAAGGCGATCACGTCGTTCGCGCTGCGCATCTCCTCGAAGCGGCGCTCGAAGCTCTCGGGCACGTAGACGAAGGGCTCCACCTCGGTGAGCTCGTCGCCGCTCACGACGAGCGAGAGCCGGATACGCGCCTGCCCGAGCGCGCCTTCGCGCTCGAACACAAAGCGGTGATCCACGCGGCCCGAAGGACCCGTCTGCTGCGACTGGTCGAGCAGGCGGTAGGGTGCGAAGTCGATGTCCCAGTCCTCGTGCGCACGCGCCTTCGCGAGCTCCAGCGCCGCCGAGGGCGCGAGCGCCTTCGCGCCCTCGTCGCGCACGTACGTCTCGGCGACCTTGCGCGAGAAGCCGTAGCGGCCGCCGTCGGGCCGGAAGCGGATCGTCGTCTCCTCGAGCACGCCGGGCTTGAACAGGCGCACGTCCCACCAATACGGGGCGTACGCCTTGCCGGCGACGAGGTCGGCGAACGCCGCCTTCCCGCCGCCCTCGAGCTCGACGTAGTTCTGCGTCTGCTCGTCCTGGTTGAACACCGCGGCGGCGCGCGCGTCGGCCGGTGCGAGGCCGTATTTCGCCGCGAGCCCCTGCGCCTGGCCAACCGCGGCCTCGCGCGGCATCGTAATGTCCAGATGCACGATGGGAATCGCGATCGGCGCGAGATGCACCGCGGCTGCGAGCGAGGCGGCCGCGAGGACGACGTAGGCGATCCAGAAGGCCGGCCTGCGGTCGAAGCTCATCGCACTTCCGCCACGCCGTCGTCGGCGAGCCTGCGGATCGCCGCCTCGCTCAAGTGCAGGCGATCGCGCAGCACTTCCATCGTGTGCTCGCCCAGGAGCGGCGGCGGAAGCTCGCCGGCGAGCGGCGCGCCCGACATGCGCACGGGGGTTGCGACCTGCGGCACGATGCCGGCGAGGGCGTGCGGAAGGTCGAAGCGCATGCCGCGCGCGACCACCTGCGGATCGGCGAACACGGCGTCGAGCTTGTTGATCGGGCCGCACGGCACGCCGGCGGTCTCGAGCGCGTCGAGCCAGTCGCGCTGCCGCCGCGAGGCAACGACGGCGGCGATCATCGGCACCAGCGTGTCGCGGTTGCGCACGCGATCCGCATTGCGCGCAAAGCGCGCGTCCTGCGCCCACTGCGGCACGGCGGCGACGTCGCAGAAGCGCGCGAACTGGCCGTCGTTGCCCACCGCGAGGATGAGATGACCGTCGGCGCAGGCGAATGCCTGGTACGGCACGATGTTCTGGTGCGCGTTGCCGGCACGCTCGGGCGGCGTGCCGGTGACGAGATAGTTCATGTTCATCACAGCCATCATGGCCACCGCCGAGTCGAGCAGGGCGAGGTCGACGTGCTGGCCCTCTCCCGTGCGGTCGCGCGAGGCGAGTGCGGCGAGGATCGCGACCGCCGCATACATCCCCGTGAAAAGATCGGTGATGGCGACACCCGCTTTCTGCGGCCCGCCCCCCGGCGCGTCGTCGCGCTCGCCGGTGACGCTCATGAAGCCGCTCATGCCCTGGATGATGAAGTCGTAGCCCGCGCGGTCCGCGTACGGGCCGTCCTGGCCGAACCCGGTGATCGACGCGTACACGAGCCGCGGGTTGATCGCCGCGACACTCGCGTAGTCGAGCCCGTAGCGTGCGAGGCCGCCACGTTTGAAGTTCTCGATCAGCGCGTCGGCGTCACGCGCGAGCGAGCGCACGAGGTCGCGGCCCGCGGGCTTGGTGAAGTCGATGGCGACCGACCGCTTGCCGCGGTTGCACGCCAGATAGTAGGCCGACTCCGTCGTGTCGCGGCCCTGCGCGTCCCGCAGGTAGGGCGGCGCCCAGGCCCGCGTGTCGTCGCCGCTGCCCGGCTTCTCGATCTTGATGACGGTCGCGCCGAGGTCGGCCAGAAGCTGCGTGCACCACGGCCCCGCGAGGACGCGCGACAGGTCGAGGACGGTCAGATGGGCAAGCGGTCCCGGCAAGACTACGCAGCCTTCAGGGCCACCAGGACCTCGTCGAGCATCTTCTTCGCGTCGCCGAACAGCATCCGGTTGTTGTCCTTGTAGAAGAGCGGGTTGTCCACGCCCGCGTAGCCGGAGGCCATGCTGCGCTTCATGACCACCGAGTTCTTCGCCTTCCACACCTCGAGCACCGGCATGCCGGCGATCGGGCTCGTCGGATCCTCCTGCGCCGCCGGGTTCACGATGTCGTTGGCGCCGATCACCATCGACACGTCGGTGACGGGGAAGTCCTCGTTCAGCTCGTCCATCTCGAACACGATGTCGTACGGCACCTTGGCTTCCGCGAGCAGGACGTTCATGTGGCCTGGCATGCGGCCCGCCACCGGGTGGATGCCGAAGCGCACGTTGACGCCGCGCTCGCGCAGTGCCTTGGTGATCTCGTACACGGTGTGCTGCGCCTGCGCCACCGCCATGCCGTATCCGGGGACGATGATGACGTTCTTCGCCTCCTTCAGCATCTCGGCCGTCTCGGCCGCCGTAATCGGGGTCACCTCGCCCGCGGGCTGCACGTCGCCGGACTTGGCCGCCGGCGCGCCTTCGCCCGTGCCGAATCCGCCGGCGATCACGCTGATGAAGTTGCGGTTCATCGCGCGGCACATGATGTAGGAGAGGATCGCGCCGCTGCTGCCGACCAGCGCGCCCACGACGATCAGGAGGTCGTTGTTGAGCATGAAGCCCGTGGCCGCCGCCGCCCACCCCGAGTAGCTGTTGAGCATCGACACGACGACCGGCATGTCGGCGCCGCCGATCGCCATCACCATGTGCACGCCGAAGAGGAGCGCGATGACCGTCATCACCGCCATCGGCATCATCGCGTCCGCGATGCCGTGCGCGTTCACGAACCGGTAGCCCATGTAGATCACGACGAGGAGGCCCGCGAGGTTGATCCAGTGCCGCGCAGGCAGCAGGACCGGCTTGCCGCTGATCCGCGCCGAGAGCTTGCCGAACGCGATCACCGAGCCCGAGAAGGTGACGGCGCCGATCAGCACGCCGAGGTACATCTCGATCTCGTGGATCGTGTTCTCGGCGGGCGTCATGGTGGCCGCCACGGCGGGGTCGATGAAATTGGCGTAGCCGACGAGCATCGCGGCAAGCCCGACCAGGCTGTGCATGAGTGCCACGAGCTCGGGCATCTGCGTCATCTTGACGATGCGCGCGGCGTAGAGCCCGATCGCCGCGCCGACGACCATCGCGGCCACGATGTACGGGTAGCCGGCGGGCGTGACGTGCGGGCCGAACACCGTGGCGATCACGGCGATCGCCATCCCGGTGATCCCGTACAGGTTGCCGCGGCGCGAGGTCTCCTGGTCGGACAGGCCGCCCAGGCACAGGATGAACAGTATGGTTGCCGCGAGATAGGCGACGGTCGCAAGGCTGGGAGAAATCATCGCGGCCCCCTCTACTTGCGGAACATCTGCAGCATGCGCTGCGTCACGGCGAAGCCGCCGAACATGTTGATGGTGGCAAGTCCGATGCCGCCCACCGCCAGCCAGCGTATCCATTCGTTGGGACGCGTGATGTCGGCCGATATCTTGGTGAGATCCGGCGCGAGCTGAACCAGGGCCCCGATCGCGATGATCGACGACACCGCGTTGGTCACGCTCATGAGCGGCGTGTGCAGCGCGGGCTTCACGTTCCACACCACCATGTAGCCGACGAAGCATCCGAGCACGAACACGGTGAAGTGGCCGAGGAAGCTGCCCGGGGCGAAGAGGCCGATCAGCAGAAAGAGGAGCGCGCCGCCGCCGAACAGGACGGCGGTCTTCGTGGGCGACATCGGACCCGAGGCCTCGCCGTGGCCCTTCGGCTTCGGGGGCATCGCCGCGACGGCCGCGGGCTTGGGGGGCGGCGCGGCCGGCAACTTGGGCGGCGGCGCCGGCCAGGTGACGGCACCGTCCTTGATGACCGTCAACCCTCGGATCGCGTCGTCGTCCATGTTGACGTCGACCGTACCGTCCTTGGTCTTGGCGAGCTCCTCGGTGAGGCGCAGCAGGTTGTTCGAGTAGAGCGTGGACGCCTGGGTCGCAAGACGGCTCGCGAGATCGGTGTAGCCGATGATGGTCACGCCGTGCTTGACCACCGCCTTGCCCGGCTCGGTCAGCTCGCAGTTGCCGCCCTGCTCGGCCGCCATGTCGACGATGACGCTTCCGGGCTTCATCGTCTGCACCATCTCCGCGGTGATGAGCTTGGGCGCGGGCTTGCCGGGGATCAGCGCCGTCGTGATGATGATGTCGACCTCGCGCGCCTGCTTCGCGTACATCTCGCGCTGCGCCTTCTGGAAGCCTTCGCTCATGACCTTGGCGTAGCCGCCGCCGCCGGAGCCCTCTTCCTCGTAGTCGACCTTC
>Ga0335083_10005293_pt1 | contig 16293 bp, 16 predicted proteins | sample Lox_Sample_42_FD_206716 | JGI IMG/M metagenome (GOLD analysis project Ga0335083, IMG submission 206716) | Soil microbial communities from Loxahatchee National Wildlife Refuge, Florida, United States - Lox_Sample_4.2 | ecosystem: Environmental > Terrestrial > Soil > Wetlands | place: USA... | reverse complement strand
CCAGGGCGATCACGGCCTTTGCAAACGAAAGCCTCGTGTTCATGGAAACCCCCGGGGGAGTAAGACAGCCTGTGAACATTTGCAGGTGCTGCGCACAAATGGAATCGGACGATGCTGCAAGCTCGTGTCGGTGCTGCGCCTACATCGCTACGTCGAAAACGGCCACGCGGGGCGCCTCGCCCTCGCGCACCCAAGCGCGATACATGCCCGTGGAGTTGAACGGCATGGCGATGCGCCCGCGCGCGTCGACCGCGACGAGGCCGCCGCGCCCGCCGATCGGCTGCAGCGACTCGTGGATGCTGTCGCCGGCGGCTCGCTCGACGTCCAAAGCGCGATACGCCATGCGGGCGTGCACGTCGTGCGCCACGCAGCCGCGGATGAACATCTCTCCGGTGCCCGTGGTGGATACGGCGCACGTCGCATCGTTGGCGTAGACGCCGGCGCCGACGATGGAGGAATCGGACACGCGTCCCGGCAGCTTGTTGGTGAGGCCGCCGGTGGACGTGGCGGCCGCGAGGCTGCCGTGACGGTCGCACGCCACCGCGCCGACCGTGCCGGAACGGTCCGAGCCTTCGATGGCCGCGGCGGCATCGTGATCGACGACGGCGCGTCCGGCCGCGATCGCCTGCACCGCATAAAGCTGGGCGAGCCTGTGCGGGGTCGAGAAATACGACGGGTCGACCATGGCCAGGCCGCGTTCGCGCGCCATTCGCTCGGCGCCGTCCGCGGCCAGGATGACGCTGCGGCCGTCGCGCATCACCTCGAGCGCGGCCAGGATCGGATTGCGGATGGTGCGCACACAGGTCACGCCGCCGGCGAGAAGCGAGCGGCCCTCCATCACCGCCGCATCGAGCTCGTGCCGCTCGTCCGATGCAAACACCGCGCCATGCCCGGCGTTGAACAGCGGGCAATCCTCGAGCCAGACCACGGCGGCGACGACGGCGTCGAGCGCACTGCCGCCGCCTTCGAGCACCGCCTGCCCTGCGGCCAGCGCCGAGCGCAGGGCGTCGCGGTACGGCGCCTCATCCGTCCCGCGCGGAATCGTTCCGGCACCGCCGTGGAGGGCGAGCGCGAACGCCATCGATCGAGTTAGCCCTAGTCTCGGTGCGCGGACCCGTCGTATCGCGTGCGCAGCTCGGCGAGCTCGCGCCGCATGAGCGCGAGCTGCACGAAGACCGCCTCGTCCCGGGCGTGGTCGAGCGCGAGCAGCGCCTCGTCGACCTCATCCAGCAGCGCAGCAGCACGCGACAGGAGGTCTGCAAGCTGCGTGCCGGACGTGCCGTAGGCGACCATCCTGCGCGCCTCCGCGAGGGCACCCGCGCAGCGGTCGGCCTTGCGCGCGGCCTCGCGCCGAAGCGGCGAATCGATCCGGCGCAGCATCAATCCGGTTCGCAAGTCACTCAGATGGTAGTGTAAGTGCGTCATTGCAAAACGTGGGGATACGGCGGGCCATGCTACGACCGCGACGTGACAGGGAAGTTGCAGCCTCAAGGAAACCGCCGGGCTTGCGTTGCGGCACAGCGGCCCATACCTCTGTCCGCGTCGGCCTCGACCGTAGCATCGAATGAACACTTTCGGCAAGAAGCCCGACGGGCTGCGGCTCGAGCGCGTGCGCGCATCGCCGCGCTTCGACGGCCAGACGTTTCGCAACGTCCATCCCGTCCTGTCCCGCCTGCGCGACCCCGCCGCGAAGATGCCCACCATCGGCGAGTTCCTCTGCGGCGGCGAGCGGCGCGTGCCGCGGGGGCCGTTGCCGTCGGTGGATCCGACGCGTACGTGGCTCGCGAAGCCTTCGACGGGACTGCGAGCGACATGGCTCGGCCATTCCAGCGTGCTGATCGAGATCGACGGCGCGAGGGTCCTGACCGACCCCGTGTGGGGCCCGCGCGCATCCCCGTCCAGGCTCGTCGGCCCCAAGCGCTTTCAGCCTGTGCCCGTGGCGTTGCGCGAGCTGCCGCCTCTCGACCTGGTGCTGGTCTCCCACGACCACTACGACCATCTCGATTACCCGACGATCCGCGAGCTCGCGAAGCGTCCCGTGCCCTTCGTCACGTCGCTCGGCGTGGGTGCGCATCTGGAAGCCTGGGGCGTGCCCGCCGACCGGATCACGGAGCTCGATTGGTGGGAGTCGCACTTGCTGCCCGGCGCCGATCTTGCGATCACCGCCGCGCCGTCGCAGCACTTCTCCGGCCGCGGCCTCAAGGACCGCAACGGAACGCTGTGGTCGTCGTTCGCGATCCGCTCGCGCGATCACGCGGTGTTCTTCAGCGGCGACACCGGCCTCACCACGCAGTACGTCGAGATCCGCGAGCGCCTTGGCCCGTTCGACGTCGTGATGCTCGAGGTGGGTGCCTTCCACCCGGCATGGGGCGATATCCATCTCGGCCCGGCGAACGCGCTCGAAGCGCACGCGCTGCTCGGGGGCGGCGCGCTTCTGCCGGTGCACTGGGGCACGTTCAGCCTCGCCATGCACGCGTGGGACGAGCCGGCGGAGACGCTGCTCGCACTCGCGCCCGCGCGAGGCGCACGGCTCGTGATGCCGCGGCTGGGCGAGCCGGTCGAGCCGGCGCACGCCGAGGCGGTCTCGCCCTGGTGGCGCGGCGTGGACACCGCGGGCGTTCGCCGCGAGGCGAAGCCGCAGCGGGTCACGCTCGCAAGATCGGCGCCCTGGCCGTTGGATTAGGGGGTTAATGCATGTGCGTGGGCGGCATCGCGGCCATATGTGACGCTGGCATCATCACGCCTAGCGCGCCGACGACGAGCGCGATCGCGAAGCCCAGCGCGGCCTCGATCCACGCGTTGCGCGCGATGCCGCGAAGCGCCGAGGGCGCCGTCGCGATCTTCGGTCTGAAGTCATAGCGGTTGACGGCTGCGAGGACGACCATCGACGCGAACAGCGTGAGCTTCAGCAGAAGCACTTGTCCGTAATCGGTGGAGAAAAGCGCGGCCGGCCGCGCGACCAGGATCGACGCGTTCACGAGGCCTGTCACGATCAGCAGGCAGACACAGAGCACCCCCACCCGCGAGAAGCGCTCCACGGCGTCAGCGGCGGCCGCGGAAGGGACGTCCTCGCGACCCAGCATGAGCGCGAGCGGCGGCAGCGCGCCGATCCATGCGCCGGCCGCAAGCAGGTGCACGCTGTCGGATGCAAGGTGGACATACCGCTCGGGAACAGGGGTGGCCACGGCATGCCCCGTGAAGGCCAGCGTGGCGAGCGCGACGCCACCGGTAAGCACCTGCACGCCGTCGCGCCGACCGCGGTCGCGCACCAGCAGCGCGGCGAACACGAGAACGGCCCCGAGCCGGAGCATCGACACATGGCCGAACAGCGTATCGAGCAATAGGGCGCCGAGCGTGCCGCCCGCGACGGCGTGCGCCATCGATTCGTCGCCGATGCTCGCCGCCCTGGCCATCACGGACAGCGCGCCCGCTGCGAGCGCCGCGACGACCGCGGCGATCTCCATGCGCCGCACCTCATGGCGCACGTGCGCCGCCTCGGCGTACACGAGGAACAACGGCGCCCCGAACAGCACCATGAGCGCCGCGTACGTGACGCCGCGCGCGCCGACCTCGACGGCGCTGATCGCGCCTGCGGCGCCACCTCGAACGTGAAATCGCCCTCGGTCTTGTGGCTGTCGGTCGAGGGCTCATATGCCGGTTCGGCGAGCATACCACTCGCTTCGCGCGCCGTAGCCGGCCCGGTGCTAGGCTACTCGATTCGCGTCTCGAAGGAGCGGCCCATTGGACAGCCACCCGGCATCGACCCGCAACCTCCTGCGCGGGACGCGCCTCGCCACCGTGGACACCGATCCGGTCGAGACGCGCGAGTGGCTCGACGCGCTGGAGTCCGTCGTGCAGGCGGCAGGGCACGACCGCGCCCTCGCGCTTCTTCGCCTGCTCGAGGAACAGGCGCAGCAGCGCGGGATCGTCGCCAACGTGCCGCCGTTCTCCGCCTACCGCAACACCATACCCGCGGATCAGGAAGGGGTTTACCCCGGCGATCTCGAGCTCGAGGAGCGCATCACGTCGATCATCCGCTGGAACGCGCTCGCGATGGTCGTGCGCGCCAACGTCGCGTACGGCGAGCTCGGCGGCCACATCGGGAGCTACGCCTCGGCAGCGGAGATCTTCGAGACGGGCTTCAACCATTTCTTCCGCGCGGACACGGGCAACGGCGGCGACCTCGTCTTCTTCCAGCCGCACTCCGCGCCCGGCGTGTACGCGCGCGCGTTCCTCGAGAGACGGCTGACGGAGGCGCATCTTGCCAACTATCGCCAGGAGGTCGGCGGGCGCGGGCTCTCCTCCTATCCGCATCCGTGGCTCATGCCCGAGTTCTGGCAGCTTCCGACCGGGTCGATGGGCATCGGCCCGATGAGCGCCATCTACCAGGCGCGCTTCATGCGCTACCTCGCGCATCGCGGCATCGCCGACACGTCGCACCGCCGCGTGTGGGGTGTCTTCGGCGACGGCGAGATGGACGAGCCCGAGTCGATCGGCGCGCTGACGCTCGCCGCGCGCGAGAACCTCGACAACCTCGCGTTCGTCATCAACTGCAACCTGCAGCGGCTCGACGGCCCCGTACGCGGCAACGGCCAGATCATCCAGGAGCTCGAGGCGCTGTTCAGCGGCGCGGGCTGGAACGTGATCAAGGTGCTGTGGGGCTCCGACTGGGACCCGCTGTTCGCGCGCGACAAGACGCACAGCCTCCTGCGCGCGTTCGCCGAGACGCCCGACGGCGAGTACCAGACGCTGGGCGCCAAGGACGGCCGCTACAACTTCGAGCATTTCTTCGGGCGCGCGCCGGAGCTGCGCGAGATCGTCGCACCCCTCACCGAGGCGCAGATCGACGCGCTCAAGCGCGGCGGCCACGACTTTCGCAAGCTGCACGCCGCGTTTCGCGCCGCGACGCTCCACAAGGGCCGGCCTAGCGTGATCCTCGCCAAGACCAAGAAGGGCTTCGGCATGGGCGCGGCGGGCGAATCCCGCATGACCGTGCACCAGCAGAAGAAGCTCGACGTGGACGCGCTCCTGCATTACCGCGACCGCTTCGCGCTGCCCTTGAGCGACGCCGACGCCGCCGAGCTGCGCTTTTACCGCCCCGCCGAGGACAGCCGCGAGATCGCGTACCTGCGCGAGCGCAGAGCCGCGCTCGGCGGCGCGCTGCCGAAGCGCCGCCGGCGCAGCGATGCCGTGGAGGTTCCCGCGCTCGAGAGCTATGCACGCTTCGCGCTTCGCGCCGACGGCAAGGAGATGTCCACGACCATGGCGGCGGTGCGACTCCTGGGCGCCCTGCTCAAGGACGCCGCCGTGGGTCCGCGCATCGTGCCCATCGTGGCCGACGAGGCGCGCACGTTCGGCATGGCGAGCCTGTTCCGCCAGGTCGGCATCTATTCGCCGGTCGGGCAGACCTACGAGCCGGAGGACGCGGGCTCGATGCTGTACTACCGCGAAGCCCCCGACGGCCAGCTCCTCGAGGAGGGCATCACCGAGGCCGGTGCGCTTTCGTCCTGGACGGCCGCGGCGACGTCCTACAGCGCGCACGGCCAGCCCATGCTGCCGTTGTACATCTACTACTCGATGTTCGGCTTCCAGCGCGTCGGCGATCTGATCTGGGCCGCGGCCGACCAGCGGGCGCGCGGCTTCCTGCTCGGCGCCACCGCGGGACGCACCACCCTCGGCGGCGAAGGACTCCAGCACCAGGACGGCAGCAGCCACGTCGCAGCAGCGGGCGTCCCCAATTGCCGTGCGTACGACCCGGCATTCGCGGCCGAGCTCGCCGTGATCATTGACCACGGCATGCGCCGGATGCTCGTCGAGCAGGCCGACGAGTTCTATTACGTCACGGTCATGAACGAAAGCTACGCGCAGCCTTCGCTGCCCGACGGCGCGGCCGCGGACGTGATCAAGGGCATGTATCGTCTCGGAGGCAACGAGCCCGCGCGGCCGCGCGCGCGCGTGCGCCTGCTCGGCAGCGGCGCGATCTTGCGCGAAGTGGCTGCCGCGGGGCAGATGCTCGCGAGCGATTTCGCGGTGGCAAGCGACGTCTACAGCGTGACGAGCTTTGCCGAGCTTGCGCGTGACGCCCGCGACGTCGAGCGCTGGAACCGCCTGCACCCGGGAAAGCCGCCGCGGCGCAGCCACGTCGCGTCGCTGCTCGACGGCGCCGCGCCGATCGTCGCCGCGACCGACTACGTGCGTGCGTATCCGCAGCTCGTTGCGTCGTATGTGTCGGCCCGTTTCGTCGCGCTCGGCTGTGACGGCTTCGGACGCAGCGACACACGCGCGGCGCTGCGCCGCTTCTTCGAGGTGGACCGCGCGCAGATCGCGCTGGCCGCGCTCGATTCGCTCGCGCGCGAAGGCGCGATCGACACGCAAGTCGTGGCAAGCGCGATCGAGCGCTACGGAATCGATGCCGAGCGCATGCCGCCCTGGGAGACGTAACAAACGAAACAATTCCGGTCCGCGGGCGAAATCCGGGTGCCGTCATCGGTCCGTAGAGTGGCTCGTTCCATAGCAGCTGGAGCAGTCCATGACACGGAGCATCGCATCGCCGGCCCTCGCCGCTCTCGAAGGCACCGGCGTGGTCTACCTCGCCGGACTCGCGCTGACGGCGCTCGCTCTCGCCCTGCTCGCGCACGTGACCTGCATTCGCGACGGCAACGTCGAGTTCCGCACGCGCACGCCGGCTCCGACGACCGTGTCGCTCGGCGGGACGCACCTTCGGATGCACGGGACGCTCTTGCGGTGACGCGAAAGCCGAGCGGCTATTCGACCGGCAGCTCGTCGACGACGCGGCGCACCTCGCCCGGCAGGAAAGGCTTTTCGATGACGGGTCGGCCGCTCTTCGTCACGAACTCGCGCAAGGCCGAGGCGAGGATGTCGCCCGTGACGAAGACCACCCGCGAGGCGAGCCCCGGCCAGCGCCGCTCGATCTCCTCGTAGAGCGCCCGGCCGTCGATGTCGGGCATGCGGATGTCGGTCAGGATCGCGTCGTAGTGCTCGACGGCGAGGCGCTCGAGCGCCTCGCGCCCCGAGCTCGCCGTAACCACCCTGTGATGGGCGCCGGAAAGAATCTCCGACAGCGCTTCGCGAATCTGTGCTTCGTCGTCGACGACCAGGACCTTGCGCCGGTTCGCGATCGCGGCGTCGGACTGCGGCGCGCTTTCGCGCGCGCCGGCGGCGCCATAGACTGGCAGCATGATCGTGAACGCCGCGCCGCCTCCCGGCGGGCAGTCGACGGCGAGCGTGCCCCCGTGCGCCTCGACGATCCCCATGCTCACCGCGAGGCCGACCCCCGTGCCCATGCCCGTCGGCTTCGTCGTGAAGTAGGGCTCGAAGATGCGCGCGCGCAGGTGCTCGGGAATGCCCGGGCCGTTGTCCGCGACGACGATGCGGATCGCCTTCGCCGCGGCCTCGCAACGCGTCCTGATCGACATCTTCCGCGGCGGCGGGTGCTCCTGCAACGACTGCTGGGCGTTGATGATGAGGTTGAGCAGCACCTGGTGCAGCTGGTCGGCGTCGGCATGCGTGTGCGGCAGGTTCTCGGCGAGGTCGAGCGCGACCTCGATGCTGCTCGTGCTCGTCGCGTACGCCGTGATGTCGAGGGCCGCGGTCACGACCTCGTTGATGGCGACGGGGCCGCGCTCGGGCCGCTGCTGCCGCGCCATCGCGAGGAACGTGCGCACGATGCGCGCGCATCGCTCGGCCGCGATCCGGATCTTCACCGCCGCCGCCTGCGTCGCCGAGTCGCCACGCTCCTCGAGCAGCACCGCGCGAGCCACCACCACCGACAGCGGGTTGTTGAGCTCGTGCGCCACGCCCGCGAGCAGCGATCCGAGGGCGACGAGCTTCTCGCGCTGGTAGGAGGACTCGCGCTGCCGCGCGAGCTCCGCCGCGGAGCGCTTCTTTTCGGTGACGTCGCGCGTGATCGTCAGCACGTGCGGGCGACCCTGGTACTGCATCGGGACGCCGTGCACTTCGAGGTCGAGCTCGGAGCCGTCCTTGCGCTGCGCCTTGATCTCCTGCTGCAGCGATTCGCCGTTCGCGGCCCTGAGCAGGAACTCGCGGCTGTACGACGGACCGGCCCAGTCGCGATAGGGCCACTTCGACTCGTCGCCCTCGCCGTAGCCGTAGATGCGCCACAGCGCGGGATTGGTGTCGACCAAGCGGCCGCTCGCGTCCCACAGCGCGAGGCCGTCGATCGACGCGTTGAACGTGGCGTGATACTGCTCTTCGCTCGCGCGAAGCGCCTCCTCGGCGGTCTTGCGTCCTGTGATGTCGCGGGCGAGCGCCAGCACGCGATCGCGGCCGCCGATCGTGACCGGCTTCACGAACACCTCGTGCCAGCACAGCGAGCCGTCCTTGCGCCTGCCGTGCCATTCGATGCGGAGGCGCTCGCCCGCCGCCGCACGCCCGATGACGGCGAGCGCGTCCGCCTGGCGATACGGGTTCTCGCCGGAGCCGAGCGCGCCGACGTCGATGTGGCGGAACTCCTCGCGGGTGTAGCCGAACGTCGTGCAGGCCTTTTCGTTGACGTCGACGATCGCACCCGTGTCCCGGTCGTGCACGAAGATGGCGTCCTCCGCCGCGTCGAAGATCTCGCGATAGCTTGCCTCCGAGATTCGCAGCGCCCGCTCGGCGCGCATGCGCTCGGTGATGTCGGTCGCGATGCCGCATACCGCGTACGCCACGCCGCCTGCGTTCCGCAGCGGAAACTTGATCGAGAGGTAGGTGTGCACGCCGTCGGGCAGCGGCACGGCTTCCTCAAATTCCATCGGCGCGTTGCGCTCGAGGACCCGCAGGTCGTTGCTGCGAAAGGCCTGCGCGGTCGCCTCGGGGAAGCATTCGCGGTCCGTCTTGCCGAGGATGTCCACCGCGCTCACGTCGAACACGCGAGCGAACTCGCGGTTGGCGAAGAGGTAGCGTCCTTCGGTGTCCTTCACGAACACGACGGCGGTCGCGTTGTTGAGGATCTGCTGCAAGCGGGTTTCGCTGTCCTCGAGCGCGCGCTGCACGCGGGTGCGCTCCGCGATGTCCTCGCGCAAGTGCGTCTGTGTCTCGGCGACCTCGAGCGCCATCGAGTCGAAGGCGCGGCTCAGGCGGCCAAGCTCGTCGTCGCCTTTGAGGCCGCTTCTCGCAGCGAGGTTTCCCGAGGCGAGCTGCTCCGCGGCGCCGACCAGGCGCGCGGTGCGCCGCGTGAGCAGGAAGTGGAAGACGAGCCACATGGCAAGGGCGAGTGCCGTCACCCATCCCGCCCAGTAGAGCGACTGCTGCACGACCTGCTCGCGCGCCTCCGCCTTGTAGCGCTTGAGGTCATAGGCGAGGAACACGCTGCCGGTGCGCGAGGGCCGGAGCTCCTCGCGCGCCTTGCCCATCAGGATGCCGGCGTGGCCGAGCAGCGCGTCGCCGGTGGAATCGATCTGCATCCCGGCGCGGCGCTCGCGGATGTCGCTCGCCGCCGCGTTGAGGTCGAACTGCGGCAGCGCATCGGCGACCGGCTGCTCGATCCACGCCCGCTTCGTCGCAGCGATGACGATGTCCTTGTCGTCGGTCATTGCGGCCAGCGTGACATCGTGGTTGTGGGCGAGCACGGCGATCTCGTGCTGCGCCGCCTCGATGTCGCCCTTGAGGATGAGGTACTCGAGCGTGCTCTGCAGGCGCGAGAGCTCCTGCGCCAGGCGCTTGCGGCTCTCGTCCTCGGCCAGCGCCTCGGCGCGCGGCACGTGGTAGAGCAGGTTCACCGCGCTCAGCGCCGCCGCGAAGACGAGCAGGATGAGCGGAACCGTGACCTTGAGCGAGCCCGGGATTCTCATGTCACCGCATGGCTATCGCTATGGGAGCGCCGCGAGCGGGCCGGGTGCGAGCAGCGTCTCGATCTTCACGCCCGACTGCAGGAGCTTGGCGTCGAGCATCAGCGCGAGCAGGCGATGCCCGGTCACCGCGAGCTCGGGAGCCTGCCCGCCCAGCATGTGCAGGTTCTCCTCGCGCGAGGGAATGTGCAAGCCGCGCTGTGCCGCGAGGAACTGCTCGCCGCTCGTCTGCTGGCGCTTGCCCATGCGCTGCGCGGCGTCCGCGGGCTCGCGCTTCATGTAGTCGAGCGCGGCGAACCACCCCGTGAGGAGCGCCTGGATCGCGTTGGGGTGCGACTTGAGCACGCTCTCCCGCACCGCGAGGAGATCGACGATCTCGCCGGGAATCTGGCTGCTGTCGAACAGCGTGCTGGCGCCCGCGCGCTGGAACTGCGCCGTGTACGGATCGAACGTCACCGCGCCATCGACCTGCCCTTTCTCGAACGCGCTCGGCTGCTCGTTCGACTCCAGATGCACCACGTTGACGTCGCCCGCCTGCATCTTGTTGAGCGTCAGCGCGCGGCTCAGGACGAACGCGCCGAGCGCGCTGCTCTCGACCGCGACCGACTTGCCCGCCAGGTCGCGCATCGATTTCATGCCGCGCCGGCCGACGACGACGTCGGCCCCGTTGGAGGTGTCGACGATGAGGATGATGCGCGGCTGCAGGCCGTCCACCGCGAGGCCGAACAGCTCGTCCAGGCTGATCACCATGCCGTCGATGGCCTGGTTGCGGTAGGCACGCAGCACTTCGCTGGCCGACGGATATTCGACGAGCTGGACCGACGCCGGGTCGAGGCGGCCCAGGTCGCGGGCAAGGTACAGCGGCTCGCTGCCGATCCACACGTTGGTGCCGATGCGAAGCGCCTGCTCGGAGTGCGAGCACGCGAAGAGCACGAGCAGGACTGCCGCGTACGCGAGCGCGCGAGCGATGCTCCTCATCGGCCGTCGGGCACGAACATGTACCCCTCGTTGCGCACCGTGCGGATGTAGCGCGGATTGGCGGGATCGGGCTCGACCTTCTTGCGCAGGCGCATGATGCGCAGGTCCACGCTGCGGTCGAACGGGTCCCAGTCCTGAGGCTGGTGCAGGTTGAGGATGCGCTCGCGCGACAGCGGCCGGTTGGGATGCTCGGCGAGCGCCTTCAGCAGATCGAACTCGAGCGGCGACATGGCGACCTCGCCGCCCTCCTCGTCGGTGAGGCGCCGGGCGTCGATGTCGAGCACGCAGCGCCCGATGCGGACGCGGCGCGAGCCGAGTTCGGCGCGCCAGTCGGAGGACGCGCGGCGCAGCACGCTTTTCACGCGCGCCATGAGCTCGCGCGGATCGAATGGCTTCGGTACGTAGTCGTCGGCGCCCATCTCGAGGCCGACGATGCGGTCGACGACCGTGCCTGCCGACGTGAGCATCACGATGCCGATGCTCGCATGGTGCTCGCGCAGGTGGCGCGCGAGGCTCAAGCCGTCCTCGCCGGGCATGTTGATGTCGACCAGCGCCACGTCGACGGGGTGCTCGCGGGCGATGACCTTCGCCGCAGCCGCGTCCTCGGCGCCCATTACGGCGTAGCCGTGGCCGGCAAAATATTCCTCGAGCACGTCGCGGACATCGGGCTCGTCGTCGACGATGAGGATGAGGGCCCTCGGGTCCATGGCAGGTTTTGCGAGCTTGCGCGTTCGCCGCGTAGCGTCGAGCGCGCCATCCTCCCGCAAAACGAGGAATCCTACATCCGCCGCCTTGTGCTGTCGCGTGTCCACCGTTGGCCTTCCGCGTGCCTTGCCGACCGCATGGCCAGAAGGATAAGCCCGCTCGACGCCGCCGTGAGGCTTGCGCAGCGCCGCTGATACAAACGAAACAAAACCGCGCCGACATGGAAATCGGCGTGCCGTGTTCACTGCCTAGACTGCCTTCGCATGACGCTTCGAAGGAGATTCGCCATGTTGCAGCACGACACGCAATTCGAGCGGGGCCGCCCCATCGCTTCGGCGATCGAGACGCACTGGACCCGCTGCCTGCACTACGACCTCATGGGCACGTCCGGCGACCCGCGCCCTCTCCCGACCGGTGCGCCCGGATCAGGTGAGGGCAAGGTCGCCGACGTGCGCCTGCGCGCGGCGGACGGCTACCCGATCGCGGCCACGCGATACGCTGCGGACGGCGCGGTGCGCGGCCACGTCGTCGTCGCCGGCGCCGTGGGCGTTCCGCAGCGCTTCTATCGGCGCTTCGCCGCATTTGCCGCCAGCCACGGCTATTCGACGATGACGCTCGACTTCCGCGGCGTGGGCCGGTCCGCGCCGCGAAGCCTCGACGGCTTCGCGATGGACTACTTCGACTGGGGAAGGCTCGACCTTGCCGCCGCGGTGAGCGCCATGGCCGGCACGGACGTCCCGCTGTACGTGATGGGACACTCCTTCGGTGGCCACACCTTCGGCGTGCTCCCCAATCACGACCGCGTGACCGCGTTCTTCACCTTCGGCACCGGCGCCGGATGGCACGGTTGGATGCCGCGGCTCGAGCGCCTCAAGGTGCTCGCGATGTGGCATATCGTCGGCCCGCTGCTCACGCGCTGGAAGGGCTACCTCGCCTGGAGCCTGCTCGGCATGGGCGAGGACCTGCCGCTCGACTTCTACCGGCGGTGGAAGCAGTGGTGCCGCTATCCGCGTTACTTCTTCGACGATCCGGCGATGCGCCACGTCGTGCGCAGCTTCAGGCAGGTTCGCGCGCCGCTCATGGCCGCCAACTCGATCGACGACCTCTGGGCGCTGCCGGACTCGCGCGACGCGTTCATCGCCGGCTACGAGAACGCGCCGTGGCAGACGCTCGACATCGACCCGGCCCATTTCGGTCTGCGCTCGATCGGCCACCTCGGCTATTTCAAGCCCGACGCGCAACCGCTTTGGGAGACCGCGCTCGCGTGGTTCGAGCGCAACCGCAGGGATCGCACGGCGGCGGCTTCGAAGCGCCCCTCGCTCCAGCCACGGCAACCTGCGTTCGCTTGAGGAGAAATACGTGCAAGACAAGCATCTGCGCCACGCCACCGGCGACGAAGGCATGGGATTTCGCATCGCAGTCGCGGCAGCCTTGCTCGCCGTGTACGTCGCCGCGCACCTGGTCGTCGGAAGCGTGCTCGGCATCCTGCCCAGTCGCGAGGTCATGCCCGCCGCGCTCGCGGCGACGGTCGACAAGCCGGGCGCCGACGCCGCGTCCGCGCGTTCGGCCGGCACCTGCAAGAACGACTCTTCAACGGACTATGACTGACATGGATAAAGCACACCGCCTGCAACCCCCGCGAACGGATCCGGCCGACGCGTTCCTCGCCGCGGCCGCGTCCGCCTTCGAACGGCTCGCCGCCTCCGGATCGCGTGCACGATCGTGGTACCGGCGGCGGCGCGTCGCCGCGGAAACCTACGAGACGTTGCGCTCGCTCGACGACCGCTGCCTTCGTGACCTGGGTCTCGACCGCATGGAGCTGCGATCGGCCGCGGCCGAGGCGGCAGGCCAGGCGGAGCGAACGCGGCTGCAAGTCTTCCCGCGAATCTACTAGACGTCAGGAAAGGGAAAGTGCCATGAGAAGCTATGAAGCACCTACGCCGCGGGTCGCCCTCGCCGCGGCGGCATTCGCGATGTCGGCGATCACGCTCGGCGCGCTGGTCGTTGCGCCCGCGGTGACGCACGCGCAGGCGCAGGACGTCTTGGCATCGCGTCCGACCACGCTCGCCGCGGCCGGCAACGCGGCAGTCACCGCGCACGACCCGAAGTCCGAGCGTTGCGCGGGCCCGATGTCCGACGACTAGGACCCGTTCGCCGGCCACTCCATGCCAACGACCGCGCTTGCGCTCGATCACCTGCTGCGCGCCGTCGGCGATCCGGTCGCCGATCTGCGCTGCATCGGACCGGACCATCCGGAGTTCGTGCGCGCGCAGGCGATCGTCGCCGCGGCAGGCGTGCTGGCCAAGGTGCCGGGCGCGTTTCCCGCGATCGCGGACGCGATCCGCGCGGCCGCGTCGCTGCCAAAGTCGCCGCCGGAAGCATCGCACTTCGCCGCCGCCGGCGCGTGGATTCGGGGGGACCCGGTCCTCGCCGCGGAGACCTACGCGTTCCTCTTGAGCCGCTGGCCACAGGATGTCCTCGCGTTGCGGCTCGCGCAATCGTGCTACTTCTTCCTCGGCCGGCACGAACGCCTTTGCGCACTGGTCGACGCCGTGATGGGCGATTGGGATCCGTGCGACGAGCGCTTCGGCTTCGTGCTGGCAATGGCCTCCTTCGCGCACGCGGAGAACGGCAATGCGGCCTATGCCGAGGCACTGGGCCGGCGCGCGTTGGCGCAGGACGGCGCCTGTCCCCTCGGCGTACACGCCGTCGCCCACGCGATCGCGGAGTCCGGGCGCCCCGGCAGCGGCGCGCGGTGGATGCGCGAGCAGAGCGGGCATTGGGCGCGCGACAGCCGCATGCGTACGCACAACGCGTGGCACCTTGCGATGTTCGACGTCGAGCATGGCGACCTCGCGTCCGCGCTCGACGTCCTCGACAAGTGGCTCATACCCGCGAGCGAAACGTCGGCGCTCGACGCCTGCGATGCGGCCGGACTCCTGTTCGAGCTCGAATCGAGGGGCATCGTCGACAGGGGTCGCTGGGGCCGCGTCTCGGATGCGTTCGAGCGCACGGCGGCACCCGGGTTCTGGCCGTATGTCGACCTGCACGCCGCCCTCGCCCACTTTCGCGCCGGCGACGAAGTGCGCGCGAAGCGGCTGGAGCAGGCGATCGATCGCCACGCGAAGGCGAGCGATTGCGCGGGCTTGCGCGCGCGCCGCGTGACGAGGCCAGGGCTCGCGGCGCTGCGTGCCTGGGCTGAAGGACGCCATGCGAAGGCCGCCCGCGCATTTGCGGCGCTGCGGCCCTTCCTCGGCGACGCCGGCGGCAGCCGTGTCCAGCTCGCGCTGTTCGAGCGGATCGAGCGCGACGCCGTGCGCCGCCGCGCCGGACTGCGGGCGGCGGCAGCACATGGCGTAATATCGCAGCCGAGCTACGGATGATCTTGCGAGGGGCGTCGATGGCGGAAACGATCGATGGCTGGCGCGGCACGGTGAGCGGGATGCCGAGCGCGGGCGAAGCCGCCGAGCGCGCGAAGACTGTGAGCATGCGCGACGTCGAGCTGTTCACCGAGATCACCGGCGACCGCAACCCCCTGCATTACGACGAGGCCGCCGCGCGGGCGTCGACGTTCAAGGGCCTGATCGTGCAGGGCGGCGTCACCACCGGCATCCTGAACGCGATCGTCGCCGAAGCGCTGCCCGGGCCCGGCACGGTCTTCCTCGCCATGGAGCTTCGCTTCGTCAAGGCGGTCTACGTCGGCGACACGATCACCGGCCGCGTGGACGTGCTCACCGTGCGCGGGGACAAGCCCATCTGCACCGTTGCGGTTTCCGTGCGCAATCAGAAAGGCGAGGTGTGCGTCGAGGGCAAGGCGACGACGTACACGGCGGCGCTCAGGGAGCCTTAGCGCCGAACATCGACGTTGTCGATGAGGCGCGTCGCGCCGAGCTTCGCGGCGCCGAGCACGATCAGCGACTCGGGGCGGGTGCGATCGTCGGGAACACCGAAGCCCAAGTCACGGATCGCGAAGTAATCGGCCTTCCAGCCACGGCGCACGAGCTCGGCCCAGCCGGCAGCCTCGAGGGCCGCGTAGTCGCGCCGCCCACGGGCAATCGCATGCGCGATTTCGCGAAGCACGCGATGCAGATTCGGGGCTTCTTCGCGCTCCGCCTTGCTCAAGTAATTATTGCGCGACGACAGCGCGAGGCCGTCGGCCGCGCGCACCGTCTCCCCGGCGACAATCTCGATCGGCAGGTTGAACTGCTCGACCATGCCACGCACGACCGCGAGCTGCTGGCGGTCCTTCTTCCCGAACACCGCGGCGTCGGGCCGCACCAGGTTGAAGAGCTTGAGCACGACCGTGCACACGCCGTGGAAGAATCCCGGCCGCGAGGCGCCTTCGAGCTGCTCCGCCAAGGGCGGCGGCTGCACACGGTACGCTTGCGGCACGGGATACATCTCGCGCTCCTCGGGTGCGAAGAGCACGTCCACGCCGACGCCGCGAAGGCCGGCGCAATCGGCGTCCATCGTTCTCGGATAGCGGTCGAAGTCTTCGTTCGGGCCGAATTGAAGGCGGTTGACGAAGATGCTGGCAACGACGGCGTCGCCGTGCTCCCGGGCGATGCGCATGAGCGCGAGGTGGCCCTCGTGCAGGTTGCCCATGGTCGGCACGAACGCGACGCGCCTTGCGCCGGCCAGGCGCTCGCGCAACTCACGTGCCGTCGCGACGATATGCATGGGGCAAGCGTCAGAAACTGTGCTCGGCGCCCGGGAACGAGCGATCCTTGACGGCCGCCGCGTACGCGGCGAGCGCTGCCTCGACGCTGTCGCGCCCGGCGAGGAAGTTGCGCACGAAGCG
>Ga0335083_10005291_pt1 | contig 16295 bp, 17 predicted proteins | sample Lox_Sample_42_FD_206716 | JGI IMG/M metagenome (GOLD analysis project Ga0335083, IMG submission 206716) | Soil microbial communities from Loxahatchee National Wildlife Refuge, Florida, United States - Lox_Sample_4.2 | ecosystem: Environmental > Terrestrial > Soil > Wetlands | place: USA... | reverse complement strand
GGCGCCGATCTCGTCCTGCAGGGTCTCCAGCAGCTTGCGGCGGCGCGCGACCACCGCGAGCTTTGCGCCTTCGGCCGCGAGCGCCTTGGCGATGGCGCGGCCGATGCCGGCGCTGGCGCCGGTGACCAGGGCAGTCTTGCCCGCTATGCCGAGATCCATCGGAAGGGATATAAGAAGGGCTACTTCTGTCCCAGCACCGGCGGGTGCCAGGAAAGCGGCAGCGGGCCCGGCGCGCGCAGCACGCGCAGCATGCGCATCGCCGCCTCGCGGCCGTTGTAGTAGCGCGGCACCAGCACCGTTTCGGAGAAGCCGAGCGCGCGGTAGAAGCGCCGAGCCGCTTCGTTGTCGGCGCGCAACTCCAGGTGCACGCTTGCCATTCCCGCGACCACCGCAGACTCCAGCAGCCAATCCACCAGCCGGCGGCCGATGCCGTTGCGCCGCCGCGTCGGCTGCACGGCCAGCAGCACCAGGTGCGCGCGTTCGTCGCCGAAATCCATGACCGCGAAGCCGGAGAGCGCGGGGCGCGCCCGCGCGACGTAGGTCTGCCGTTCGGTTGCGACCAGGACCACGGATTCGCGCCTGCGCATCGCGCGCTGGATGTGAGCCGTGTCGTAGCGCCAGCCGAGGCCCGATTCGATGAAGTCGCGCGACATCTCGGCGATCGACTGCGCGTCGCCCGGCTCGGCGAGGCGGATCACGGCTGCGCTGGTCTCTTTCTTCACGCGAACGATTGTGCCATGATTAATTGTCGGTGGAACGCTATGATGCAATCGTAATCGGTGCCGGGCAGGCAGGTCCTGCGCTTGCCGCTCGCCTTGACGCCGCAGGCCTGAAGACCGCGATCATCGAGCGCAAGCTGCTCGGCGGCACCTGCGTCAACGTCGGTTGCATCCCCACGAAAACCCTGGTCGGCAGCGCGCGCGCCATCCACATGGCGCGGCGCGGCGGCGAGTACGGATTTGCCGCGGGAGAAGTCAAGGTGGACATGGCCGCGGTCAAGCGCCGCAAGGACGGCGTGGTCAAGCGCTCCACCGACGGCCTTGCCGGCTGGATCGCGGGCATGAAGAACGTGACCTTGATCCGCGCGCAGGCGCGCTTTACCGCGCCGCGCGTGCTCGATGCCGGCGGGCGCGCGCTGCAGGCGGACAGGATTTTCGTCAACGTCGGCGGGCGCGCCACGGTGCCCGATATCCCCGGCGTCAAGGACGTTCCCTACCTCACCAATACCACGATGATGGAGCTGGACCGGGTGCCGGAGCACCTGGTGATCGTCGGCGGCAGCTACATCGGCCTGGAATTCGCGCAGATGTACCGGCGCTTCGGCGCCCGGGTGACCGTGGTCGAACTCGCGCCGAAGCTCCTGCCGCGCGAGGACGAGGACGTCGCGGCCGAGATACGCGCGATCCTTGAACGCGAAGGCATCGAGATCCATACCGGCGCCCTGGAACTGAAGTTGCGCAAGAGTGGCGGGAAGATCTCGGTCGACTTTTCAGGCAAGAGCATCGAGGGCAGCCATCTCCTGCTGGCGGTCGGCCGCATCCCCAATACCGGCGACCTCGGCCTGAAGGAAGCCGGCATTGCCGCCGATGCGCGCGGTTATATCACCGTCGACGACCAGTGCCGCACCAGCGCCGAGGGCGTCTGGGCGATGGGCGACGCCAACGGCCGCGGTGCCTTCACGCATACTTCCTGGAACGACTACGAAATCGTCGCCGCCAACCTGTTCGACAACGATCCGCGAAAAATCTCGGACCGCATTCCCTGCTACGCGCTGTTCATCGATCCGCCGCTCGGCCGCGTCGGCATGAACGAGGCCGAGGCGAAAAAGAGCGGCCGCAAGCTGCTCGCCGGCAAGATGCCGATGGCCCGCGTCGGCCGCGCGCACGAGGCGGGCGAGACGCAGGGCTTCATGAAGGTCCTGGTGGACGCGGACACGAAGGAACTGCTCGGCGCGGCGCTGCTCGGCCTGAACGGCGACGAGATCGTGCACTCGCTGCTCGACGTGATGTACGCGAAAAAGCCGTACACCACGATCCAGCGGGCGGTGCACATTCATCCCACGGTCACGGAACTCATCCCGACGCTGCTTGGAAACCTAAAAATGGCGAAATGAGCCAGGGCGGAACCAAGCGCGTCAACCTCGCGTTGCAGGGCGGCGGCGCGCACGGCGCCTTCGGCTGGGGCGTGCTAGATGCGCTCGCCGAAGATGGCCGCCTGGAGATCGAGGGGCTTTCGGCGGCCAGCGCGGGCTCGGTGAACGCGGTCGTTTTCACCCAGGGCCGCATGACCGGGGGCAACGACGGCGCGCGCGCGGCGCTGGAGAAATTCTGGAAAGGAATCAGCGAGGCCGGCCAGCTGTACGCGCCCGCCGCGATGTTCCTGCAGCCGCTGGCCGGCATGTTCTCGCCGTACCAGTTCAATCCGTTCAACATGAATCCGCTGCGCGAAGTGCTGGGCAAGCACCTCGACTTGGCCGCATTGCGCGCCAGCGACCACCTGGAATTGTTCCTCTGTGCCACCAACGTGCGCAGCGGCCAGCCGCGCATCTTCCACAGGCGGGAACTGACGCTGGACATGGTGCTCGCTTCCGCCTGCGTGCCGTTCCTGTTCCAGGCGGTGCGGGTCGAAGGCGAGGACTACTGGGACGGCGGCTACATGGGCAACCCGCCGCTCTACCCGCTGATTTACAGCACGCAGAGCCGGGACATCGTCATCATCCACATCAACCCGATCGTGCGGCCGGAGCTGCCGAAGACGGCGGCCGAGATCCAGAACCGGCTGAATGAAATCACCTTCAATTCCTCGCTGATCCGGGAGTTGCGCGCGATCGCCTTCGTCACCAAGCTGATCGAGCAGAACTGGCTGAAGGAGGAATTCCACGGCAAGCTGAAGCACGTGCTGATCCATTCGATACGCGCGGACGAGGCGATGTGCGACCTGTCCGTGGCGAGCAAGCTGAACACCGACTGGGATTTCCTGTGCGAGCTGCGCGACCGCGGCCGGGCCGCGGCGATGGCCTGGCTGGCGCGCGCCTACGAGCACATCGGCGAGCGCTCGACGGTCGATGTGCGGCAAAGCTACCTGAGCGAATAGCCAAACCCGGGGCACAAGCCATGAAAAAACGACCTAATTTCCTCGTCATTCTCATCGACGACCTGCGCTACGACGAGTTCGGCGCGGGCGGCCATCCTTACATGAAGACGCCGCATATAGACCGGCTGGCGCGCGAGGGCGCGCTGTTCGAGCGCGCGTTCCACACCACCTCGATCTGCTCGCCGAATCGCGCGTCGATCATGACCGGCCAGTACGCCAGCCGCCACGGGATCATCGACAACGTGGCGCGCGGCGCGATGAGCCACCGGCTGCCGAACTATCACCTCGAGCTGCAGAAGCTCGGCTACGAGACGGCGCACATCGGCAAGTGGCACATGGGCAACGACGGCATGCCGCGGCCGGGCTACGGCTACTGGGTGAGCTACGACGGCCACGGCCGCATCGTGAATCCGCGGCTCTGCCATGACGGCAGGTATGTCGACCATACCGGCTACATCACTGACATCATGAACGACTGCGCGGTGGAGTGGCTGGAGAAGAAGCACGGGAAAGGAAATGACGCGCCCTGGTCTTTGTTCTTCGCGCACAAGGCGGTGCATCCGGATGCGGAGCAGGCCGCCGACGGCACGGTGTCCTTCGGCAAGCTGGGCGGCTACATCCCGGCCGAGCGCCACAAGGGCCTCTACAAGGACGCGATCTTCCCGAAGAAGCCGAACATGCTGAGCTACGACGAGGTGGTGAAGCAGAAGCCGGCCTGGAAGGAGACCTTCAAATTGCGCGCCGAGGAGAAGTCGCGCCAGCTGCTGGGCGCGATCCACGCCGGCACGCAGGAGGAGATCCGCCTGCGCGCGCGCATGATGGCTTCGGTGGACGAGGGCGTCGGCCAGATCCTCGAGGTCCTCGAGCGCAACGGCGAGCTGGACAATACCTGCATCATCTTCCTCGGCGACAACGGTTATTTCTTCGGCGAGCACGGCCTGGGACCGGAGAGGAGGTTCGCCTACGAGGAGGGAATCCGATCTCCTTTCCTGGTTAGGTTTCCGCCAAAAATAAAACCCGGTTCCCGCTATTCCAACCTGATCATCTGCCAGGACATCGCGCCGACGCTGATCGAGCTGGCTGGCGGCAAGCCGGGGCCGCAGATCCAGGGACGTTCGCTGTTGCCCCTGCTCTCCAGAAAGCCCGTCACATGGCGCAAAGCGGTACTGGCCGAGTACTGGGCCGAGCAGGCCTATCCGTGGCTGATCGGCATGACCTACAAGGCCATAAGGACGGAGAGATACAAGCTGATCCACTGGGTGAATCGCGGCCGGGACGGCGAGCTGGATGAGCTTTACGACCTGGACAAGGATCCGTACGAACTGAAGAACCTGATCAAGAGTCGGGCCCACGCGACGATCCGCGAGAAGCTGCACCGTGATCTGAAAGTCCTCGTGGCGGAGGCCGTCGGGCTCTAGTGCACGCTGCGCATTTGGACTAGGATGTAAGCGCCTAGTACTGCACGGGAGGAGCAACCATGCAAGTCAAGGAGATCCTGAGAGTCAAGGGCAACCGGCTGCTGAGCATCGAGCCCGGCGGCCGTGCAGTGGATGCGGTGAAGACCATGTCCGACCAGAACCTCGGTTCGCTGGTGGTGCTGGAGCAGGGACGCATGGCGGGCATGCTGACCTTCCACGAGCTGCTCGGCGCGCTGGCCAAGCGTGGCGGCGCGCTCGGCGACGTCAAGGTCAGCGAGATCATGGTGAAGGATCCGGTCACCGCCACGCCCGAGATGGAAGTGAACGACCTGCGCCGCACGATGCTCGACACCAGCGCGCGCTACCTGCCGGTCATGCAGGACGGCAAATTGCTCGGCGTGATCTCGTTTCGCGATGTGGCCAAGGCGGTTCTTGAAGAGCAGGACTTCGAGAACAAGATGCTCAAGGGCTACATCAAAAACTGGCCAGCCTGAAGAGAAGGCATTTTCTTGCCGGCGGCGGCGCACTCGCCGCTGTCGGCGCGCTCGCGGGCTGGAAATTCTGGCCCGAGCAGGGCCTGTGGAATCCCTGCCGCGGCGGACTGACGCTCCGCATCACGCGGCACGAGCTGGTCCTGGCCGCATGGGAAGGCCTCGATCCGTCGCAAATCTGGGATTCGCACGTGCACCTCGCCGGCACCGGCGATTCGCCCAGCGGCATCACGCTCGACCCGCGCATGAACAGCATGCTGAGCCCCGCGCACTACGCGCGGCGGCTGTTTTTCCTGAACGCCGGCTGCGCGGGCGACGCCGAGGGCGGCGGCGCGGATGTCGCCTACGTGCGACGTTTGCTGAACCTGCTCGCCGCCATGCGCATGGGCTTCAAGCTGCTGCTCTACGCGTTCGACCGCAGCTATGGCGAAGACGGCAAGCCCGATCCCGGGCGCACGGAGTTCTACGTTCCCGACGCCTACGCGCGGGAGCTTGCGCACGATCACCCGCGCTATTTCGAATGGGTGGCGTCGATCCACCCTTACCGTGCCGACTGCGCCGAGGCGCTCGCGCAGGCGAAGAAGGGCGGCGCGCGCGCCGTGAAATGGCTGCCTGCGTCGATGGGCATCGATCCCGGCTCGCCGCTTTGCGACCGTTTCTACGAAGCCGCGGCGCGCCTGCAGATCCCGATCGTCTCGCATGCGGGCGAGGAACGCGCGGTCATCGGCGCCGACGTGCAGGCCTACGGCAATCCGCTGCGGCTGCGGCGCGCACTCGATGCCGGGGTGCGCGTGATCGTCGCGCACTGCGCCTCGATGGGGCAGGACATCGACCTCGACAAGGGGTCGAACGGGCCCTACGTGGACAGTTTTTCGCTTTTCGCCAGGTTGTTTGAAATGGAAAAATACAAAAACCACCTGTTCGGCGACATTTCCGCGCTCACGCAGATCAAGCGCGCAGGCCCGTGCCTCGCCAAAGTGATCGAGCGCACCGACTGGCATCCGCGCCTGCTCAACGGCTCGGACTATCCGCTGCCGGGCATCATGCCGCTCTTCTCGGTCGAATACCTGGTGTCGCTCGGGTTGCTGCAGGAATCCATGAAGCCGCTGCTGCTGGAAATCCGCGAATACAACCCGCTGCTGTTCGATTTCGTGGTGAAGCGCCACCTGCGCTCGAACGGCAAGGCGCTGTCCAACAATATCTTCGAGACGCGGCGCTTTTTCGAGGCCGCCTAGCAGCCCCAGGCGCCGCCGCGGTATCCCCACCTGCGGGAACCGTAGCAGGGGCCGTAGCCGTAGCCGAAGCCGTAGCTGCGGTAGTACGGCCCCCAGTACATGCGGTCGCGCCAGCGCAATTCGTCGATCTGCGCGCTCTGCATGTAGTTGAGCACTTCGTCGGGCACGCCAGCGTCGTGCAAGCGCACGAAATCGGAGGCTTGCAGGATCAGGACGGTGTTGGTGCGCTGCAGTTCCGCGATGATCTCCGGCGCGCTCTTGCCTGCCTGCGCGAGCGCGACCACGTCGGCGCCCGTAAGCTGCTTGGTGCCGTCCATCGTGGCACAGCCTGCGAGCAGCAGGAACAGTGAAAAAGCCAGTGTTCTCATACCCCTATGCTAAGCTTTTCTCATGTCCGGCAATAGTTTCGGCACGCTCTACTGCGTCACGTCGTTCGGCGAATCGCACGGGCCAGCCTACGGCGGCGTGGTGGACGGCTGTCCTCCCGGCCTTGCATTGAACAATGAAGATGTCCAAAGAGAGCTCAATCGCCGCAAGCCGGGATCCTCGCGCCACGTCACGCAGCGGCGCGAGACCGACACCGTGGAAATCCTCTCCGGCATCTACGAGGGCCGGACTACCGGCACGGCGATCGGCTTCCTGATCCGCAACGAGGACCAGCGCTCCAAGGATTACACCGCCATCGCGGAAAAATTCCGGCCCGGGCACGCCGACTACACCTACTGGCAGAAGTACGGCATCCGCGATCCGCGCGGCGGCGGCCGCGCTTCGGCGCGCGAGACCGTGATCCGCGTCGCCGCCGGTGCGATCGCCAAGAAATGGCTGTACGGGCGCTACGGCGTGGTCGTGCGCGGATACCTCGCGCAGCTGGGCCCGCATCCGATCGCCTTCAAGTCCTGGGAGACGGTGGGCACGAACCCTTTTTTCGCGGCCGACGACTCGAAGATCGAGGAACTCGAGCAGTTCATGGACGACTTGCGCGAATCCGGCGACTCCTGCGGCGCGCGCGTCAACGTGATCGCGGAGAAGGTGCCGGTGGGCTGGGGAGAACCGGTCTACGGCCGGCTCGATGCCGACATTGCCTCGGCGATGATGTCGATCAACGCGGTCAAGGGCGTCGAGATCGGCGCCGGTTTCTCCTCGGTCGAGCAAAAGGGCAGCGAACACGGCGACGAGATGACGCCGCAGGGCTTCCTCTCGAACAACAACGGCGGCGTACTCGGCGGCATCTCCACCGGCCAGGACGTCAGGGTGTCGATCGCGCTCAAGCCGACTTCCAGCATTCGCCTGCCACGCCGCACTATCGACGCCCAGGGCAGGGCGGTGACGGTCGAAACTACCGGCCGCCATGATCCCTGCGTGGGCATACGCGCCACGCCGATCGCCGAGGCGATGCTCGCCTGCGTGCTGATGGACCACGCGCTGCGCCACCGGGCGCAGTGCGGCGACGTCACGCCACCGACCAAGCTTGGCTAGGAAACGCCTTAAAAATCAATTACAGTAGCGTTTCAAAACGGCCTCGCCAGAGGTAACAACATGAGCAACAAAGGGCAGCTCCTACAAGACCCGTTCCTGAACACTCTCCGCAAGGAGCATGTCCCGGTCTCGATCTACTTGGTCAACGGCATCAAGCTGCAGGGCCAGATCGAGTCGTTCGACCAGTACGTCGTCCTGCTGAAGAACTCCGTCACCCAGATGGTTTACAAGCACGCGATATCGACGGTGGTGCCGTCGCGGCCGATCAGCCTCGAACCGGGCACGGGCGAATAGCGCCAGGGGCGCTCCAGATCAGCGCTGCCGGATTTCCAGAGACGCTCGACGTAGCGCCCCGCAGGACCGGGGACGATGCGGCCGCCGTGCTCGTTTGCCTGGATCTCAATGACCCGGACTACGAGGAGAGCGCGGCGGAATGCGTGCGCCTCGCCAACAGCGCGGGCGCATTGCGCGTCAAGGTGGTCGGCGGCAGGCGCGCGCGTCCCGACCCGAAGCTGTTCGCCGGCAGCGGCAAGGTCGAGGAGGTCGGCCGCGAGGCCGATGCGCTGAACGCCGCGACGGTGATCTTCAACCACGCGCTGTCGCCCGGCCAGCAGCGGAATCTTGAAAGACAACTCGGCCGCAAGGTGCTCGACCGCACGGAGCTGATCCTGCGCATCTTCGCGCAGCGCGCGCAGACCAGCGAAGGCAAGCTGCAGGTGGAGCTGGCGCAGCTGCAGCACCTGTCGACGCGCCTGGTGCGCGGCTGGACGCACCTGGAGCGGCAGCGCGGCGGCCTCGGCAAGACCGGCGGCCCCGGCGAAAAGCAGATCGAACTGGACCGGCGCTATATCGCGAAGCGGGTCCGGGTCCTGAAGGAAAAATTGCTTGATTTGAAAAAGCAAAGGACGACCCAGCGCCACGCGCGCGCGCGGCGCGACGTGTTCTCGGTCACGCTGGTGGGCTACACCAACGCGGGCAAGAGCACGCTGTTCAACGCGATGGTCCGTCCAGATGCGCACGCGAAGGCCTACGCGGCCGACCGCCTGTTCGCCACGCTGGACACCACGACGCGGAAAATCTGGATCGAGGCCGCCGGCCCCGGCGGGCGCGGGCTGCAGGTGGTGATCTCCGACACCGTGGGCTTCATCCGCGACCTGCCGCACGACCTGGTGGCGGCGTTCCGCGCCACGCTGGAGGAGACGGTGCGCGCCGACCTGCTGCTGCACGTGGTCGACAGCGCCTCGCCCGGCCGCGCGCGCGAGGCCGAGGACGTCAACAAGGTGCTGGCCGAGATCGGCGCCGACGCGATCCCGCAGCTCGCGGTCTGGAACAAGACCGATATCTCGCGGCTCGAACCGGCAGTGGAACGCGATGAATATGGTAGGATTTGCCGCGTACTTGTGAGCGCGCGTACAGGCGCTGGACTCGCAGGGCTGCGCGGCGCAATCGCCGAGGTAGCGGGGCCGCAACAGCAGCACGCGGGTTCTCCGGGCCTTCTTTCAAACTATTCTCCAGAACCGAGTTTGTAATGTCGCTGAACGACCCGAACTGGGGCCGCGGGGGCGGAAATCGCGGCCCGGGCGGCGGAAACCAGGGACCGCCCGACCTGGACGAGCTCTGGCGCAATTTCAACCGCAAGCTCGGCGACCTGTTCGGACGCCGGCGCCCCGGTTCGGAACCGCCTTCGCCGCCGCCCTTCAACATGCGCCTCGGCGGCGGAGCCGGTGCGGTTGCGGGCATCCTGCTCGCGGTGTGGCTGGCGAGCGGCTTCTACATCGTGGTGGAAGGCACGCGCGGCATTGTGCTCACCTTCGGCAAGTTCTCCGAGGAAACCAGCCCGGGCCTGCGCTGGCGCATGCCCTGGCCGATACAGGCGAGCGAGATCGTCAACATTTCCCAGGTGCGAACCCTCGAGATCGGCTACCGCAACAGCGTCAAGACCAAGGTGCTCAAGGAGGCGCTGATGCTGACCGACGACGAGAACATCGTCGACCTGCAATTCGCCGTGCAGTACCTGGTGAAGGACGCGCGGGATTACCTCTTCAACGTGCGGCGCGCGGATGACACCGTAATGCAGGTCGCCGAGGCCGCGATGCGCGAGGTCATCGGCAAGAGCAAGATGGACGCGATCCTGTACGAGTCGCGCGAGGCGATCGCAATCAGCGCGCGCAAGCTGATGCAGGAGATCCTCGACCGCTACAAGGTCGGCATCGAGGTGAGCACCGTGACGATCCAGAATGCGCAGCCGCCCGAGCAGGTGCAGGCGGCGTTCGACGACGCGGTCAAGGCGGGCCAGGACCGCGAGCGACAGAAGAACGAGGGCCAGGCCTACGCCAACGACGTGATCCCGAAGGCGGCCGGCGCGGCCTCGCGGCTGATGCAGGAAGCCGAGGGCTACAAGCAGCGCGTGATCGCCACCGCCGAGGGCGACGCGTCGCGCTTCAAGCAGGTGCTCGCGGAATATTCCAAGGCGCCGGGCGTGACGCGCGAGCGCATCTACCTCGACACCATGCAGCAGATCTACACCTCGACCTCGAAAGTCATGATGGAGTACAAGGGCAGCGGCAACCTGCTCTACCTCCCGCTCGACAAGCTGCTGCAGCAGGCAGGGGCCGCCGCCGCGGACCCGGCGGCGCAGGCGCGCACGCCGGGCGCACCCGACCCGGCGCCGGCGCCCGACGCGACGCCGCGCTCGCGCGAAGCGCTGCGCGACCGCAGCAGGGGGGAACGTCCATGAAAGCGCTCGGACCCGCGCTCGCCGCGGCCGTCGTGATCCTGGTGCTCGCCGCTTCGACCCTGTTCACGGTCGACCAGCGCCAGAATGCGATCGTGTTCCAGCTCGGCGAGGTGAAGGAGGTGATCACCAAGCCCGGCCTGCATTTCAAATGGCCGCTGATTCAGAACGTGCGCAACTTCGACATCCGCCTGCTCACGTTCGACGATGCCGAGCCCTTGCGCTTCATCACCTCGGAGAAGAAGCCCGTGCTGGTGGACTCGTTCGTCATGTGGCGCATCGTCGACGTGAAGCAGTATTACGTATCGGTGCAGGGCGATGAACAGCGCGCCGCAACCCGAATCAAGCAGACCATTTCCGACGGCCTGCAGGCCGAATTCGGCAAGCGCACGGTGCACGACGTCGTTTCCGGCGAGCGCGACCACATCATGGACCTGATGCGGGAAAAGGCCGATGTCGATCTGCGACGCATCGGCGTGGAGATCATCGACGTGCGCCTGAAGCGCGTCGACCTGCCGCAGGAAGTGAGCGAATCGGTCTACGGCCGCATGCAGGCCGAGCGCAAGCGCGTAGCCAACGAGCTGCGCTCGACGGGTTCGGCTGAAGCCGAACGCATCCGCGCGGATGCCGAGCGGCAACGCGAAGTGATCCTCGCCGAGGCCTACCGCGACGCGCAGAAGATCAAGGGCGAGGGCGACGCCAGAGGCGCCGCCATCTACGCGCAGGCGTTCTCGCAGGACCCCGAGTTCTACTCGTTTTACCGCTCGATGGAGGCCTACAAGCAGAGCTTCCGCAGCAAGTCCGACCTGATGCTGCTCGAGCCGAACTCGGACTTCTTCAAGTACCTCAAGGATGCCTCTGGCAAGTCCAGCGGCAGGAAATGATGGGCGATGGGCACCACGCTGCTGATGGCCTTCGCCCTGATGCTGGTGATCGAGGGGCTGTTCCCGTTCCTTGCGCCTAGCGCCTGGCGCGAGACCTTTCGCCGCCTGATGCAGCTGACCGACGGGCAGATCCGCTTCTTCGGCTTGACTTCGATGCTCGCCGGTCTGATTCTCCTTTTCCTGTCCCGGACGAGCTAGGAATTCCCGTGCGCTGGCTGCTGCCCGAACACATCGACGACATCCTGCCGGACGAGGCGATGCGCATCGAAGCGCTGCGCCGGCGCATCCTCGACCTGTTTTTCGCCAACCGGTACGAACTGGTGATGCCGCCGCTGGTCGAGTTCACCGACTCGCTGCTGACCGGCACCGGGCACGACCTGGACCTGCGCACCTTCAAGCTGGTCGACCAGCTGTCCGGCAAAATGATGGGCGTGCGCGCCGACATCACGCCGCAGGTGGCGCGCATCGACGCGCACCTGCTCAACCGCAAGGGCGTGACGCGCCTGTGCTATTGCGGCAGCGTGCTGCACGCGCGGCCGGCGACGCCCGCCGCCTCGCGCGAGCCGATCCAGCTCGGCGCGGAAATGTTCGGCCAGGGCGGCGTCGCGGGCGACCTGGAGATCCAGTCGCTGCTGTGCCGCGCGCTGGCCATTGCCGGTGCGAAACGCGCGCGCATGGACGTCGGCCACGTCGCCGTGTTCCGGTCCCTGGTGCAGGCGGCGGGGATCGGCGGCGATCTCGAGGCCGGGTTGTTCGAGGCGCTGCAGAAGAAGGACACGCCGTCGCTCAAGGCGCTCACGCGCAAGCTGGATGCGAGAACGCGCAATGCGCTGCTGCTGCTGCCCGAACTTTACGGCGGGCGCGAGGTGCTGGCGCTCGCAGCCAGGAAGCTGCCGGAGCTGCCCTCGCTCAAGGGCGCGCTCAAGACCCTGACCGCATTGGCCGATGCCTGCCCGGTGCCGCTCGGTTTCGACCTCGCCGAATTGCGCGGCTACCACTACCATTCCGGCGTCGTGTTCGACGCCTACTGCGACGGCGTGGCAGGGCCGGTGGCACGCGGCGGGCGCTACGACGAAGTCGGCAAGGCCTTCGGCCGGCCGCGGCCTGCGACGGGGTTCTCCATTGATTTGAGAAGTATTTCCAGTTTGAAAAGCATTTCCAGAAAGAAATCCCGCAAGTGAGTCGCAAGGCGAGAAACGTCGTCGTCATCGGGACCCAGTGGGGCGACGAGGGCAAGGGCAAGATCGTCGACTGGCTCACCGACCGCGCGCAGGGCGTGGTGCGCTTCCAGGGCGGCCACAATGCCGGCCACACGCTGGTGATCGGATCGAAGAAGACCGTGCTGCACCTGATTCCGTCCGGCATCCTGCGCAGCGAGGTCGACTGCTTCATCGGCAACGGCGTGGTGCTCTCGCCGCAGGCGCTGCTCGCCGAGATCGACGAACTCGAAGCCGCGGGCGTGAAGAGTGTCGTGGCGCGCCTGTGCATTTCGGAAGCCTGCCCGCTGATCCTCGACTACCACGTCGCGCTCGACCGGGCGCGCGAGAAGGCGAAGAAGATCGGCACTACCGGGCGCGGCATCGGCCCGGCCTACGAGGACAAGGTGGCGCGCCGCGCCCTTCGCCTGCAGGACCTGCTCAACCCGGAGCGCTTCTCGAAGAAGCTCGAAGAGCTCTTGGAATTCCACAACTTTGTTCTTGAAAAATTTTATGAATCGAAACCGATAGATTTCAAAAAAACGCTTGATGAAACCCTGGCGCTGGCGCCGCGGCTGGTGCCGCTGGTCGCCGACGTGCCGCGCGCGCTCTACCACGCCAACAAGGCCGGCAAGGATCTGCTGTTCGAGGGCGCGCAAGGCGCGCTGCTCGACATCGACCACGGCACCTATCCCTACGTGACTTCGTCCAACTGCGTGGCGGGCGCCGCGGCGGCCGGCGCGGGCATCGGACCCATGCACCTGCACTACGTGCTGGGCATCACCAAGGCCTACAGCACACGCGTCGGCGAAGGCCCGTTCCCGACCGAACTCAGCGACGATGTGGGCGAACGCCTGCGCCAGCGCGGCAAGGAGTTCGGCGCCACCACGGGGCGGCCCCGCCGCACCGGCTGGTTCGACGCTGCCGCGCTCAAGCGCTCGATCCAGATCAACGGCGTCTCGGGCCTCTGCATCACCAAGCTCGACGTGCTGGACGGCGCCGAGACGCTGAAGATCTGCGTCGGCTATGACATGGACGGAAAGCTGAGCGACATCCTGCCGGTCGGCGCCGAGGAGCTGGAGCGCTGCGTGCCGGTGTACGAGGAAATGCCCGGCTGGCAGGAGAGCACCGTGGGCGTCAAGGCGCACGACAAGCTGCCCAGGGCGGCGCGCGACTACCTCGCCCGCGTCGAGAAGCTCTGCGGCGTACCGATCGACCTGATTTCCACCGGCCCGGAGCGCGACGAGACCATCGTCCTGCGGCACCCGTTCGACGCCTGAGCTTCGCTAGTTAGCCCGCAAGATCCATTTCTTGATGGCGTCGACGGTTTCGCGCTCGATGCCGTTGTAGCCGTGGTGCGCGAACGCCTCGCAAACGTCGCCCACCGAAATTCCGCCTTCCATCGCGATGAAGTCGGTACCGAATTTCGTGTGCGAGTGTTCCGCGGAACTGAACGGCGTCGCCCGGCAACGGTCGTCCCTGTGATGGACGATCAGGTGGCGGTTCCTGAACTTGCGCGCGTCGAAGTCGTAAATTTGCCGCAGCGAAGAGCTGTGGATTTCTCCCTCGATCCGGTCCGACAGGTAGCCTGCCAGCGCCATCGTCGCGCCCGTGCCGTTGCTGGTCCCCATCAGGTATACGCGCGCATTCGGAAACCGTCTCCTGATGTCGTCCAGCAGGGCCTGGATCCGCTCCTCGCTCTGGGTGGTATTCGTCGTCACGGTCGCGAAGTCGTCGTCGACCATCCACTTCCTCGATCGGACCAGGAAATTGCCCCTGTATCCGTAGACGAGCACGCCATTCTCGAAATGCGGATCGACGACGCCCGTGCCGCCCGGGAAAAGGATGACGACGAATTTGGGAGGCGGATCGTTGCGGTTTAGGATGTAGGGAACCGATTCGCCGTCCGGGTAGCGGGCGGTCGTGATCAGCTCTTCCGCCGCGAGACAGATCTGCGCCGACAGGATCAGGACCGCCGCCAGCCCCGCTTTAACTTGCATGCGCGGCATGCTAATCCTTCAGGTCGATGCGCGTCACGTCGCCCGACAGCGTCGCATCGCCGATCGAGACGAAGAGGTGCCGGTCGGTAACCGATATTTCCAGCTTCATGCGGCGCTCGAGCCTGCGCACGAAACCGTCGATCAGCGCGCGGTCGAAGGCATACAGCTCGAGCACTTCGACGCGGTGGATCTTCTCCCCGGCGAGCAGCCTGCGGATTTGTTCGGGCGGCCGGTGCGTGTAGAGCGCGACGCGCGCCGCCGCCTTGCCGGCCTTGTGCAGGCGCGCAGCGTCGGGCGCGCCGATGTCGATCCAGGAACGCAGGGCGCCCGTCAGGTCGCGCACCGACAGCGCTGGCTCGGCCGCTTCCGACAGCCCGCGCGAGAACGCGATGCCTTCGGCGTACTCGAGGCAGTAAGCGAGCACGCGCGTAGCCAGGTATTCCGCCGATTCCGACGGGTGGCGCGCCGCCTTGAACTCGAACGACGCGTAGACGCCGCGGTCGACGTCGGAGAGCTGGATCGAGAAGTTGTAGATCGTCGCAGTCAGTGCCACGGGGATGCGACGTCCAAAAGGGCTAAAATACTGGTGCCGAGGAAGGGACTCGAACCCCCACAGTGTTGCCACCGCTAGGACCTGAACCTAGTGCGTCTACCAATTCCGCCACCTCGGCAAGGGGGCGAATTCTAGTGTCATATCAATAGAGTGTCAAAGAAAAAGCACGCCAATTCCAGGCCGCCGTACGCACGCGGCCAACGCAGGAGCGAACCGGTGCGTCCGCGGGCATCCGCGGTCGTCGAAGGACGCATCGAAGGTCATCCCGACGGGCACGGCTTCCTCATTCCCGATCCGTCTGCCACGGGGCCCGAGGCGCCCTGGATCGGCCTGTCCGCGGCGGAAATGCGCCAGGTGATGCGCGGCGACCGCGCTTCGGTCCGCGTCGTCGGCGCCGACTCGCGCGGACGGCCCACGGGCGAGATCGTCGAAGTGCTCGAGCGCGGCAGCGGCCGCATCGTCGGCCGCCTCCTGAAGGAACGCGGCGCGCTGTACCTCGTGCCGGAAGACCGCCGCATCACGCAGGACATCCTGATCCCGCCCGAGGGCGTCGCGCGCGCCAAGCCCGGGCAGGTGGTCACCGTCGAGCTCGTCGCGCAGCCCTCGAAGCACGCGCAGCCCGTCGGGCGCGTGGTCGAGACGCTCGGCAACTACGCCGACCCGGGCATGGAGATCGAGATCGCGCTGCGCAAGTTCGACCTGCCGCACGAGTTCTCCAGGCGCGCGCTCGCGCTGGCGAAGTCCATGCCGGAGGAGGTGCACGCCGGCGACCTGAAAGGGCGCAGGGACCTGCGCCACCTGCCGTTCGTCACCATCGACGGCGAGACCGCGAAGGACTTCGACGACGCGGTGCACGCCGCGCCCGAGGGCAGGGGCTGGCGGCTGCGCGTGGCGATCGCCGACGTCAGCCACTACGTGCGCCACGGCGATGCGCTCGACCAGGACGCGCGCGAGCGCGGCACGTCGGTCTACTTCCCGCGGCGCGTGATCCCGATGCTGCCGGAGAAGCTCTCCAACGGCCTGTGCTCGCTCAACCCGGACGTGGACCGGCTGGCGATGGTCTGCGACATGGCGATCTCGCAGAACGGCAAGGTGGCGCGCTACGAGTTCTACCCGGCGGTGTTCCGCTCGCATGCCAGGCTGACGTACATGAAGGTCTGGGAGGCGCTCTCCGGCGGCAAGGCCGGCGCCGACCTGCGGAACCTCCACGGGGTC
>Ga0335083_10005290_pt1 | contig 16301 bp, 19 predicted proteins | sample Lox_Sample_42_FD_206716 | JGI IMG/M metagenome (GOLD analysis project Ga0335083, IMG submission 206716) | Soil microbial communities from Loxahatchee National Wildlife Refuge, Florida, United States - Lox_Sample_4.2 | ecosystem: Environmental > Terrestrial > Soil > Wetlands | place: USA... | reverse complement strand
GAGCACCGCTTCAAGGAGCTCAACGAGGCCTATGAGATCCTCAAGGACCCCGACAAAAGGGCCGCCTATGACCGCTTCGGCCACGCTGCGTTCGAGCAGGGCGGCGTAGGCACCGCGCACGGTTTCGGCGCGGATTTCGCCACCACGTTCTCGGATATTTTCGACGATCTCTTCGGCATGAACGGGCGCCGCGGCCGGGGCTCCGGGCGCGAGCGCGGTGCTGACCTGCGCTACAACATGGAAATCTCGTTGCAGGAAGCCTATTCCGGCAAGACAGCCTCGGTCCGTATCCCCACCTCGGTCACCTGCGAAGCTTGCTCAGGCACCGGCGCGAAGCCCGGCACCAAGCCGAAGGCCTGTTCGATGTGCGGCGGGCAAGGCAAGGTCCGTCACGCCCAGGGCTTCTTCACGCTTGAACGCACCTGCCCGAGTTGCCACGGCCGCGGTCAGGTGATCGAGAGTCCGTGCGCGTCGTGCAGCGGCTCAGGCCGCGTGACGCGCGAGCGGACGTTGTCGGTGAACATTCCGGCCGGCGTCGAGGATGGCACCCGCATCCGGCTTGCGGGCGAAGGCGAAGCGGGCGTGCGCGGCGGGCCGGCGGGCGATCTCTACATCTTTCTGTCGCTGGGTGCGCATGAGTTCTTCCAGCGCGACGGCGCTGACCTGCATTGTCGTGTCCCGGTCTCGATGGTGACCGCGTCGCTCGGTGGCGAGTTTGAAGTGCCGACGATCGACGGCGGCAAGACCCGGGTCAAAGTGCCGGAGGGTATGCAAACCGGTCAGCGCTTTCGCCTGCCCGGGAAGGGAATGCCGGTGCTGCGGTCGCGGCAAAGCGGCGATATGTACGTGCAGGTCGTCGTCGAAACGCCGCAGAAGCTCAGCAAGAAGCAGCGCGAACTTCTGGCCGAGTTCGACCGTCTCTCCTCGCCGGATACGCAGCCTGAATCGACGGGCTTTTTCGGCAAAGTCAAAGAACTGCTTGGAGGCAAGAGCACGACCTCCGCCTGAATGTATCGTACTTCCAAGAACTTGCTTCCCCAGAAGTTGCTTTCCAAGAACCTCGGCAGGGTATTGGCGGGGTGCGCATCGTCTGCGCGCGGCTGGTCATAAGTCTGCGGATGTTCTAGAACGACACCATTGCGTTGTAGGAAGCTATGCTGGTTCCGGGGCTGCAAAAGTTTGAACAGAAGGTCGGGCGACAGCTCCGCTTATTGGAGCTGAGCAAGACCCTTATCGAGCGCAAGCTCGAACGCCAGTTTCGGTTGCTCGACCAAAAGCGCGGCGGCATCGGCAGAAAGATCGAGCAACAAATCCGTCAATTCGAACGTAAGCGGGGCATTCGGCTCGACGACGAGGTGCGCTTCCTGCGCTCCTGGCTCGAACGGCCGCTGACCGTCGGTGCGGTAACGCCTTCGGGAAAACTTCTCGCCCGTACGATGGCGCGCTACGTCGATCCCGACAGCGACGGCCCGGTTGTCGAATTAGGGCCGGGTACCGGGCCGGTCACTGAAGCGCTGGTCGAAGCCGGCGTCGCACCTTCGCGTCTGGTGCTGGTCGAATTCAATCCGACATTCTGCCGGCTGCTGCGGGCGCGTTATCCGGACGCTACTCTGGTGCAGGGCGATGCCTACAGCATGCGCCGCCTCTTGGAAACGCTGCTGCTGCAGCCCGCCGCCGCCGTCGTCTCCGGCCTGCCGCTCGTGACCAAGCCGATCAAGATGCGGCTGCGGCTTATTCGTGATGCGTTCGATTTGATGCTGCCCGGCGCGCCTTTCGTCCAGTTTACCTATTCGGTGGCCTCACCGGTACCGCGGCGGTTTGGCGGCTTCTCGGTGGAAGCATCTGAACGGATCTGGATGAATTTGCCTCCCGCGCGCGTTTGGGTTTATCGCAAGGCTTAACTTTTAAGGCTTGAAATTATCATGGTTGCTCCGAAAATTCTGGTGATGGCCGGCTCACTGCGCTCGGGCTCGCACAATGCGCGGCTTGCCGCGCTTGCAGCCAAGGAACTGGCGCTGGCCGGCGCCGAGGTCACGCGCATCTCGTTTGCCGATTATCCCTTGCCGCTGTTTGACGCCGATCTCGCGACTGACAGCGGTCTGCCCCGCCACGCGCTTGAGCTTAAACAAATGCTCGGCGCGCATCCGGGCGTGTTCATCGCCAGCCCCGAGTACAGCGCTTCGGTACCGCCGCTGGTCAAGAATGCCATCGACTGGATTTCGCGCGGCCGTGACCGCAACGAGCCGGCCTACACGGTCTTCAAGAACCGCGTCTTTGCCGTAGGCTCGGCGGCCAATGGCTCAGCAGGCGGCTTGCGCGGACTGATGGCGCTGCGGCAAGTGCTGGAGCTGGGCTGTGGTGCGCTGGTGCTTCCGGAGCAGGTGACGGTCGGCCGCGCCGCCCAGGCGTTTGACGACATGGACAACCTCAAGGATGAAACGCCCGCAGCCGCGCTCAAGGCGCTCGTGCGCCGGCTCATTGACATGGCCGGCCTGATGCCCCACGCAACCGCGTGAAAAGGGGCGCGAAGGAATAGGCAATGCCGATCGAGCCGCGCGACCGGTTGATCGTCGCGCTCGATGTTTCGTCGGTCGAGGCGGCGCAAGCCATGGTCGCCCGGTTGGGCGACGCAGTTTCCTTCTACAAGATCGGCTACCAGCTCGCCTTTGCAGGCGGCCTTGCCTATGCGCAGACGCTCACGGACGCCGGCAAGCGCGTGTTTCTCGATCTCAAGCTCCATGACATCGGCACGACGGTGGCGAACGGCGTCAAAAGCCTGGCGCCCATTGGGGCAACCTTTCTCACCGTGCACGCCTACCCGCAGACCATGAAAGCCGCGGTCGACGCCCGCGCCAACGGTCTGCGCATCCTCGCCGTCACGGTGCTGACCTCCTACGACGACAACGATTTGGCCGGCGCCGGCTACGATCGCTCGGTGCGGAAACTTGCTGCCGAGCGCGCGGCACAGGCCCGCGAGATCGGTGTGGACGGGCTGGTTTGCTCAGCCGAAGAGGCCGCAAACCTCCGCGCCATTGTTGGGCCGCAGATCATGCTGGTGACGCCGGGCATCCGCCCGGCCGGAGCCGACAGCGGGGATCAGAAGCGCATCATGACGCCGGCTGCCGCCATTGTCGCGGGCGCTGACTATCTCGTTGTCGGCCGGCCGATCATCGCCGCCAGTGATCCGAAGGCCGTCGCAAAGGCAATCGTTACGGAAATAGCGCAGCAAGCAACCAGGGAGAACTGACGATGGCCAAGGGTTATTGGATCGCGCACGTCGACGTCCACGACCAGGAGGGCTACAAGCCCTACGCCGCGGCCAATCTGGCGATCTTCAAGAAATTCGGCGGCCGCTTTGTCGTGCGCGTTGGAAAGTCCGAGACCATGGAAGGCGCCAACAAGTCACGCAACATCGTGATCGAATTTCCCGATTACGCGACGGCGCTTGCCTGCTACCACTCGCCTGAATACCAGGCCAACATCAAGGTCCGGCTGCCGCATGCGGCCGTCGACCTCATCATCGTTGAGGGTTACGACGGCCCGCAGCCCTAGCGTTGCTGCCAGTCGGCAAGCCCGGTATATCCGCGCCCAGCGGAGATAGCGTTATGGCTGCGGCAAATTCCGACATGCGACTGGTGATCGCCGGTGCTGGCGGGCGCATGGGGCGCACGCTGATCCATGCCATCGCCGCAACCAAAGGCGTAACGCTTGCCGGCGCGGTCGAGGCTGCGGGCTCCGCGGTCATCGGACGCGATGCCGGCGAGCTCGCGGGCCTGGGCGCAAACGGCATCAAGGTGGTCAGCGATCCCACGCCGCTCATCAAGGCGGCTGATGGGCTGATCGAATTCACCATCCCTGCCGCGACGCTCGCGCTCGCGGAACTGACAAGCGCGGCCGGCATCGTGCACATCATCGGCACCACCGGCCACTCCGGCGAAGAAGAAGCATTGATCGCGCAGGCTGCGACCCGCGCGCCGATCGTGAAATCCGGCAATATGAGCCTCGGCGTCAATCTGCTCGCGGCCCTCGTCAAGCGCGTGGCGCAGACGCTCGATGAGAATTACGACATCGAAATCTTGGAAATGCACCACAACAAGAAGATCGACGCGCCGTCCGGCACGGCGCTCATGCTCGGACGCGCCGCCGCCGCCGGGCGTGGCATTAATCTCGCGGCGCATTCGGTGCGGAGCCGCGACGGCATGATCGGCGCGCGCCGCGCGGTGGATATCGGGTTTGCGTCGCTGCGCGGCGGTACCGTGGTCGGCGATCACTCGGTGATCTTCGCCGGCCCCGCCGAACGGCTGGAGCTTACCCACCGCGCCGAGGACCGCATGATCTTTGCACGCGGCGCACTGCACGCGGCGCTGTGGGCGCGCGGCCAAAAGCCCGGGCTCTACGCGATGGCGGATGTGCTGGGGCTTAAGGACATCTGAAAATCCCCGCCGCAACCCGGCACCGTCCCTCCGCGCCCGGCGTAAGCTGAATTTTAATTGTTCGTCGCTATTGATGTCGGCGTCGCGGGCGATTCGGCGTCGTCTGGCGGAGCATTGCGTATCCCAATGTTGGGTATCCCGATATTGGGCCTCCCATGGCGCCGCTGTGTTTCCGCGCAGCAGAGGCAGTCATGGCGATGATGAAACACATCATTCTTTCCGCGTTCGGCATCCTGGTTTTTGGCGCGTCGGCGGCCAGCGCGGCCGATATGGGAGCGCCAGTCTACAAGGCGCCTTATTTGCCACCACCGCCGCCGGTCTACAGCTGGACCGGCTTCTATGCCGGCGGCAACGGCGGCTTTGGCGGCAACGACGTCAGTTATTCGAGCACGATCGCGGGCGTCACCGGGAATACGTCGCTCAACTCGAGCGGCTTCTTCGGCGGCGGCCAGGTTGGCTTCAACTGGCAGGTCGCGCCGCTCTGGGTGATCGGCGTAGAAACCGATTTCGATGCAGCGGACATCGACAGCAACGCCAGCGCATCGACGGCGATTGCCTCTGCGAGTGCCGGAACCAAAATAGACTGGTTCGGCACCGTGCGCGGCCGCGCCGGGTTCCTGGTCACGCCGGTTGCCCTCCTCTACGGAACCGGCGGCTGGGCCTATGGCCACACGACGTCATCGGCGACAGCCACGGCGTTTGGCACGACGGCTTCGGTTTCGAGCGGCAACGAGCAAAATGGCTGGACTGCGGGCGGCGGGCTCGAATACGCCATCAATCCGTGGCTGTCGTTCAAGACCGAGTATCTCTACGTCAATCTTGGCTCCGCCAATGTCGCCGGCAACGTCGGCGGCGTGCCATTTTCGCTCAGCGAAAAGACCACCGCTCATACCGTCAAGGCCGGCCTCAATTTCAAATTCGGCGCCTGGACGCCGTAGCGGCGTTCCCGCCCAGCAAGAAAGCCGTCGGCGCCCGCGCCGTTTCAAGGGCGCCGCCACGAGACCGATCGCCTGCCTTTTTGCACGGCGGAGTTCGGCTTTTAACTTCCCGGCCGCTGGCTTATAGCCATTCGCGGGCAATCCTCCCGGCGGGAAAGCTGACGTGGAATTGAGCGAATGAGTGATCGCCTCCTTGTGCTCGTGCGCCATGGCGAGAGCGAGTGGAACAAAAAAAATCTGTTCACCGGCTGGCGCGACGTCGGCCTCACTGAAAAAGGCATCGCCGAAGCCCAGGCCGCCGGGCGCAGGCTCAAGGCGCAAGGCATCCGTTTCGATGTCGCGTTCACCTCGGCGCTGGTTCGCGCCCAGCACTCGCTCGACCTCGTGCTTGCGGAAATGGGACAGACGGACATTCCGGTCGTCAAGGATCAGGCGCTCAACGAGCGCGACTACGGCGACCTGTCGGGGCTCAACAAGGACGATGCCCGCGCCAAATGGGGTGCCGAGCAGGTCCATGTCTGGCGGCGCTCCTATGATGTAGCGCCGCCCGGCGGCGAGAGTCTGAAGGACACCGCCGCGCGCGTGCTGCCGTATTACATCCAGGAGATTCTGCCGCGGGTGTTGCGCGGCGACAACGTGATCGTTGCTGCACACGGCAACTCACTGCGTGCGCTGGTGATGGTGCTGGAGAAGCTGTCGCCGGAAAAGATCGTCGCCCGCGAAATCGCGACCGGCGTGCCGCTGATCTACCGGCTCAACGCCGACTCCACCGTCGCCGAGAAGCGCGACTTGGCGGCGTAACTCGTCATTGCGAGCGAAGCGAAGCAATCCAGTCCGGCCGCGAGCTCTGGATTGCTTCGTCGCTTCGCTCCTCGCAATGACGAGGACGGAATCCTACGCCGCAGCCCCGACACGTCCCGCTTCCCAGCCGAGCATCGCCTGCTTGCGGGTGATGCCCCAGTGATAGCCGGTCAGCGCGCCGGCTTTGCCGATGACGCGGTGGCACGGCACCACGAATGACACCGGGTTCTTGCCGACCGCGGTACCGACGGCGCGTGCGGCGGCCGGTGCGCAAACTTTGCCGGCGATGCCCGAATAGGTCGCGACCTTGCCCATCGGGATTTTCAGCAGCGCCTCCCAGACCCGCACTTCCCAATCGGTGCCGATCAGTACCACGCGCAGCGGCCGGTCCTCGCGCCATTCCCTCGGATCGAAGATGCGCCGCGCGATCGGCGCGGTGCGGGCGGGATCGGCGACGTAGCGTGCTTTGGGCCAGCGCCGCTTCATGTCGTCGAGGCAGGCGTCTTCCTCGCCGGCATCGGCAAAGGCGAGGCCTGCGAGCCCGCGCTCGGTCGCCATCACCAGCGCTTTGCCGAACGGCGATGGCTGAAAGCCGAACCGCACCGTCAAACCTTCGCCGCCAGATTTCCATTCACCCGGCGACATCGCTTCGTGGGTCACGAACAGGTCGTGCAGGCGGCCCGGGCCTGAGAGACCAACTTCGTAGGTGGCGTCGAGCACGCTCGCGGAATCGCGCAGCAATTGCCGCGCGCCATCGAGCGTCAGCGCCTGCACGAAAGCCTTCGGCGTCAGCCCGGCCCAGCGCCGGAACAAATGGTGCAGTTCGGTCGGGGTGACGCCGGCGGCTTCCGCGATGGCGTCAATCTCCGGCTGCTCGCGCCAGTGCTTGCGGATGTGGCCGATGGCGCGGCGCACCACGTCATAATCGGCCGCTGCGGTATCGAGCAGCGCCAGGTCGGGAATGCGATCGGGTGACAGCATGGGTGCCTCCATTGATTGCTCCCGATCTAGGCCGCGGGCGAAGCGCAAACCACCCGATTTCTGACGGGCGAATGGCGAAATGGCGAATGGCGAATAGTGCAGGGGCGGCAGGCGCTTTTTCGCTCGCTACTCGCTATTCGCCCTCCTATTCCAGCACCGTCCGCGTCGGCCCCCGCTTCGCCTCGCCGAGCGCGCTCGACAACGCTTGCGCAAAACTCGCCTTCTCGTCCGGCCCGAGGAATGCGGCAATCGACAGCCGCCGGCCGCGCGACACCAGGAACAATCGCTCGATGCCGAATTCTTCGTGCACGATGCGGTCGAGCCGGACCCAGACCGGGTTGAGCGTCCATTCGCGCACCCCGCCGCGCTGATTGACCTTGCGCACCGTGAGTTCCGAGGCCGTGACCGTCACTTCCTCATAGGCGCGCGCGGCGCGAAAATTGGCGCGGAACGCAAAGTAGATCAGCGCCACGTCGAGGCCGAGAAAGCCGAACACCGGCCAAGCGCCCAGCAGCAAAAACACCATCCCGGAAACGAAGCTCACCCCGCCGATGCCCAGCATCAGGATGAGAAAGCCGGTCGAGCCGAGCGAGCGGTGCGGCGTGATCACGGCCGAAAAGATCGTCGGCTCGGCGAACGTCGCGCTGTCGTTGCGGCTGTTGTCTGCGGAGCTGTTGTCGGCGGTCATGACCGTCACTATAGGGGAAACATGGCGCGCAAAACCACTGCCCCCTCCTCACCCTCCCCCGCACGCGGGGGAAGGAAGAGTGGGGGTAAAGCTGTCGGCAGAGGTAAGGCGCAGATCAAAGGCGGCAAGGCCCGCGCCGAGGCGGACGCCGAGGCCGCCCACGGCGAATTGCCGCAATGGACCAAGGCCGAGGTCGAGGAAGCGTTCCGCCGCTTCGCCGCCGCCAATCCCAATCCCCGCAGCGAACTGCAATACATCAATTCGTTCACGCTCCTGGTCGCGGTCGTGCTGTCCGCGCAGGCGACCGATGCCGGCGTCAACAAGGCGACGCCGGCGCTGTTCAAGCTCGCCGACACGCCGGAGAAAATGGTGAAGCTTGGCGAAGTGCGGGTGCGCGCGCTGATCAAGACCATCGGCCTCTACCGCACCAAGGCAAAGAACGTGATCGCGCTGTCGCGAAAGCTTGTCGCCGAGCACGGCGGCAAGGTGCCGGACGACCGCGAAGCGCTGGAAGCGCTGCCCGGCGTCGGACGGAAGACCGCGAACGTGGTGCTCAACGTCGCCTTCGGCGAGCCGACCATCGCGGTCGATACCCACATTTTCCGCGTCGGCAACCGCACCGGACTTGCGGTTGGCAAAACCCCGCTCGACGTCGAGATGAAGCTGATGGAAGTCGTGCCGAAACGTTATCTGCTGCATGCCCACCACTGGCTGATCCTGCACGGCCGCTACACCTGCCTCGCCCGCCGCCCGCTGTGCGAAACATGCATCATCGCGGATTTGTGCAAATGGCCGGGGAAAACGACGTTATCCGCCCCCGCACGAAGTGCGGGGGAGGGGGACCATGCGAAGCATGGTGGAGGGGGCGTGCAGCGCAGGGGCTAACCTCACCGCCGTCGCCCCTTCCACCGCGCTGCGCGCGGTCCCCCTTCCCGCTATCGCGGGGCAGGAAAAGAATTATCCCAGACTTGATCTTCGGAATTATCCCCGCACCGTGCCGTCATCGCGCATCAAGTGGCGCGGCTGGTGTGCCCTCGGCTCGCGTGGGAGAGGGTGGCGCAAGCGTTGCAGCAGGCTCGGTTGGGTGAGGGTCGGCGCCGACCCTCATCCATTCTTTTATACGGGCCGCAAACTGACGCGACCGTTACAACATCGTGTCGGCATTGGCGTGCATATTGGCCGATACGGCAATGCGGTATACTGACAATTGCTAAGTGCAGCGAGCGGTCACCATGTCTGCAGGCGATGCGGTGTCTTCGTCGTTACAGCCCGTCGATAAAGCGGGCCTGCCCGGCCAGATCGTGCTGGTGATGCAAGGCGGTGGTGCGCCCGGGTGCTACCAGGCGGGCGCTTATCAGGCGCTGCACGAGGCCGGCATCGAGCCCGATTGGGTGATCGGCACCTCGATCGGCGCCATCAATGGGGCCATCATCTGCGGCAACAAGGTTGAGAACCGGCTGGAAAATTTGCAGGAATTCTGGGCGCGTCTGGAAACGCCGCCATGGCCGCTCGGGCAAATCGCGCCGCTGATGACCGGCGTGCCGGGCTTCTACAGCATCAACCCCGCGCTTGCTTGGGGCGTCGAGGCCAAAGTCGGCATCGAGCTCGCGGCGATGTACCTGGTCGATCCGCTCAAGAAGCTGTTGCCGCGTCTGGTCGACTTCGACCTCATCAATGCCGGACCGGCGCGGTTCACGCTTGGCCTGGCCACGGTCCGGACCGGTCAAATCCGCTATTTCGACTCGAAAGAGGACGCGATCGGGCTTGATCACGTGCTTGGCTCGAGCGCCATTCCGCCATGCTTTCCGGCCGTGCAGATCGATGGCGAATATTATTGGGACGGCGGCATTTACTCCAACACGCCGGTCGAAGTCGTGTTCGATGAAGACCCGCGGCAAAGTTGCGTGGTGTTCGCGGTGCAGATTTGGCACCGGCGCGGCCCCGACCCGCAATCGCTCGTTCATGCCTTCATGCGCGAGAAGGACATTCTGTTCGGCAGCCGCAGCAGGAGCCACATTGCCCGGCAGGCCGAGCTGCACCGGATGCGGCGGATTGTGCGCGAACTCGTCGACATGCTTCCCGAGGAACAGAAGAACTCGCCGCGCGTTCAGGAACTGGCCGGCCGCGGCTGCGGCACGACGATCCATCTGGTCGAGATCAACGCCCAACCGCTTCCCGGCGAGACCAATGCCCGGGACTACGACTTCTCACGCGCCGCGATCGAAGCGCGATGGCAGGCGGGTTACGCCGACACCTGCCGCATGATCGCGCGGCGGCCGTGGGAGGATCCGATCGATCCGGCAACGAATGTCACCGTATACGAGTCCGATGCGCCCGCTTAGACCAGTGCTCGACCAACCATCCGCTAAAAGGAAAATTCGATGTCCGACCGCACGGATACTGACGAACAACCGGTGATGGAGCCGTTCCCGGATAAGACCGGGACCGGCTGGCATGTGGTCATCAGATATCACAAGGGCCATGAGCGGCTGATCGAGGGCTTTTCCAGCAAAGATGAGGCGGTCGACTGGATTACCGCCAATGCCGCGCAGGTCGATGAATAAATCCGCGTGGCGCCGGTCATTGCGAAGAAAATTTTAGAACAAAAAATACCGTTGCGCCATTGGCAGAACCTCCGCCGGCGCGCAGGTCAAAAGTTCACCATCGGCGCGGACTTCGTAGGTTTCCGAATCGACTTCGATACAGGGCGTCGCATCGTTGTGGATCATGCTCTTCTTTGAGATTTTGCCGCGGGTGTTCTGCACGGCGACCAGTTCTTTCTGAATGCCGAGCTTTTTGCCAAGCCCGGCCTTGATCGCCGCCTTCGAGGCAAACACCACCGAGGATGCGGTGCGGGCGCGGCCGTAGGCGCCGAACATCGGCCGATAATGGATCGGCTGCGGCGTCGGGATCGACGCGTTCGGATCGCCCATTTGCGCAGCCACGATGGTGCCGCCCTTGATGATACATTCGGGCTTGACGCCAAAGAACGCCGGCGCCCACAGCACGAGATCGGCCAGCTTGCCCTTCTCGACCGAGCCGATGAGTTTCGAGACGCCGTGAGCGATGGCGGGATTGATGGTGTATTTGGCGACGTAGCGCTTCACCCGCGCATTGTCGTTGTCGCCCGTTTCCTGCTTCAGGCGGCCGCGCTGCTTCTTCATCTTGTCCGCGGTCTGCCAGGTGCGGATGATGACTTCGCCGAGCCGGCCCATCGCCTGGCTATCCGACGACATCATCGAGAGCGCGCCGATGTCGTGCAGTATGTCCTCCGCCGCGATCGTTTCCTTGCGGATGCGGCTTTCGGCGAAGGCGAGATCCTCGGCGATCGATGGATCGAGGTGATGGCACACCATCAGCATGTCGAGATGTTCGTCGATGGTGTTGCGCGTATAAGGCCGCGTCGGATTGGTCGAGGACGGCAGCACGTTTTTCAGTCCCGCCACCTTGATGATGTCGGGCGCATGCCCGCCGCCGGCGCCTTCGGTGTGGAATGCGTGAATGGTGCGGCCCTTGAACGCCTTGATGGTGTCCTCGACGAAGCCGGATTCGTTGAGCGTGTCGGTGTGGATCATCACCTGGATGTCGTAGTCGTCGGCGACGGACAGACAGCAATCGATCGCAGCCGGCGTCGTGCCCCAGTCTTCGTGCAGCTTCAGCGCGCAGGCGCCAGCCTTGATCATTTCCTCAAGCGCTGCGGGACGCGACGCGTTGCCTTTGCCGGCGAAGCCAAGGTTTACCGGAAAATCGTCGGCCGCCTGGATCATCCGCGCCAGATGCCATGGCCCGGGCGTGCAGGTAGTCGCAAACGTGCCGTGCGCCGGCCCGGTGCCGCCGCCAAGCATCGAGGTGACGCCGGACATCAGCGCTTCGTCGACCTGTTGCGGGCAAATGAAGTGGATGTGAGTGTCGAAGCCGCCGGCGGTAAGGATTTTGCCTTCGCCGGCGATCACTTCGGAGCCGGGCCCGATCACGATGGTCACGCCGGGCTGAATATCCGGATTGCCCGCCTTGCCGATGGCGGCAATGTTGCCGTCTTTGATGCCGACGTCGGCTTTGACAATGCCCCAATGATCGAGGATCAGCGCATTGGTAATGACGGTATCGACCGCGCCTTGTTTGTTGGTGATTTGCGACTGCCCCATGCCGTCGCGAATGACTTTGCCGCCGCCGAATTTCACTTCCTCGCCGTAAGTCGTGAAGTCCTTTTCCACTTCGATGATCAAATCGGTATCGGCAAGCCGCACGCGATCGCCCGTAGTCGGGCCGAACATGTCGGCGTAAACGGCGCGGCTTATGTTCGATGGCATGATGGTCCCCGTCGTCTATTGCGGCTAGCTCGCCGTTCGTCATCGCGTGGAGCGAACGCGACGAAGCAATCCAGAGCCGCTTGCAAAAGCCTGAATTTCTTTGCTTCACGCGCAATGACAAACAAAGAAATCCCCAATGTTATCCCCACTGCGTTGCACAAGCGTTTTGTTGCACGCTTTTTCTTGCATCGTGCGGCCGCTGCGGTATGTTGACTTTCAGATCGCTCACGTTTGGTTCCGCCAGATGAGAGAGATCGCCAAGGTCAGATCGGTCTGGTGTTGAAGCCGCTACCGGTGTCGCACCAATCACTGATGAGATCCTGGTCCCAGTCGCGGTAGCAGCGCTGAGAACTTGACGAGCGAGCTTGCGCAAGCCCGCTCGTCACGGTTTTTTTGCTCCCGGTTTTGCGGCCTTTGAATTTGCCGCCTTTGTTTTTTCCAGCTTGCCCATGACATCCTGCCGGAAGCCGTAGACCGTGCGCGTGCCGGCGAGTGCCACAAGTTTGATTTCGCGGCTCTGGCCGGGCTCGAATCGCACCGCGGTTCCGGCAGCGATGTCGAGGCGCATGCCGCGGGCCGCTTTGCGGTCGAATTTCAGCGCCGGATTGGTTTCGAAGAAATGATAGTGCGAGCCGACCTGGATCGGCCGGTCGCCGGTGTTCGAGACTGTCAGGGTGATGCTCTTGCGGCCTTTGTTAAGCTCGATGTCGCCGTCTTTGATGAAAAGTTCGCCGGGGATCATGTGCGCCTCATCGAATCGGATCGTGCACGGTCACAAGCTTGGTGCCGTCCGGAAACGTGGCTTCGACCTGAATCTCCGGAATCATTGCGGCGATGCCGTCCATCACCTGCGAGCGGGTGATGACGTGGGCGCCTTGCTCCATCAGCTCGGCGACGGTGCGTCCATCGCGCGCGCCTTCGAGGATGAAGTCGGAAATCAGCGCCACGGCTTCCGGATGGTTGAGCTTCACGCCGCGCTCCAGCCGGCGCCGCGCCACCATCGCCGCCATGGCGATCAAAAGCTTGTCCTTCTCGCGCGGGGTGAGATTCATGGGCTGTCACGTTACCGATTGGCGCATGATGTTATCCGAAAACCGGCCTTCACTATTCGGGATCATGCGCTAGTTCAACCACAGCCGCGGCAGCGGCGTTGTATGCAAGGCCGTCAACACGCCAACGAGATCGCGATGCAAGGCAGCACCGTCGCGCGCAACCAGGCGAGCGACAAGGAGATTGTTCCACGCCGATACGCCGACTTCGCCGACGAAGTCTTTTGCGATGTCACGAACCGCCGCGGCGCCGGACTCGTCGGCGGGAACTTTGATGACGCTGGCAATGGCGACGCCTTCGCTGGCAACCGCACGCTGCGCCAGATGCTGCGCGACGAAACCGTCAAGACGCAACGTTTCGGCGAAAACCAGTGCACCGCCGACCCGTACCCGCCAGTGATCGAAAAGGTGTCCTTGAAGCACGGTTTCGCCCATGGCCGAGCGACCAAACACCACCGCCTCGGCGAGAATGAGATCGGCATCATGCGCGAGGTCAACGTCGATCATGCGGCGGAGCCGCACCCGATCGAAAAGAATGGTTTCCTGCGGTAGCCACGCGAGCGCGCCGCCAGATCCAACATCGAGCTTTACGCTGACCTCTGTGCCAGGCCCGAGCGAGCGATACACCTTCTCCGCGGCCGCCGTTGTCACGGTCAGGCGCGCGCCGGCCTCGACGGCTACATCGATGTCGAAGCGGTCGCCGCCCGCCATCCCGCCCGCAGTGTTGACAATGACAGCCTCGAGCACCGCTTTGTCGGCAGCATTCGGGAAACGCACCCGCAAGGCCCCGGCTTCATGCACTTTACGGCGGCGGGTCTCGCCGTCGTGAGCCGCTACCGCAAGCGTCACGCGCCCGATTGCGCGATTGCCGGCGAAAATCTCACTGTCGGCCGGCGTTCTCGCCAACACGTTCGCTCCCCCGCAACTAAAATCACTCAATCGAAATCAAATCGCCATCGCCCGTTGCAGCGCGCCTTCGTCGAGATTGTCGCGATCGCAGGAATAGACGATGGCACCACGCTCCATGACGGCGAAATGGTCGCCGAGTTCGCGGGCAAAGTCGAGATATTGTTCGACCAGCACGATGGCGATCTTGCCAAGCGAGCGCAAATACGAAATGGCGCGGCCGATATCCTTGATGATCGAAGGCTGAATACCTTCGGTCGGCTCGTCGAGCAGCAGCAGCCGCGGCCGCATCACCAGCGCCCGCCCGATGGCAAGTTGCTGCTGCTGGCCGCCCGACAGATCGCCGCCGCGACGGCGTAGCATGTCGTTGAGGATCGGAAACAGCGTAAAGACGTCGTCCGGAATACCGCGTTCATCGCGCCTGAGCGGTGCAAAGCCGGTGCGCAGGTTTTCCTCGACCGTCAACAGCGGAAAGATTTCACGGCCCTGCGGCACATAAGAGATGCCGCGCCGCGCGCGTTCCGGCGGCCGCAGTGTCGTGATGTCCTGGCCCTCCCAGGTAATCGTGCCTCGGGTCACTGAGTGCTGGCCAGCGAGTGCGTCCAGCAGGCTGGTCTTACCGACCCCGTTTCGGCCCAGCACGCATGTCACCTTGCCTGGCTCGGCCTTGAGCGAAACGGTGCGCAGCGCCTGTGCGGCGCCATAGTGAAGATCGATGGCGTTGACCTCGAGCATCACCCTGTTCCTAACGGCCCAAATAAACTTCGACCACTCGCTCGTTGGCCGAGACCTGATCGATGGTGCCTTCGGCCAGCACCGAGCCTTCGTGCAGGCAGGTGACTTTGACGCCAAGCTCGCGCACGAAAGCCATGTCATGCTCGACGACAACGACGGTGCGCTCGCGGTTGATCTCTTTCAGCAATTCGGCGGTCTGCTGGGTTTCCACGTCGGTCATGCCGGCGACCGGCTCGTCGACCAGCAGCAGTTTCGGTTCCTGCGCCAGCAGCATGCCGATTTCGAGCCATTGCCGTTGCCCGTGCGACAGGCTGGCGGCAAGGCGATCACGCACGGCAGTCAGGCGGATAATCTGCAGCAATTCGTCGATGCGCCGCCGCTCCGGCGGAGTTTCCTGCCACCATAGGGCGGCGCGGGCGCGGCGATCGGATTTGAGCGCAAGTTCGAGGTTGTCGTTGACGGTGTGGCTTTCAAATACCGTCGGCTTCTGAAACTTGCGGCCGATACCGAGCTCCGCGATCTCCGCCTCGTCGAGCTTGGTGAGATTGTACGAGCCATCGAACAGCACGTCGCCGAGATCCGGACGGGTTTTGCCTGTGACCACGTCCATCATCGTGGTCTTGCCGGCGCCGTTCGGTCCAATGATGGCCCGCATCTCGCCGGACTCGATGGCAAAAGACAGATTGTTCAGCGCCCTGAAGCCGTCAAAAGAGACGGTGACGCCGTTTAGATACAGCAAGGAGGTAGTAAGCGGTTCCATGGCCTGATGCCTATTCCGCCGGCAGCGGATCGGTCACGCCTTCCTCGGCCGCAGCCGAGGCCCGATCACGGCGCAGTGCCGTCCAGTGATACAACGTACCGACGATGCCGCGCGGCAACAACAACGTGACTCCGATGAAGAGCGCGCCCAACATGAACAGCCAATAGGGGGCGAGAAAGCCCGAGGTGAAATACGTCTTGGCGTAATTGACCAGCACGGCTCCGAGCGCTGCGCCCGTGAGCGTGCCCCTGCCGCCGACCGCCACCCAGATCACCGCCTCGATGGAATTGCCCGGTGCAAATTCGCTCGGGTTGATGATGCCGACTTGCGGTACGTACAGCGCGCCCGCGACGCCCGCCATACATGCCGACAGCGTGAACACCAGGAGTTTGTAGGATTCGACGCGGTAGCCGAGAAAACGCGTGCGCGCTTCGGCGTCGCGGATGGCGATCAGCACCTTGCCGAATTTCGAGGTGACGATGGCCCGACACAAAAGAAAAGCGATAATCAGCGCCACGCACGAGATCGAGAACAAAGCGTTGCGAGTTGCTTCGGACTGCACGTTGAAACCGAGCAAGTCCTTGAAATCGGTCAGGCCGTTGTTGCCGCCGAAGCCGAAGTTGTTGCGGAAGAAGCCGAGCATCAGCGCAAAGGTGAGCGCCTGGGTGATGATCGAGAGATAGACGCCGGTAACGCGGCT
>Ga0335083_10005289_pt1 | contig 16304 bp, 16 predicted proteins | sample Lox_Sample_42_FD_206716 | JGI IMG/M metagenome (GOLD analysis project Ga0335083, IMG submission 206716) | Soil microbial communities from Loxahatchee National Wildlife Refuge, Florida, United States - Lox_Sample_4.2 | ecosystem: Environmental > Terrestrial > Soil > Wetlands | place: USA... | reverse complement strand
CCTACGGAGTTGCGGTGGACCGCACCGGCACCGTCTACGTCACCGACACCGACAACAGCCGGGTGCTGAAGCTGCCGGCTGGCTCGTCGGCATCGACCGAGCTGCCGTTCACCGGCCTTAATAATCCCTACGGGGTTGCGGTGGACCGCACCGGCACCGTCTACGTCGCCGACCTCAACAACAACCGGGTGCTGAAACTGCCGCTGCAGTAGCGAACTGGATCGACGCAAGAAATTCGCAAGTCGTCGGCGGTACCCTCCGGCACAGCAGCGAAGGGAACCGTCATGAACACCACCCGCAGCCTGAAATCGCTTCTCGCCGTAGCGCTGTTGTCCGGCGGCACCGTTCTCGCCGGCTTGGGGTTCGCCGCAGGTACCGCCCAGGCGCATCCCGGTCCGGTGCCGCTCAACGGCGCCTGGCCCGGCTGTCCGGAAGACCACCCGGCCGGACCCTGTCACTGGTGCCCGGGCGACCCTCCGGTACAGACCGGCAATATTCGCGTGTACCCGGTGGTTTGGGACAACAACGTCTGCCACACGTACTGGTACGTGTACTCCGGGCAAGGCAATGTCGCACACAACATTTGGGAGGGCGAGGTTCCGCCACCGCCGCCGCCGCCACCGCCGCCGGCCATCATCAGTACCTACGAGCAGTGCGTGCGAATCCTCGGCCCAATCTTCTGCCCCAAGGCGTGAACCGACGTGGCTAACCCGTCGTGCCGAGCAGCGCGACCGCAACGGCCAAACCCAGCCAGCTGACCACGATGACCAGCCAGGCGGCCATTCCGATCTGCAGGCCCGTGCGCAGTGTGCCGATCCAGTTGCCTGACGCGTCGCGGTCGAGGTCGTAGGGAAACGAGGTCACGCACAGCGCCCGCGCGGGATTGCGCGGATCGGCCAGCACCACCCCGCCGAAGTACTCGCGCCCGGACACCACCAGCTGTCCCGGTGCGCCGTTGAGCGTGTAGGTGATCAGGGTCTTGGTGCTCGGTCCGCTGTAGAACGGGCGCTCCACCTGCCACCCGCGCGCCACCGGCAGCTTCGCGTTCGAATACGTTGTGCCACTGTAATACGTTCCGCGGGAAAGGATCTGCGTCCCGGTGACCGTCGCGACCTGCCCCCACTTGAGCAATTCGAAGCGCTTGCCGGCGCCTGCCCAACTGAACGCGTAAATCGCGACCAGCGTGAGCACCGCAACTATGGAAAACCCGATCGGCACGCTCATCCACACGATGATCAGCCCGCAACCGACTGCCGTCCCGACCAGACCCAGCGCCCAGACATACCACCATCGAAACGGCAGCATTTCCGCGAACCAGAACGTCGCCGGAATCCGCCGCGGGGCCGGCGCGAGTCGCGCATCATCCGGTGCCGGCCGATATCCGGATTGGCGGGCCCTGGGCAGCAGGACAACCGGGTCGTTCGGGCTGCAACTCTGGTAGACGACCTTGCCGCCGACTTTCATCATGCCGCCGGCACTCAGGCCGGCACGGTCCAGCACCTCTCGGTACTGCTCCTGCGACAAACCTGCGTCGATCACGGCGCGCTTCAACGCCTCTCGAAGCTGCGCCATCTCAGGTCCGGACGGTCCACTGGTGTGCCCACCCTTCCGGAACCCCAGAGCCTGGCCGTACTGCCTGTTCCGGTCTGCCTGCAGGGCGGCCGCCAACCGCTGCGCCTGGGCATCGATGGCGCCCGCCTGCGCTGGGTCCGGCTGCGCAGGCGCGTCAGCAGCGCGAGCGGCCGCCTTCGCCTCGGCCAACTGCCGTTCCAGGTCGGCGACGCGTCTCTCCAGGTCGTCCTCGTCCATCAGCAAATGGTCGCATTGGCCCGCCGCGCCCGCAGGAATTCGCAATACTCATCTGATGTCCAGCCGCAGTGCAACAGTGGGGGTCCCTAGGCTGCCGATCAACCTGTACAGCACAGACACCCTGCTCAATCCGGTCGCGACCTACCGCCGGATCCGCGAAGCGGGGGCCGCGGTGTGGTTGCCGAAGCACCGGATGTGGGCCATCGGCCGCTATCGGGATGTGCGCCAGGCACTTAGCGACGACGCCACTTACTGCAGCGGCAAGGGAGTCGCGGCCAACCCGCTCACCAATGTGCTCACGGCAGGCCTCACCCTCACCAGCGACGGCGACGAGCATGTGAAACGCCGCCGGTTGCTGTTGCAGTCGCTCTCGGCCAAGGCGCTGCAGTCCGTCGCTCCGGTGCTCAACACCGAGGCCGCCGAGCTTATCGAAAGACTATGCCGTCGCGACGATTTCGACGGAGTCGCCGAGTTCGCGGCCCACCTTCCGATCCGGGTGGTCGCCGATCTGGTCGGGGTTGACATCGACCACGACCGGATGCTCAAGTACGGCCGCGGCGGGTTCGATGTGCTGGGCCCCACCAATCGGCGAACCCTGGTGGCGTATCCGACGGGGTTGGGCATGCTGCGGTACGCACGGACGCTGCGCACCGAGAACGTCAAACCCGGCGGCTGGGCGGAATCGATCCTCGCGGCCGGGCATGACGGCACCCTGAGCAAGGACGAAGCCAAGGCCATGGTGATCGACTTCATCGGCCCAAGCCTGGACACCACGATCCTGGCGTCGGCTCAACTGCTGTGGAGCCTGGGCACCAAACCCGACGCTTGGCAGGAACTGCGGAACAACCCCGATCTGGTTCCCGCGGCGGCGATCGAGGCCGTCCGGCTGGCTTCCCCGGTGCGGGGCTTCACCCGAATGATCAAGCAGGACACCGAGATCGACGGCACCGTCCTGCGCAAGGGGCAACGGGCGGTGTTGCTCTTCGCGTCGGCCAACATGGACGATACCCAGTTCGAGCAACCCGAGGTGTTCTCGTTGCACCGCAAGGGAGCCCAGCTCGGCTGGGGCTTCGGCGCGCACGCGTGCGTCGGGATGTACCTGTCCAAACTGGAGATGCATGCGTTAATGCGCGCGATGATCCCCGAGGTGGCACACATCGGCGTCGGCCAACCCGTCCGGATGTTCAACAACACGCTGCAAGGCTTTGAATCGCTGCGCGCGACCTTCCGCCGCGCGCCGGGGCCGTGAACTACCCGATCAGCACCGCGAACCGCGGCTTGATCACTTCGTCGATGATCGCCAACCGCTCGTCGAACGGAATGAACGCCGACTTCATCGCATTGACGGTGAAGCGCTCCAGGTCGCTCCAGCCATAGCCGAAAGCCTCTACCAGAAGCAGCATTTCGCGGCTCATCGTGGTGTCGCTCATCAGCCGGTTGTCGGTATTGACCGTCACCCGGAAACGTGATCGCGCCAACAAATCGAACGGGTGCTCGGCGATGCTTTTGACCGCCCCGGTCTGCACGTTCGAGCTGGGGCACAGCTCCAGCGGAATTCGCTTGTCCCGCAATATCGATGCCAGCCTGCCGAGCCGAACACCGCCCGCTGGGTCGTCACCGACGTCGATATCGTCGACGATGCGTACACCGTGGCCCAGCCGGTCGGCGCCGCAGAACGCGATCGCCTCGTGGATGGACGGCAACCCGAATGCCTCACCGGCGTGAATAGTGAAGCGCGCGTTGTGGTCTCGCATGTACTCGAACGCGTCCAGGTGCCTGGTGGGCGGGTAGCCGGCCTCCGCCCCGGCGATGTCGAACCCGACCACCCCTTTGTCGCGGAACCGGATCGCCAGCTCGGCGATCTCCCGCGACATTGCGGCGTGCCGCATCGCGGTGACCAAGCAGCGCACCGTGATCCGGCGGCCCGCGGCGGCACAGTCCAGTTCTCCGGCGGCGAAACCCGCCAGCACGCTGTCCAGGACCTCGTCGAAGGACAGCCCGCGGTTGATGTGCAGTTCGGGAGCAAAGCGCACCTCGGCGTACACCACCGAATCGGCGGCCAGGTCCTCGACGCACTCGTAGGCCACGCGGTAGAGCGCATCGGGTGTCTGCATCACGGCGACGGTGTGCGAGAACGGCTCCAGGTAGCGCTCCAGCGACCCGCTGTGCGACTGGGTGCGGAACCAGGTCGCCAGCTCGTCGACGTCGGTGGCGGGCAGTCCGTCGTAGCCGACCTGTCCGGCGATGTCCACCACGGTGGCGGGGCGCAGCCCGCCGTCCAGGTGATCGTGCAGCAAGGCCTTGGGCGCCTGTTTGATCCGCTCCAGGCTCAGCGTCATGCTGCGATCCGATCGATGACCAGCGGGCGCGGAACGGGCCGCGCGTCCCCCACGCTCCAGGCCCCGTCCAGCTCGTCCACCGCGGCGGCGAAGCGTTCCGGGGTGTCGGTGTACAGCGTGAACAACGGCTCACCGGCCATGACCGGCTCGCCGCGGCGACGGTGGATTGTGATGCCGGCGCCGGACTGTACCCGCTCGCCCGGGCGTGATCGGCCGGCGCCGAGCCGCCATGCCGCCAGTCCCACTGCCATCGCGTCGATGTCGCCCATTGTGCCGCCCCGGCCCGCGGTCACGGTTTCCGAATACCTACCAATTGGCAACGGTTGGGCCAACTCACCTCCCTGAGCGGCGATCAGCCGGCGAAAACGGTCCATCGCGGTGCCGTCCCGCAGCGTCTGGGCCGGATCGTGACCGTCGATTCCGGCGAGCTCGAGCATCTCTGCGGCCAGCCGCAGCGTGAGCTCCACGACGTCGGCCGGCCCGCCGCCGGCGAGCACCTCCAGCGCCTCGGCAACCTCGAGCGCGTTGCCGACGGCTGCGCCCAGCGGGGCGTTCATGTCGGTCAGCAGCGCGCGAGTGGGCACCCCGTGGGCGGTGCCCAGCTCGACCATCGTGTGGGCCAGCTCGCGAGACTGTGCCTCGGAGTTCATGAATGCCCCGGAGCCGACCTTCACGTCGAGCACCAGTGCGCCGGCTCCCTCGGCCAACTTCTTGCTCATGATCGAGCTGGCGATCAGCGGGAGAGACTCGACGGTGCCGGTGATATCGCGCAGCGCGTACAGCTTAGCGTCGGCCGGCACCAGCTCCCCGGCGGCGAATATCGCCGCCCCGACATCACGAAGTTGTTCGCGCACCCGCCGGTTGGAGATGTCCGCGGTGAATCCGGCGATGGATTCCAGCTTGTCCAGGGTGCCGCCGGTATGCCCGAGCCCGCGGCCGGCCGCCTGCGGCACCGCCCCGCCACAGGCGACGACGACGGGCACCACCGGAATCGAGAGCTTGTCCCCGACTCCGCCGGTGGAGTGCTTGTCGACGGTCGGCAAGCCCAGATCGCTGAAGTCCATCCGCTCCCCGGTGGCCAGCATTGCCGCCGTCCACCTGGCGGTCTCGCCGCGGTCCATGCCGCGCAACAAAATTGCCATCAGCAGCGCCGACATCTGCTCGTCGGCAACCCGGCCGTCGGTGTAGGCCCCGACGACCCAGTCGATCGCCGCATCGGACAGCCGGCCGCCGTCGCGCTTGGTCCTGATCACCGTCGGCGCGTCAAATACCAAGCCGCTCAAGAACGTTTCCGGCCCAGGTCGTCCGGGCCAAAGGCCTCGGGCAGCAGGTTGCCGAGCTGCCGCACCCCGGCGGGGTGGTCGATCAGCAGCTCGGGGCCACCGTGCTCCAACAAGACCTGGCGGCACCGCCCGCACGGCATCAGCACCGCGCCGGCGTCGTTGACGCACGACAGCGCGATCAGCCGGCCGCCGCCGGTGGCGTGCAGGGCGCACACCACGCCACACTCGGCGCACAAACCGAGGCCGTAGGACACGTTCTCCACGTTGCATCCGGTGACCACGCGATTGTCGTCGACCAGCGCGGCGGCACCCACCCGCAACCGCGAATACGGCGCATATGCTCCGGCGGCTGCCTGGATTGCTTTGTGTCGCAGAATATTCCAATCGATAAGGTGCATCTGAAACCCCGCTCGCCGATCAGCCGACATTTGTAAAGCCACCCTAACTCCGACACGACACACAATCTGGATCGGACTGATCAGTACCGTCACTTCCCTCGTCGAGCTAAGCTCGATTGCCCGGCTAGAGCTGTTTCATCAAGCGTTTCTTTTGGCGGCGATGAATGAGGTGAGGACAACGACGACAACCGCGGATCCCTCAACACCCACGACCCCACCGCCGGCGTCATCGCGCAAGCGCCGGCCCCCACGCACCTTGTATCGGGGGGATCCCGGTATGTGGTCGTGGGTCCTGCACCGCATCAGCGGCGCGACGATCTTCTTCTTCCTGTTCGTCCACGTCCTGGACGCCGCGATGCTGCGGGTGAGCCCGCAGACCTACAACGCGGTGATCCGCGACTACCAGACCCCGATCGTCGGCCTAATGGAGTACGGCCTGGTCGCCGCGGTGCTTTTCCACGGGCTGAACGGAATCCGGATCATCCTGATCGACTTCTGGTCGGAGGGTCCCCGCTACCAGCGCCTGATGTTGTGGATCATCGGCATCGTCTTCCTGCTGCTCATGGTCCCGTCCGGGGTGGTAATCGGCATCCACATGTGGGAGCACTTCCGATGAGCAGCCCTGACCTTCAGCTCGGCCGCGGCCAGACCGCTCCGGTGCGGCAGCGCTTCCACGACCGCCCCGCCAGCCTGGACAACCCCCGCTCACCGCGACGGCGCGCCGGCATACCCAATTTCGAGAAGTTCGCCTGGCTGTTCATGCGGTTCTCCGGCGTCGCGCTGTTCGTCCTGGCGATCGGCCACTTGTTCATCATGCTGATGTGGGACAACGGCGTTTACCGCATCAACTTCAACTACGTGGCGCAGCGGTGGGCTTCGCCGTTCTGGCAATTCTGGGACCTGGCGCTGCTGTGGCTGGCGCAGTTCCACGGCGGCAACGGCCTGCGCACCATCATCGACGACTACAGCCGCAAGGACAGCACCCGCTTCTGGCTCAACAGTCTGCTGCTGCTGTCGATGGGGTTCACGCTGGTGCTGGGCACCTACGTGATTCTGACCTTCGACCCGAACCTCCCCTCTTGAAAGGCTGACCGGTGATCCAGCAACACCGATACGACGTGGTGATCGTCGGCGCTGGCGGTGCCGGGATGCGGGCAGCGGTGGAGGCGGGTCCGCGGGTGCGTACCGCGGTGCTGACCAAGCTGTACCCCACCCGCAGCCACACGGGCGCCGCGCAGGGCGGCATGTGCGCCGCGCTGGCCAACGTCGAGGACGACAACTGGGAGTGGCACACGTTCGACACCGTCAAGGGCGGCGACTACCTCGCCGACCAGGACGCCGTGGAGATCATGTGCAAGGAAGCCATCGACGCGGTGCTCGACCTGGAGAAGATGGGGATGCCGTTCAACCGCACCCCCGAGGGCCGCATCGACCAGCGTCGCTTCGGCGGGCACACCCGCGACCACGGCAAGGCCCCGGTGCGCCGGGCGTGCTACGCGGCCGACCGCACCGGGCACATGATCCTGCAGACGCTCTACCAGAACTGCGTCAAGCACGACGTGGAGTTCTTCAACGAGTTCTACGCGCTGGACCTGGTTTTGACGCAGACGCCGACCGGCCCGGTGGCCACCGGAGTGGTCGCCTATGAGCTCGCGACGGGCGAAATTCACGTCTTCCACGCCAAAGCCGTGGTGCTGGCGACCGGCGGGTCCGGCCGGATGTACAAGACGACCTCCAACGCGCACACGTTGACCGGCGACGGCATCGGCATCGTCTTCCGCAAGGGACTTCCGTTGGAGGACATGGAGTTTCACCAGTTCCACCCGACCGGCCTGGCCGGCCTGGGCATCCTGATCTCCGAAGCCGTGCGCGGCGAGGGCGGCCGGCTGCTAAACGGCGAAGGCGAGCGCTTCATGGAGCGCTACGCCCCGACCATCGTGGATTTGGCACCCCGCGACATCGTCGCCCGCTCGATGGTGCTGGAAGTCCTGGAGGGCCGCGGCGCCGGGCCGCACAAGGACTACGTCTACATCGACGTTCGCCACCTCGGCGAGGACGTGCTGGAGTCCAAGCTGCCCGACATCACCGAGTTCGCCCGCACGTATCTGGGCGTGGACCCGGTCAAGGAGCTGGTCCCGGTCTACCCGACGTGTCACTACGTGATGGGCGGCATCCCCACCACCGTCACCGGACAGGTGTTGGCCGACAACACCGCTACCGTGCCGGGTCTGTACGCGGCCGGCGAGTGCGCGTGCGTGTCGGTGCACGGCGCCAACCGGTTGGGCACCAACTCGCTGCTGGACATCAACGTCTTCGGCCGCCGCGCCGGCATCGCCGCAGCGGCGTACGCGCGGGGCCACGACCACGTCGACATGCCGCCGGAACCGGAGGCGATGGTGGTCGGCTGGGTCGCCGACATCCTCTCCGAGCACGGCAACGAGCGCGTCGCCGACATCCGCGGCGCCCTGCAGCAGTCGATGGACAACAACGCCGCGGTGTTCCGTACCGAGGAGACGCTGAAGCAGGCCCTCACCGACATCCACGCCCTGAAGGAACGGTATTCCCGAATCACCGTGCACGACAAAGGAAAACGCTTCAACAGCGACCTGCTGGAGGCCATCGAGCTGGGCTTTTTGCTGGAGTTGGCCGAAGTCACGGTGGTCGGCGCGCTGAATCGCAAGGAGTCCCGCGGCGGGCATGCCCGCGAGGACTATCCCAACCGCGACGACGTCAACTTCATGCGCCACACCATGGCCTACAAGCAGGGCACCGACCTGCTGAGCGACATCGCGCTGGACTTCAAACCCGTCGTGCAGACCCGCTACGAACCCAAGGAACGGAAGTACTGATGGCCCAAGAAGAAGAGGCCACCGTCGAGGCAGCAGTGGCACCGCAGGTCGAGTCCACACTGGACCCACCCCTGCCGGCGGTCCCCGACGGAGCGGTGATGGTGACCCTCAAGATCGCCCGGTTCAACCCCGACGAGCCCGAGGCTTTCGCCCAAACCGGTGGCTGGCAAAGCTTTCGGGTGCCGTGTCTGCCCAGCGACCGGTTGCTGAATCTGCTGATCTATGTCAAGGGCTACCTGGACGGAACGCTGACCTTCCGGCGCTCCTGCGCGCACGGGGTGTGCGGGTCCGACGCCATGCGCATCAACGGCGTCAACCGGCTCGCCTGCAAGGTGCTGATGCGCGACCTGCTACCGAAGAACGCCGGCAAACAGCTGACCGTCACGGTCGAGCCGATCCGCGGGCTGCCGGTGGAGAAGGACCTGGTGGTCGACATGGAGCCGTTCTTCGACGCCTACCGCGCGATCAAGCCCTACCTGATCACCACCGGCAACCCGCCGACCCGGGAACGGATCCAGAGCCCGACCGACCGCGCCCGCTACGACGACACCACCAAGTGCATCCTGTGCGCGTGCTGCACCACCAGCTGCCCGGTGTTCTGGCAGGAGGGCCAGTACTACGGTCCGGCCGCGATCGTCAACGCGCACCGCTTCATCTTCGACAGCCGCGACGAGGCCGCCGCCGAGCGCCTGGACATTCTCAACGAGGTCGACGGCGTGTGGCGCTGCCGGACCACGTTCAACTGCACCGAAGGCTGCCCGCGCGGCATCCAGGTGACCAAGGCCATCCAAGAAGTCAAACGGGCGCTGATGTTCTCGCGCTAACTCGGCGGGAGTTTCAGGACGCGGTTGTTGCCCGCGTCGGCGACGTAGACATTCCCGGCGGCGTCCACAGCGATGCCCTGCGGGCCGTTAAGACCCTTGAACGGCAGCGTGATTGACGTGTTCGAGGACTTCACCAGCCGCATGACCCGATTGTCGCGGCTGTCGGTCACGTACAGGTTTCCGCCTGCGTCGACGGCCACAAAATCCGGGCGCCCGACCGCATAGGGCAGGACCGTCGCAACGTGCGCCGTCCAGGGCAGTTTCAGCACCCGCTCGTTCTCCCGATCGAGGACGAACAGGACACGGTCGATGCCCACCGCCACGGCCGAGGGACCGTCCAGGCCGCTGAACGGCAGCTCGGTCTGGCCGGTCGAATGCGCGAGCAACTCCAGCACCCGGTTGTGCGCGGAATCGGTGACGAAGACGGCGCGGTCGTTGCGCGGGTCGCGCGAATTGACCGCCACACCAGTGGGCTCCGAAAGGTCGGTGAACGGCAGCACGGTCGAGCCGGTCGATCCTGCCGTCAGCTCCAGTACCCGGTTGTGCGCCGGCTCGGTGACCTCCAAGTCACCCACCTCGTCGACCGCGATGCCGCCGGGATGGTCCAGTCCGGCGAACGGCGCCACGGTCTGGCTGGTCGAGCCCGCGGCCAGCTCCAGCACCCGGTTGTTGCCGCTGTCGGTGACGTAGACGTTGCCCTTCGCATCGACCGCTACGCCCTGGGGCCGGTCGAGGCCGGTGAACGGCAGCACGATCTGCGGCTGCGCTTTCACCGAATGGAACGGGAATTGGTTGGTGACCCGCAGGAAGGCGGCACCGGCGATCACCGCGACTACCGCGACCGCGGCGATGGTCAGCGCCCGGGCCCGCCGACGGTTGCGTGACGGGGACGGTTTCGGGGCTGCGGCCCTAGTCGAGGCGAGCGCGTCGGAAACGCTGGCGACGTCTTCGGTGAGGGCCGCGCGGGCCGTCTCAGCCAGTTCGTGCGCCGACTGGTAGCGCTCGTCCGGTTCCTTGGCCATGCCCCGGGCGATCACCGCGTCGAACCCGACGGGTATCGCCGGGTCGGCGCTGCTGGGTTTGGGGGGCTCCTCGTTGAGATGGGCGACGGCCACCCCCTCGACACCGCCGCCGCTGAACGGCAACTGCCCGGTCAGGCACTCGTAGAGCACACAGGCCAGCGAGTACACATCGGCACGAGGGTCGGCGACCGTCCCGGCCTTGAAGCGCTCCGGGGCCATGTACGCCGGGCTGCCCGGGGCGACGTTGGTGAGCGTCAAGCGCGTGGCATTGGCCTCGTGAACGAGCCCGAAATCGATCAGATACACGAAGTCCTCGCCGACCATCAGCAGGTTCGACGTCTTCACATCGCGGTGCACCAGCCCGGACTTGTGCGCGGCATCCAGCGCCGCGGCAACCTGTTCGACCACCCGCACGGCCTTTTGCGGACTCATCGGTCCATCGCGGTGGAGCACCTGGTGCACATCGACGCCGTCGACGATCGGCATCACCAGATACAGGCGCCCGTCGATCTCGCCGGTCTCGTAGATCGGGATGATGTTCGGGCTGGCCAGTCGGCCCGCCGCATAGGCCTCGCGGCGAAACCGCTCCTGATAGCCCGGCTCGGCGGCAAGTTGCGGCTGCAGCAGCTTGACGGCCACATCCCGACCCAGCGCGGTGTCGTGGGCCCGATACACCGCGCCCATCCCGCCCTGACCGAGTTTGGCGATCAGCCGGTAGCGACCGAACTCCACTTCACTTGTCGACCCCGCCGCCGCAGCGCCCGCCGTGTCGGTGAGGGCGTCTTGCGCGGCGATGGCCAACTCGCGGGCCGTTTGATAGCGGTCGTCGGGGTCGTCGGCCATGCCGCGGGCAATGACCGTGTCGAATCCCACCGGGATTGCCGGGTCGACGTCGGTGGGCTTGGGCGGCGCGCCTTCTTCAGCAATTGCGGGCTGACCGGTCAGGCACTCGTAGAGCACGGCGGTCAGAGCGTAGATGTCGCTGCGGGCATCGAGGGTATGGGCGGCGACGCCGAAATCGATCAGGTACACGAACGCGCCACTCACCAGCAAGTTCGACGGCTTCACATCGCCGTGGACCAGCCCGGTCACGTGGGCGGCTTCCAGTGCCGCGGCAGCCTGCACGATCACCCGCACCGCCACCGTCGGGCGCATCGGCCCGTCGCGGCTCAGCAGATCTTTCACATTGATGCCGTCGACGACGACGGGCATCACCAGATAGAGCCGCCCGTCGACCTCGCCGGCCTCGTAAATCGGGATGATGTTGGGGTCGTTGAGCCGGGACGCGATGGAGACCTCATGGCGGAACCGCTCCTGATAGCCCGGCTCGGCAGCCAACTCCGGCGAGAGCACCTTGATGGCCACTTCGCGGGACATCATCGTGTCGTGGGCCCGGTACACCGTTCCCGTGTTGCCGGTGCGGAGCACCTCGAGCAGCCGGTATCGCCCGAAGACCTCCCCGTCCACCGCCAAGCCCCCCCTCGAGTACCAAGTGCCTGGATGCTACCAACCCGTAGGGTCGCGGCCAGGTATGGCGATTTGGGGGCTCGGGTTAGCTGTGGTACTCGGCCAGCAGCTCGTCGACCACGGTCTCCCAGGACGGGCTGTCCAGGCACAGGCGGCTGGCGGTGAGCAGCAATCGGTCCGGAGATCCGGGCAGCAGCGAGACCGCGAACAACCTGCCGATGCGCTTGTCGAAGAAGGAGCACTGTCGCGCGAACACCTCGGCCACGGTGACTCCGCGCGGTTCCACAGCCCAGGTCCAGCCGCCGCCCGGGCGTGACGTCCAGCTGTCGAAGAACGGCTCGAACACGGTGCCGAGTTCGGGGTGGGCTTCGAACACCGCGTCGACGGCGGCGCGCACCCGCGACTGGTCCAGCCGGGTGTCGGCGAACAGGACCTCCGAGTGCGTGTCGGTTTCCAGATCCTCGATCTCCGGAACCTGATAAACCGCTGAGTAAGACGACATGACCACAGACTTCAAGGCGGGCCTTGAGGGATTCTTGGCGGATTCTTGGAGCCGGCCGTCACACTCTCCTGGCCTGCCTCGTCTGACAGGCATGACCGAGAAAACGACACAGAAAACGCGCATCGAAGCCCTGCCCCCGAACCGCGCCGGCCTGCTGACCCGCGCCATGTACCGCTACGCGAAGCGGCGCTACGGCGAGGTACCCGAGCCGTTCACCGTCATCGCGCACCACCGCGGGCTGCTGATGGCCGGGGCCGTGCACGAGACCATACTCGAGCGGGCCTCGAAAACGTTGCCGGCCAGCGTGCGCGAGTTGGCGGTGTTCTGGACCGCACGCACCGTCGGCTGCTCGTGGTGCGTCGACTTCGCATCCATGCTCCAGCGCCTGGACGGCCTCGACACGAAGCGGCTTAAGGAGATCGACGACTACGCCACGTCTCCTGCGTTCACCGACGACGAGCGCGCCGCCATCGCCTACGCCGACGCGATGACCACCGACCCGCATACCGTCACCGACGAGCAGGTCGCCGACCTGCGGGGGCGCTTCGGCGATGCGGGACTGATCGAACTGACCTACCAGATCGGGGTGGAGAACATGCGGGCGCGGATGAACTCCGCGCTGGGCATCACCGAGCAAGGATTCAACTCCGGTGACAGCTGTCGAATCCCCTGGATAACGGGGCCCGGTGCCACGTAACCAGAGCTACAGTGGCGGAATGCAGGTCTGGGACCTGGGGCCGGGTCGGCTGATGGTTGCCGGCGCGTTCGCCGATCTGGCCGTCCACCACCACCCCGCGGTTCAGGTCACCCTCGGTGGGCGGGCTGCGCTGACCGTCACCCCCGGCGACGACGCGCCCGGCGCGTGCCGGCTGGTCGTGGTCGCCAGCGGCGCCCGTCATGCGGTGCGCTCGGACGCGAGTACCGGAGCGTTGACGCTGTACTTCGGGCTGCACACGCCGCAGGGGGTTGCGCTGAACACGCTGAGCCGCAACCGGGGCCGGCATAGAGGCATCTGGATCGTCGACGACGGAACGAGATTGGCGGAGGCGACGGCCGAGTCCCTGGCGACGAACGGCCCCGCTGCCGCGGCCGATTTCCTGGTCGACGAGCTGTGCGGGACGCAAGACCTCGGCGGCGACGGGGTGCACCCGCAGCTACGGCATGCCTTCGAGGTGGCATCGGGCCGGGTGCCCGATCACGTCGATGTGGCCTCGGTCGCCGACGCCGTCGCCCTGTCCCCCGACTACCTCGGGCGACTGTGCAAACAACAGACGGGCGTGTCCTTTTCGGCTGCGATCCGGTGGATGCGGCTGGTGAACGCGGTGCGCCATCTCGCCGACGGCGTGTCGGTCACCGATGCCGCTCACCTGGCCGGGTTCGCCGACGGTTCGCACGCCAGCCGGGTGTGCCGGGAGATGACCGGCGCGCCGCCGCGCGACTTCGCCGAAGCGGTTCGACGCTCTCGAATCTGACGGATTCGTCCAAGCGACCGAGTCGGCGTCGGCCGCACGCTTGGGATATCCGCTTCACGAATTGGAGAGATTCCCATGTCAGCATCACTTGGTACCCGCGCAAAGGCCGCGCTGGTTCGCACCCTGTTCGCGTTGCCCGAACCGGCCCGCCGACACCTGGCAGGCCCGCCGCTGCGCATCGACGGTCAGGAACTGGCTCTCGACGCGCAGCTGGCAATCCGGCTCAAAAACCGCTCCGGCTCCGACGTTTTCGCCGGTGCCGTCGAGCAGGCCCGGGCCCGATACGACGGCCTTCCGCAGATCATCGGGTATGAACCGCCGGCACCCGTCACGGCGCGGGAGATCGTGATCCCCGCCCGGCACGGCCAGCTCCCGGCCACCCTGTACTGCCCCGCCGACGCACCGCAGCCGTCTGGGCTGCTGGTGTACTACCACGGCGGCGGCTTCACGGTCGGCTCGCGGAGCAGTCACGAGCCGGTGGCCCGATTCCTGGCCCACCAAGCCGGTGTGCGGGTGCTGTCGGTCGAGTACCGACGGGCTCCCGAGCACCCGTTCCCCGCCGCCGTCGAGGACGCGATCACTGCGTTCGAGTACGCGCACCGCCAAGCCGCGGAGCTGGGTTCCGACCCGGGCCGCGTCGCGGTCGGCGGCGACAGCGCCGGCGGCAACCTGGCTGCCGTGACGGCACAACAGGCGGTGCTGACGGGCGGCGCGGTTCCGGCGTTTCAGCTGCTGATGTATCCGCCGACCGACCTCAGTACCCGGCGTCCTGCCTACGATCTGTTCGCGCAGGGCTCCACGATGACGGCCGAGAACTTCAAGTGGGCGCTGGGCCACTATGTACCGCCGGAGGTCGATTTGGCCGATCCGCGGTTGTCACCGCTGTGCGGCGAAGTCACCGGGCTGCCGCCCGCCTATGTCGCCGGCGCCGGATTCGATCCGCTTCGCGACGACGCCGTGGCCTACGCGGGCAAACTGCGAGCCGGCGGAATCCCGGCAACCCTCAGCCTGCAGACCGACCTACCGCACGCGTACCTGAACTTCGTCGGCCTCGGCGGCCGCTTCGCCGAGGCCGGTGTGGAAGCTGCCCGCGCACTCGCGTCAGGGCTCAGGGTTGCCGAGCCAGCGGAGAGCCGGTGAACTTGTCCGGGTTGGCGATATCCCACAGCGCCACGACCTTTCCGTCGCGCACGGTCATCGCGGTGATCCGCGGCGCCATGTCCCAGTGGCCGTCGGCGCCGGTGAAGCCGGGCGTGTAGGCACCCAGTTCGCCGTTGACCAGCGCCAGCTGGTTCGCGGTGTAAAACGCCGGGCCGTAGCGTTGCGCCAGGCCGAACATGAACCGGACCACCTTGTCCGCGCCGTGGATGACGTGCACCGCGGTGGAGACCTTGCCATTCGCATCGCCGGTGAAGGTCACATCGGGATGCAACAGCGCCACCACGGCGTCCAGGTCACCGGCGGCCATGGCGGCCATCAGCTTGCCCACCACCTCGTTGTGGGCGGGATCGGGTTCGGGCGCGGGCTCCGCAGCCACTGCCTTGCGGGCCCGCGACGCCAGCTGCCGGGCGGCGGCCTCGGTGGTTCCGAGCACCTCGGCCACTTCGGCGAACGGCAGGGCGAACCCGTCGTGCAGGACGAAGGCGACCCGCTGATCGGGGCCCAGGCGCTCCAGCACCACCATCGCGGCGAACCGGGCGTCTTCGCGGGCCACCACCTCAGACAGCGGATCGGCGCCGTCAAAACCGGTGACCACCGGTTCGGGCAGCCAGTTGCCGGTGTAGGTCTCCCGCCGGTGTGCAGCCGAGCGCAGCCGGTCCAGACCGAGCCGGCTGACCACAGTGGTCAGCCACGCCCGCAGGTCGGCGATCGGGCTTCGGCTGCCGTGCGCGTCCCAGCGCAACCAGGCTTCCTGCACGATGTCCTCGGCGTCGGCCACGGTGCCGGTCAGCCGGTAGGCAACCGCCATGAGATGTGGTCGCAGCGCCTCGAATTGGGTGACCTGCGTTGAGGTCATCACCCGAGCCTAGCCGCGGTGTCATGGCGGTGCCGATTGTAGGCTCGCGAGCAAGATGTCGAGAAACCTGTGGTTGCACTTCGCCCGGCACGGCGCGGGCATCACGGCACCGATCATCACGCGCGGCGAGGGCGTCACGATCTTCGACGACCGCGGCAACAGCTACCTGGACGCGCTGTCGGGTCTGTTCACCGTGCAAGTCGGTCACGGCCGTGCCGAGCTGGCCGAAGTCGCCGCGCGGCAAGCGGGCACGCTGGGCTTCTTTCCGCTGTGGGGATACGCCACCCCGCCCGCGATCGAGCTCGCCGAACGTCTTGCGCAC
>Ga0335083_10005288_pt1 | contig 16305 bp, 11 predicted proteins | sample Lox_Sample_42_FD_206716 | JGI IMG/M metagenome (GOLD analysis project Ga0335083, IMG submission 206716) | Soil microbial communities from Loxahatchee National Wildlife Refuge, Florida, United States - Lox_Sample_4.2 | ecosystem: Environmental > Terrestrial > Soil > Wetlands | place: USA... | reverse complement strand
GGGTTGGCTTCCGCAATTCTTGCCTGGATTCCCACTTTGGGATCTCTCATTGGCTGTGTCCTGGTTGTATTGGTTGCCGCCACCGACTTTCCCGACAGGGCCTGGATTGCCTACGCCTGCCTGCTTCTGTTTCTAAGCGTTCGGATGCTCGACGATTTTCTATTTATGCCGCTCACAATCGGTCGCAAGCTTCGCGTTCACCCTTTGCTCAGTGTGTTGATGCTCTGCCTTGGCGCCGCAGTCGCTGGAACAACTGGACTTGTTCTCGCGCTGCCTTTATTTGGAGTAGTCGCCGTGATTGGTGAGACGGTTTCTCAAGTTGTAACGGATCGGAAATTAAAAGCACGCTACCGGGCCACGCGACAACTTGTTCCTTTGCAGACAGCGGTTTGATTCAACCAACCTGTCCCGAATTCCCTCTAATGGGAGAGCGCAAAATCTCCCGTCAGGCAACGCTCCAATTCCCTCTACGTGAACAGTTCAATGCCTGCCTGACGCCCAATGGTTTCCAGTTTTTTGTTTGATTATCCTGTTGAATGAATATGGAGCGCCTGAACAATCGGCATCGCTCGTAAAAACTTAAAGCATGATTGAACTCGAACACGTCAGTTCAGATGAAAACTAATGGCGCATACGCCGTTTTCAAAGTGGTTGCATGGCTCGCGGCAATCGGCGTCTTATGCCCGTCTCACGCGCCTGCGCAGTCAGATTCTTCGGATGATGTGCTGAAGGGACTCATGGCACCCGGCTCGTCTGAAAGACCCTGGCGGCCGCCGGATATGATGGGATTTGCCGAGGTGATTAAGGCCAGGGTGCAACCGGAAGCTGATCCCCAAAAGAATTACGATTTGGCCGACCTCATTGACCTTGCCGAACGCGCCAATCCGGAAACGAAATTTGCCTGGGAACAGGCTAAACAGGCAGCAGCAGCAGTCGGCCTCGCGCAGAGCGAATATTTTCCAATCCTCGCGTTGAACGCTTCAGCAGGTTATTCGCGCGAGCCTGTCCCGGTGCCGGAATCCGCCACCACGGCGGGCTACCTGGATCTCAAAACTGAACAAGCGCAGCCGGTCGCAACGCTCGAATGGGTTCTGCTCGACTTCGGACGGCGCAAATCCAGCGTGGTTGCAGCGAAAAATCATTTGCTCGCAGCCAACTTTGGCTTCAATGCGCGGCACCAGGAGATTATTTTCAATGTGCAAAGCGCCTTTTATGAATATTGCAAGGCACGCGGGCGCATTGACGTGGCACAGTCCGCGCTCACCTCGGCGCTGGAGGTCCAGCAGGCGGTGGAGGAGCGTTTTAAGTACGGTCTGGCCACCGCGCCCGATGTTTCGCAGGCGCAACAGCAGGCGGCTTCGGCGACCTTCGATCTGGAGGACGTGCAGGCCAAGGAACGTGACACCCAGGTGGTTCTCGCTGAAACCATCGGCATCACGCCCACGGTTCCCCTGCACGTGGTGGATTTTTCAAAGCTGCCTGTGCCTACCAATCTTGAGGACACGGTCGAACAGGTGATTGACCGGACTTTGAAACAGCGCCCCGACCTCATGGCACAAGTGGCCCTTCTGAGCGAGAAGGAGGCTGAAGTACGCCACGCTCGCACGGCTTACTACCCGACCCTTGCGTTTGTGGGCGAGGCGGGTTGGTCGTTTGATAATTCGCAAATGAAATTTGCCGGCAATGAGCTTCCGTGGTCGTCCACCCAACAACCGGTTTGGGGTGCGGGGCTTTCGTTGACCTGGTCGTTGTTTGATGGAGGCTCGCGCAAGCATAAGTTGGAGCTGGCCGAGGCCGAGCACGCGGCGGCCCAGCACGCCCTGGAGAATTCTAGCGATGAGGCCATCTCGCAGGTTTGGCAATCCTATACTGACACCAAGCTGGCGATCAGCCGATTGGACGTGGCCACCGCATTGGTTGACGCCTCCGAAAAATCGTACCAACAAACTTTCGAGGCTTACCAAAACGGATTGAGCAGTCTCGTGGATGTTTTGTCGGCGCGGCGTGAACTGAGCCAGGCGCGCTACACGCAGCTCGACACGCGGGCGACGCTGCTCGAATCCACTGCCGCGTTGGCCTTTGCCTCCGGCGACCTCGGGCGGCAACTGCTGGAACGAAAACCTTGGAGACCTGAAAACTGAACCATGAATTTGATCAAACCCAACAAAATCCGCGCGGCAGTCGGCGGTCGCTTTATCAGCAGGATGCTATGGCAAACGGCCGCCGGAATGAATCTGATTTTACTGACCGGCTGCCGGGGCGCACCGTCCATCAATGTGCTGGGTTCGTTCTTTCCGGGGTGGATGTTTTGCATGGCTATCGGTGTGGTGGGAGTACTGCTGCTTCGCCTGGTTTTTATCAAGATAAACATTGAACCGCATCTGCCTTGGCGGGTGCCCGTCTATATCTGTCTTTGGATTTTAATCACGCTGCTCTCATGGTTGCTGTTTTTCAGGAATTGAAATTATGCCCGAAGAAAATCCCATTCCAGCCGAGCCAACCAAATCGGATTCAAAACCTGATCCGAAGCCGGATCCCAAAATCATCGGTCAAAGAATCGCTCTGGCTATCGTCATCGCCACGCTGCTCGTGGCCGCCATCGCAGCTTGGACGCATGATTACCGGCCGGAGACGGATGACGCGACACTGCGCGCGAATTTCATCGGCGTCGCTCCGCAAGTTAGCGGCCATATCGTCGAGTTGGATGTCAAGGACAACCAATTTGTCAAAGAGGGCGATCAGTTGTTTTTGGTTGACCCACGCCCTTACGAAGACGCGGTTGCCAGCGCGAAAGCCAACTTGAGTCTCACGCGCAAGGAAGTCGGGGCTTTGCAAGAGGCATTGAAAGTGGCAGACGCCTCGATCGTCAGGGCGGAAGCGCAGCTCCTTGCGGCTGAGGCATCGGTCGAACGCGCCGAAGCGGAATACGAGGAAGCGGATGACCATGTTAAACGGCTTGAGCCGTTGCTGGCAAAAGAATTCGCCACGGCCGATCAGCTCGAAGATGCGCGAACACGGCGATTAGTGGCAGACACAAGTGTTCGCGAGGCCCAGAGACTTCAGGCGGCGGCGGCAGCCGCTGTGGATGAAGCAAAAGTCCAACGCCTCAAGGCTGACGATGACATCGGCCAGGAAGGCGATGTGAACGCGCGGATCGCCGCCGCCGAGGCCCAGCTCCACGAAGCCGAGTTGAATTTGGAATACTGCCGTGTGACCGCGCCATTTAACGGCAAGGTAGTGAACTTCAACATTTCCCTTGGTGAGTTTGCGCGGGTAGGCGTAGATGTCTTCACCCTTGTGGATACGCGCACATGGTATGTCGTCGCCAACTTCCGCGAAACGTATCTCAAACATATCGAGGAAGGTTCGCCAGCGGAAATTTATCTGCAATTCAAAGGCGGGAAGCGGTTCAGAGGCAAAGTCGTCGGTCTCGCGTGGGCCGTCGTTCCCGAAGATGGAACCTGCGCGATGGGTTTGCCCGATGTGCCGCGCAATCTGGACTGGGTGCGGCTGGCGCAGCGTTTCCCGGTGCGCATCCAGGTGGAAAATCCTGACGACAGTTTCCGCGTCGGAGCTTCCGCCGTGGTGACCATTACCGGACCGGCTCCGGAACCAAACCCGGCGGCAAATCCGTAGAACTAGAGCACTTGTGACCGCGACGCTGACAGCTCCAAGTTTATGGATTTCCCAATTTGCGGAATTCCTGCGCCGTGAACTCGCTCCCACGCCCGGCCGTTGGCAGGCCACGCTGCGTATCACGCTGGCCTGCATCGCTTGCACGATTCCAGTAATGGCCTTTCATTTGAAAGAGCCGCTCTTTGTGATGATCAACATGTTCCTCGTCTCCAAAACTGACATCTCAACCACGGTGATGGGAACGCTTATAGGAATCCTTGCTGCCACTATCGGTTCCGGATTGTTGCTGCTCAGCTTTCTCTGCGTGCTCGACATGACGTGGCTGCGCGTGTTGTGGATTCCGGCAGGCATCGCGCTGGGATTACTGCTCACCCGGATCATGACAATCGGGGTGGTGGGATTAACCATCGGCATCATACTCGGCTTTGGCATTACACTTCCCGACAGCGGTTACCCGATCGAAACTTTGAACCGTTTGCCGTTCTACTTTTGGTGGGCGTGGACGCTGGGACTCAGTGTCAATCTAGGGGTGCAATTGCTGCTGCGCCCGGAAACTTCCAAGTCGGTGCTCCTGCGCGGATTGACCAGCCGCCTCGACGCGGTCGAAAGGCTGCTGCTGCGGCTGGCTGCGGCCAAACCCGCCGATGCAAATCCGTCGTCACTCGTTCCCCTCGCCATGGCAGGCGTGGTGGAACAAATGCGCCAGCTCAAGCTGACCGGCGCAGTCGAGCCCTGGCTCAAAAAATACGCGGCCGAACTGCGCGCGCAATTCATCGTCGTTGACCGCCTTGTGACGGCGGCGGTCGTGCTCGAGGCGCAGGGAGTTCCATCCGCGAATGGAGCGGTTCAAAAACGGCTCCTCAACCTGGCGGAAGCCTGCGCCCGCTGGCGCACCGCGATTCAGCGTCACGAGCTGCCGGCAATTTCCTCAGCGCCAGCCGCCGACGCCGGAACCATTTCGGATCAAGATGCCTTGCCGGCGCTGGCGGAAATGGAACGCGCCGCCGAGTTGATGCCCTTCACCTTTCCGGGCCGGGAATTGCCGGAGGAGTTGAAGCCGGTGCCTGGCCAGGAGAAAGGCGGAGTTCTCGTTCCTGATGCCTTCACAAATCCCGAATACATTCGTTTTGCCATCAAAGGAGCGCTCGCCGGTTTTATCTGCTATCTCATTTTTACGCTGTGGGATTATCCAGGCATTTACACTTCAACCATCACCTGTATCGTTTGCTCACTCTCGACGGTCGGTGCCAGTGTGCAGAAGGGCATCCTGCGTTTCGCCGGCGCGGCTGTTGGCGGCCTGCTCGGACTGATATCCTTGATGTATATCCTCCCGAATCTCGACACACTGGGAGGATTTTGGCTGCCGTTCGGCGCGGTCACGGCACTGGCGGCCTATATCAACTTCGGCAGTGTGCGGATTTCCTACTGCGGCTTCCAGATTGGCCTGGCCTTTTACAAATGTGTCCTGCAAACCTATGGCACCTATACCGAGTTGCGCGTGGTGCGCGACCGGCTTATCGGCATCGCGCTGGGACTCCTGGTGTTCGGATTAATTAACAGCCGGCTCTGGCCGGTGACGGCGCTGGGAAACCTGCGTGTGAAACTGGCGTCCATTCTGCGCACGCTTGCAAAACTCGCCAGCCTGCCCGACACGGATGAAGATCACGGACTGCGATTGACGGAGGCTTACGCCCTGCGCCTGCAAATTTATCAGAATTTCGGCGCGGTCAATGAATTGCTCGAAAGCTCGAAGTTCGAGTCCGGCGCAGAACAGCGCAGGTGGTTGGAAGTCGTTGGCGACACGGCGCAGGCGTTGTTTCTGCATCAGCTCGTCATCATCCAGCATCGGTCTGACTTGCGGCCGTCCTATGTGCCGGAGCCGCTACGTGCGGAGGCGGCCCGATTCCGGGCCACGCTGGCCGAGGTGATGCTGAATCTTGCCGACCGCGTGGAGGGCAAACCCGAAAGTCCCATGCCCGACCTTTTAGCCGCGCTGGCGGAATTTGAAAAAGCCGTCACTACGCAAATCAGAAATGTGACCGACGCCAGCGTCGCCACGCAAGTCCGCGCCCGTCTTACGCTCTACCAGGAAACCGTCCCGATTGTGATCAAACTGATGAACATGCGAACTGCGTAAAGAGCGGCATGACCAAAGCACGGCTCTGCTCGCAGCAATCCCAAAATCCAAGTTCAAATTTGTAAGGATTATTTTTTGCTAACGCGAACCAACCTTCCATAGTTCCGCTCGACTTTCAGAATCCCAGCACATCAGTGACTCGCTCGAAAGAAAGATCCCAAAAACTGTCGCAGGTACAATGGCACAAGGCTACGCAATACGCTAGAGCTTGGGTGTGAATAGAATTTGCACTGAATTAGCCTCCGCCCGGAAGTCAGCTCCGGACATGACAGATTTTCACTTGAGCGCAATGCGGCAGATCGCTGCTCACATCGGCGGGATGGCACTGGCCATTTTCCGACACAAAGAAATCAATTTCAGGTTTCACTGGAGTGGCATCTGCCGCGCGATTTCATCAGTTGTGGCCTCGCTCGAAAGAGGGAGTGAGAAGTCCGGCGCAAGTCCAATAGTTTTTAACCCGCGTGCAAAATAAGATTTCAATCGTGATTAAATTGGAATCATCGTTGAATGCAACTGTACGAGAAGCATGCGGTCCTCAGTTACTGGCCCTGCACATCGCCGACTCGGAGTTCACTTGCTTTCCAGTGCCCGTGAAACAAGTAAAACCAAGTCCGACACTTTATCAGAAAGAATTTATCCGGATTATCAGAGAAAAACCGAAATCGAGTGTGCTAATCAATCGACGTTTGTCCGGAGTGGTTAGTTTCCGGAGACACTCGAAGCCGTCAAGTTTTCAGCTTTTAAAAAAATTTCGGCAAAGAAGGGAAACTATATGGATGTCCTAACACTCTCTCGAATCCAGTTCGGTGCAACTATAGCGTTTCATTACATCTACCCGCCGTTGAGCATTGGCTTGGGCATTATTCTGGTCATCATGGAAGGGTTGTGGCTCAAGACCAAAAATCCGCTCTATCATCAGATGGCTCGATTCTGGACGAAAGTCTTTGCCCTTACGTTTGCGGTCGGGGTCGCGACAGGCATCGTGATGGAATTTGAATTCGGCACCAACTGGGCAACCTATTCACGTTTCGTCGGTGATATTTTTGGAAGCGCGCTCGCGGCGGAAGGAATTTTCGCCTTTTTTCTTGAGTCCGGGTTTCTCGCCATTTTGCTTTTCGGCTGGGACAAGGTCGGACGAAAACTGCACTTTTTCTCCACTTGCATGGTTTGTCTCGGCGCGCACTTTAGCGCGGTATGGATTGTCGCGGCAAATTCCTGGATGCAAACGCCCGCCGGCTATCACATCGTCGGCGAAGGCATGCACGCCCGGGCGGAAATTACAGACTTCTGGACGATGGTGTTCAATCCGTCGTTCCCCGACCGCTTGTTTCACACCGTTTGCGGCGCGTGGTGTGCGGGGGCATTCCTTGTTGTCAGCGTGAGCGCCTGGTATCTGCTGAAGAAGACGCATCTGGAATTCGCGCGTGCGTCGCTGAAGGTCGGTCTGACCGTTGCGCTGGTTTCGTCGCTGTTACAAGGGTTTTCCGGGGACAGGAGCGCGAAGGATGTGGCCATAAACCAGCCAGCCAAACTCGCCGGGTTTGAGGGTCTCTACGACACGTGTTCCAATGCGCCTCTCACCGTCATCGGCTTTGTGGATGAGAAAGACGAAAAGACAATTGGGTTTAAGATCCCTGGAATGTTGAGTTTTCTCGCGCACAGCGATTTTCACGCTCCGGTCACGGGCCTCAAGGCATTTAAGCCGGAAGACTGTCCGCCGGTCGCGGCATGTTTCCTGTTTTTTCACGGAATGGTGGGCATCGGCTTTGCGTTGATCGGCATCGCGGCGCTGGGTTTTTTATATTTCCGCCACGGCTCGTTGCATGAACGGCGCTGGCTGCTATGGATTCTGGTTTTTTCAGTAATCGGCCCGCAACTCGCCAATCAACTCGGCTGGTTCGCCGCAGAAGTCGGACGCCAGCCATGGATTGTCTATGGTCTGATGCGCACGCCGGAAGGGTTGTCCGCCGTGGTCAAAGCGAACGCCGTTCTCACGTCACTGATTTTGTTCACGTTCATTTACTTTCTGCTGTTCGCCGTTTTCATTTATTTGCTCAACGACAAAATTCACCACGGCCCGGACGATGCGGATTTGATTCCGTCCGGCAAACTGGCTTTACCCGAACCGCTCGTGCATGAACTAAAATAAATTTATACCATGAATCTCGACCTCAACACCATCTGGTTCGTCCTCATCGGCGTGCTGTTCACCGGCTACGCGATGCTCGACGGTTTCGATCTCGGCGTCGGCGCGCTGCATCTGTTTACCAACAAGGACGAGGAACGTCGCATGATGCTCAATGCCATCGGGCCGGTCTGGGATGGCAACGAAGTCTGGCTTGTTACCGCCGGTGGTGCGCTCTTTGCCGCGTTTCCCAATGTGTATGCAACGATCTTCTCCGGGTTTTATCTCGCATTTTATTTATTGCTCGCAGCGCTGATTTTTCGCGGGGTGGCGATTGAATTTCGCAGCAAACGCCCGGAACGCTGGTGGCGGCAAATGTGGGATGTAAGTTTTTCCGCTGGCAGCATCCTGGCCGGATTGCTTATCGGGACTGCACTCGGCAACATCGCCTGGGGCGTGCCAATTGACGCCAATGGCGAATATGCAGGCACATTTATCGGATTGTTAAAACCGTATCCTCTGCTTGTCGGCGTGACGACCGTGGCATTGTTCATGATGCACGGCGCGATTTACGGCGTGATGAAATCCGAAGGCACCTTGCACGACAAACTGCGCGTATGGGCGATGCGCTGCATCATTTTCTTTGTCATCTGCACTGTTACACTGACGATGGCCACGCTGCTTTACGTGCCGCACATGGCCTCACGCGTGCGGGAAGATCCATGGCTCTTCAGCATAGCGCTGTTGAACATGTTATCTATTGCCAATATTCCGCGTGAATTCCATCACGGAAACGACGGGAAGGCATTTTTGTCGTCTTGCGCCGCCATCGTGACTTTGATGGTGCTGTTCGCGTTGAACATATTTCCGAACCTGGTTTACAGCCTGTCCAACCCTGAAAACAGCCTGACAATTTACAACGCCGCGTCATCGCCTAAAACGCTCGGCATCATCCTCATTATCGCCTGTATCGGCGTACCGGTGGTCATCGCCTATACCGTCTGCATCTACTGGATTTTCCGAGGAAAGGTGAAGCTCGATAAATTAAGTTACTGAACCGGGTTATTGGGCAAGTTTGGATATTTCATTACCTGCGTTACGAGATTGTGGGAACATCATTGAATAAAACACATTTGGCAACTAACAGCTTGACGTCACCCTATATTTCGACGGCCCGGAACCTATCCCTCAAGGAATACGCTTTCCTGCGAGAGGAAATTCGGCATCAGGACAATCTCATCAATGCCAGGCTTTCCTGGCTGGTGAGTTCGCAATCATTTTTGTTGAGCGGATTTGCGGTCACACTCAATGGCTCGGCTCAATCGCTGTTCCCGATATACGCGAAATTGAATGTTATCCTCGTCAACTCACTGCCCGTGGCGGGACTGGTGACAGACTTGGCAAGTTATCTGACGATTTGGGCCGCCATATCACGGATGAGGAATATCCGGCATCTTGCTGGAAGCTCGCATCCGCCACACCTTCCGCCGGTGCAAGCTAATGCATTAACACGAAGTTTGGGCCTATCCGGACCAGTTTTGATACCGATTGTTTTTCTTACGGTATGGCTGGCGATACTTGTTGAACGGTGGATGTTGTAATTTTGCAACAATAATCAAGCTAGTCAGGCCATTCGCACCAGACCTAGACGCACTGCCTCTCTGACAGCGGCTGTTCTGCCGGCTACCCCGAGCTTTACTAGTAAGCTCGCCACGTGTGTTTTAACCGTACCTTCCCCAATGAAAAGTTGAACCCCGATTTCCTTATTGCTCTTTCCCGAAGCGACGGATTTCAGAACCTCCAATTCTCTTGGGCTGATTTGGGGCTTTTGTATTCGATCCACGAGTTTTTGCGCAATTTGTGGCAGGAGAAAAACCTCACCTAGATAAACGCGTCGGATTGCTTCGAGCAACGTCTGTTGGGTGCAGTCCTTGAGGAGATACGCCCGTGCCCCCGAACGAACGGCACGTTGAATATCCTCCTGGCTCTCGAAAGTGGTCATTACGATCACCTTCGTTTGGAGATGCAATGCTGTGACTTCCGCAACCACATCTAGGCCGTCCACGCGCGGCATGCGGAGGTCCAGCAGGACGATATCGGGCGTGTGCCGCTTGATGAGCGCCAAAGCCTCATCTCCATCGCTCCCTTCGGCCACGACTTTCATATCCCGCTCCTGTTTCAGGTTTGCAACGATTCCCTGCCGCACGATGGGGTGATCATCCGCAACTACGATTCGAATTGACGGCTTCCTTGCCGGCTGCCGCGTGTTCAAGTGCAGGTCTGGCTCTGCGTCGCAAGTTATCGTTTTCATAATCCAATGAATCTACATGACCGGTTCAAAAATCCACAATCCCTCTTTCGGAAGAGTTCTAACTCTCCCTAGAATCCAATAGGAGAGGCGAAGACGAACAATACAAAGCCTGATCGGCTGGCCCAAGCCCGAACGCGATGCTTTCGAGCTTTACTTCGTAGAGGGCTTCGAGCCAGAGGAAGTGGTGATGGTTGTTAGTCAGCCAGTCACCCAAGTACGAGAATTGATTGCCCAAGTCCAGCGGCTGCTGAGAACAGAAGTGCTTGAACAAGCCCTGGTATAAATTTGACTCCGAACTTTCCAGAGGACGGTATCACTACAAAGCCGAGACCGACCTAGACGGAAAGGGCTGCTTCTGAGCCGCGCATCGCGGCTTTTTTTCATACTTTGACTGCCTGCAAAAACGTCAGCAAAGGTGTTGGAAATGTGCTGGGCTGGGTAGTCGCGGTTTTGGCTTGACTCAATCGGTAAAATCGGCATTTTTAGGGCTGAAAACGCGCTTGAGGCGACCGATTCCGACCCTCGCCTTTTTTTGTATTTCCTCTGGACGCCCATAGCCCCCAACTTTTTGCAGTTGGAGCGTTTTGCCTTCAGATTCCATTTAATCTATATTGGATTTTGGCAAAGAGAAGTTGGAAAAAAGGAATTGAAATCAATCCAATCTTCCTGCACTTTTCCTGCACAACTGTGTAAGTCGTTGATGCTGAATGGAGCGGGTGAAGGGAATCGAACCCTCGTCTCAGGCTTGGGAAGCCCGCATTCTACCATTGGACCACACCCGCATCGCGCATAGTCTCAAACTTCGCCTGTCAACTGTCAAGCCGGCTGATGGCTTCGCGCAGGCCTTTCTCGATCAAAACCCGTCGGGCGGGTGATTCAATCTTCCCGCCATCCGGCTCGCGCACGTAAAAGCTGTCAATCGCCGCACCGCGTTCGGTCAAAATGCGCGCCGCTGCGATGTCCACGCCGAGGCTGGCGAATGTTTGCGATATGGCGTAAAGCAAGCCGAGGCGGTCTTCGCCTTCAATTTCAATCAGCGTTCGCGTCTCCGAAACCTGGTTGTCAAAATGAATGCGCGTGGGCATTCGCTCTCCCGCGTAGGCTTCGTAAGCCGGGCGTTCTGTCATGGAACGGGCAATGAGTTCCGGCAAATCTGCCGGTTCGCCCGACAATATCTTTCCCAGCAATTTGGAAAATTTTTCGCCCAACTCGGCTGTCGCGGGATTTCCTGTGCGCGCCTCTTGCACCAGGAACGTATCCAGTACGATGCCATCCGTACGGGTCAGAATCTGCGCGCTGAGAATGTTCATCTGCGTCGCGCTCAACGAACCGGCGATTTTATTAAAGAGACCGGCCCGGTCCCAAGTGCAAACCTTCACCTGGCTGTAGCCGCGGTCTGGCTCATCGTGAAAAGAAACAATCGGCAGCAACGCCCGGTCCTGCGACTCTACCAACTGGCGCATAAAACGGTGCGCCACCGTAATATCGTCTAAAATTTCTTTCGCTGTCCGGATTTGAAAATAACGCAATGGCAGGTTTGAAAAGTGCGCGACGATTTCGTCGTCGGCAATTTCGTTGGGTGCCAGCTCGCGAACTTCTTCAAGGAGAGTTTCCAGCCGCTTTTCCTCTGCGAGAATAAATTCGGTGCCTGCACTCAATAAAACCAGTGCGCGCGAATGCAATTGCCAAAGTAACGAATCCTTGAAGCCGTTCCATAGCTTGTCGCTCGTCCCCTCCGAATCCGCAAAGGTCAATAGCGTCAGCGAATTGAGAGTCTCAATGTCTTCAATGATGCGCGCAAAATCGCGAATTACCGCGTCATCCTCCAAATCGCGCCGTTGGGAAACTGTCGCCATCACGAGATGGTTTTCGATAAGCGAGCGCAGCATGTGCGTGGCCGCCTCGTCCAAATGCAAACGCCTGGCCGCGCGCATTGCCATTTCCGCGCTCACCTCGGCATGTCCTTCCCCTTTATGATGGTCGGATTTGCCCACGTCATGCAGCAGCAACGCCAGGTAAAGCAAGCCCGGGTGCGCGAGCCGTTGAAATAACGGCGCATAGTTTTTGTATGGCGGTTCTTGCGCCTCCCAGATCTTGTCTAATTGTCCGATACACACGAGAGTGTGCTCGTCCGCCGCGTATTGGTGATAAAACTCATGCTGCACCAGGCAGGTCAGCTTCCCAAATTCAGGGATGTATTTGCCCAGCAAATTGACCTCATGCATGGCCCGCAAGGTCGGCGCCACTTCCCCGCGTCGCTCCAGGATCGTCATGAATGTTTCGCGCACCCGTTCGTCATTCAAAAAATCGCGGTCCACCAGCGAGAGCGACTGCCGGATGAGTTGCGCTAAATCCGGATGCAGTTGCAATCGCCGTTGCTGGGCATGTAAAAAAGCGCGCATCAAACGCCGAGGGTCTTCGCGGAAAATGCGCGGCGATGCTGCCCGCACCTCGCCATTCTCGAAGATAAAACCGTCCACCGGCACGGGCGCGCGGCGTTTGGGGAGCCAACGGCGCAGCGAAAGGCGGCTCTGTTTTTCCGGGATCAACGCCATCCGCTGCTCCAGCGTGCGCGTGATGAGGAAAATATTCCGCATGTGCGTGTAAAGCTCGCGCATGAATTTTTCAATCCGCTTGCTCGGCGAACGGTCATGCCAGCCCAGAGCCAGGGCCACTGCCGGCTGCAGATTTTTTCCCAGGACATCCATCGGCCGGTTGATGTGATAATGCAACTCCGTCCGCGTGCGCAGCAGGAAATCGTGCGCCGCCTCCAACTGTTTGCGCTCCGCATTGCTCACGAACTGCTCTTCCAATTCTTTGAGCGAACGCGCCCGGTATTTGAAAAACGCCATCCACAATAAATTCTGGTAGTCGCGCAGGCCCCCGCATCCATTCTTAATGTTCGGCTCCTGCATGGTCGCGGAATTGCCGTATTTGGCGCGCCGCGTCTCCTGGTCTTCCAGGCGGCTCTGAATATATTTTTCCTCATAACCGTCCACGCATTTGGCGATGAGCGTTTTTTGAAATTTCTTAAAGAGCGTTTCATCCCCGATAATCAGCCGTGCTTCGATGAGTGACGTCTTGGATTGCATGTCCGCATTTGCCACTTTGACGCAATCGTCAATGCTGCGCACCGCATGCCCCACTTTCAGTCCGATGTCCCAAAGCGGATAAAGCACACCGTCAATCAACTTGGACAAATACGGCAGCGGTTTGCCCGAAGCGATTTGGCCGTCCTGCAAAAACATGAAATCAATGTCGCTAAACGGATTCAACTCCGCCCGCCCATAGCCGCCAATGGCTACCAGCGCCAGGGGAGGGAATTCTTTTTGCGCCTGCTCCGAAAGGCTGCCACGCGCCGCCTCCCAGAGATGCCGCAGCAGCGCATCCAGCACCGCAGCGCGCGCGCGGCAAATCTGCAATCCGCTGGCGCCGCCGCGATGCAAAATCTTCAGGCGATGCGTCTGGACATGCAGGAACGCCTTGTAGGCAGCGAGGTTTTCGGCCAGGGTGTTTTTCGGCGGCAAATTGAGACGCATGGCTGCGTCTGTTTCGATTTTCCTGATTAAATCCTGCACCGCGCTGAATTTTACGATTTATGCCCCTTGTTTCAAGTTTTCTGCAACAAAATCCGTTTTAAACCGATATAAAGGAGTGATTTTAATCAAAGCTCTTTGCGGGAAACCTTGTTGTTTGAACGGTAACCGCTAAATTTTTTCAAAATGTCCGTGCCACCCGATCCCGATGCCGCGTTGATGCTTCGCGTCAAACGCGGTGACCGCGCCGCTTTTGCTGAACTGGTTGATAAATACAAACAACCCGTGATCAACTTTGTTTACCGCTCCCTTCGCGACGAGAGCGAGGCCGAGGACCTCGCGCAAAACGTCTTCCTGCAGGTTTATAAATCCCGCAGCCGCTACAAACAAACCGCCAAATTTTCCACGTGGCTTTTTACCATCGCCCGCAACCTGTGCCTGAATGAATTGCGCCGCCGTTCGCGTCACCCGGCTGAATCGCTCGAAGAAACGCATGCAGACAACGAAGACCAGCCGGCGAAACAGTATGAGGATAAATCGCAATTGGCCGCGCACGAGGAAGCATTGCATGGCGAACTGGCCGATAAAATCGAAGAAGCGCTCTCTGAACTGCCCGAAAACCAGCGCAGCGCCATTCTCCTCTGCCGCCAGGACGATTTGAGCTACGAACAAATTGCCAAAATTCTGCGTTGCTCGCTTTCCGCCACCAAATCCCTCATCCATCGCGGCCGCGAAACGCTTAAGGAAAAGCTCAAACCGTATTTGAAGACTGGTGACTGGTGAGGCCCGGGCCTATTTGTTACGTCTAACCACGTGTTCGCGACGAGACAGAATCTGTTTAACATTCTGATAGGCCGTGACCCACTCCGGGCTTTGCTTAAACTCAATCGCTCCGGAAGTATCTGGAAGATCTCTGTCAGACAAAGCAAGGGACTCCTCGCACTCGTGCAATCGTCTAAGGCGCGCGAGTAACCGTTTTGTAGGAAGCGCCTCCAACTCCGCCATGGCCATGGGGAATATGCGTTTGCGCTTCATGCATTATCGGTCCCGCTTCAAAAGAAATTCCGCCAGCGCTTCCAGCGCAACGGCTTTACCTTTGAAAATCTTCAGCGCTGCAAATGCTTTGCCTGTCAATTTCTCTGCTATTACCCGCGACTTTTCCAAGCCCACAATCGCCGGGTACGTCGCCTTTTGCACGGCGACGTCTTTGCCTGCCGTCTTGCCGAGTTGCTCGCTCGTTTGCGTCACGTCCAAAATATCGTCAATCACCTGGAAGGCCAAACCCACGTGATAACCGAAGTCCGTCAGGGCGGCCAATTGCGCCGGCGTACAGTTCGCACTCATGCCGCCGAGCCGTACGGAACAGCAGAGCAGGGCGGAGGTTTTCCGTTCGTGGATGAATTTCAATTCCGCCTCGGAAATCTTTTTACCTTCCCCCTCCAAATCCGCCACTTGCCCGGCAATCAATTGCAGCGATCCTGATGCCTTCGCGATTTCCAAAATGATTTGGGCATGTGGATAACGCGGCAGTTTCTTGCATTGAGCGGCGATCTCAAACGCCTGCGTTAGCAGCGCATCGCCGGCTAAAACCGCCACGCCTTCGCCAAACACCTTGTGGTTCGTCGGTTTGCCGCGCCGGAAATCGTCATTGTCCATCGCCGGCAAATCGTCATGGATGAGCGAATAGGTGTGGATGCACTCGACCGCGCATGCCAGCGGCAGCGCATCCTTTTCAGCACCGCCACACGCCTGCGCCGCCGCCAGGCAAAGCGCCGGACGCATCCGTTTGCCGCCGGCAAAAATCGAATAACGCATCGCTTTATGGATGGTCGCCGGCTTGGTTTTTTCCGGCGGTAAAAAGGCATTGAGAGCGCGGTTCACCGTTTCGGTGCGCGTGGTCAGAAAATGTTGCAGGTCAAATGGTGTCTTCCTTAGAGGCATGCGCCGTTGTTTTTAATGTAAAAAGCGCGTGTAGGCAAGCCAGCTTCGCGTTCGGTAGCGTCTTACTTTGAAATTAGAAACCCATGTTTCTAATTATTTCAGCACATGTATAATGAAAAAAATCGATCCAACCAACAATACGACATCCACTGTGATACTATACCAATAAACCACTGGTTCTCTTCCTTTATCATTTCCCAATTTCAATTCTTTGTAGAGGCTCCCGACGCAAAAAAGAATGCATGTAACCCCCAATAGTATTCCGACTATTTTCATTTTGTTTTGGCCTTGATAATTTGAAATGGCACACCGTCATCTTCCCAAATTATGCATGACTTGTTCCTGGTAACGCAATCCGGCCGCCACCCCCACCGGCGCCATCTCGTCCAGGCTCTTCAAATCTTCGGCGGTTAATTCCACCTTCGTGGCGCCAACGTTCTCTTCCAAATATTTCCGCCGCTTCGTCCCTGGAATAGGAACGATGTCTTGTCCCTGTGCCAATACCCACGCAATAGCCAGTTGCGATGGCTGGCAATGCTTGCGCGCCGCCATTTCCTTGATGCAATTCACCAGGTTCAAATTCTTCTGGAAATTTTCGCCCTGGAACCGCGGCGAACGT
>Ga0335083_10005287_pt1 | contig 16305 bp, 13 predicted proteins | sample Lox_Sample_42_FD_206716 | JGI IMG/M metagenome (GOLD analysis project Ga0335083, IMG submission 206716) | Soil microbial communities from Loxahatchee National Wildlife Refuge, Florida, United States - Lox_Sample_4.2 | ecosystem: Environmental > Terrestrial > Soil > Wetlands | place: USA... | reverse complement strand
TAGATAAACTCCATGTTCATTTCGTGAGCGCGGCGAAGGAGCGCAGCACTTTCCCGGCCCGTGATGCAGCCTGTGCGGAGTCCGGCAGTGTGCGCGAGCGTCAGGCCCTGGCCGTCGTGCGCGTCAAAGGTTTTGATTTCGAGCGCACTGCCGTCGGTTTGGGAGAGCAGCGTGACGCTGCCGTCCGTCATCGTGCCATCCACGTCCATGAGAATTACTTGGATGTTCGCGGCGCGTTTCTTGAGTGAGGAAGAAACTGCGGGGATGCGGGCCAAATAAGCCTCCAGGAAAAGTTGGGAAAAGAATTTCTGCTCCTAAGCTTACGGGAGAACTGAAAAGAATGTGAAGCACCCGGGCTTGGATCGCACTTTGAAATGCTCAAGCATCCGGAAGCTGATAGAGATTATTGCCGCGGAGTGAGATCTCTCGGATGCTCGTCGAATCCAGACTGAAGTCGGGTGTGCTGCTAGTAGTCAGAATGTCGTGGGGGCGCAGCATCCCCGGTGTTCAGCAACTCCTGCATGATCCGCACTCCGGAACTCGTTCCCACCAGGTCCGCGCCAGCCTCCAGCAAGTCGCGCACCTGCTGAGCCGTTTTGATTCCTCCGGATGCTTTCACGCGAACGCGGGCAGGTGCGATTCGCCGCAGAAACCGGATGTCCCCGGGCGTTGCGATCCCGACGGCACCTCCGCTGGCATTCTTTAAGTACGCAACGCCCGCCTCGACGCTGAGCGCAACCGCGCGCTCCCGTTGCTGGAGATTGAGCAAGGGGAGTTCCAGCATGATTTTCACCGGAATCTCTCCTGCTGCTTGGACGACGCCACGAATGTCGTCGAAGTATTCTTTTTCCATGCCCGAAAGAAGGAAGCCAACATTGGGCATCATGTCAATTTCTTCCGCTCCGTCGGCGACGAGTTGCTGCGCCTCATGGGCCTTCCCGCGGCTGGTCATGGTTCCGTAGGGATAATCGATGAATGATGCTACGCGGATTTCGGTGCCGCGCAGTTTCTCAGCAGTTTTCTTGACCCATGCGGGCGGAATCATGGCCGCATGAAACCCATATTTCAGGCCCTCCGCGACGTGCGCTTCCCAGAGAGCTTCCGTCAGAACATTCGAGATGAGCGTGTGCTGAATCCGGCGGGCGAGTTGCGCCGCCTGCGAAATGGCTGCTTTTTCGTTGGGCTGAGACTTCTTCAGGTCCGTCATCTCTCCTGCTTTGTTTCTTGCTGTCCGTCTCAACCGGCCAGAAGCCAGGTCGCCGGGACTATTTGGTGTTGAGCGCAGAACTCCAACACTTCCGCGCGTCTGGGCAGAGAGGGAATTACGCCATGTCTGGTTACTGCCATGGCTCCGGTGACGACCGCAAACGAAACGGCCTCGGCAAGAGTCGCGTGCTGGGCGAGAGCAGTGGCGAGGCCGGCATTGAAAGCGTCACCGGCGCCCGTCGTGTCCACCGCACGCACCGGCACCGCCGGAAATCGCGCACACGTAGAGCTGGAAACGAGCAGCGCTCCGTGCTCACCGAGAGTGATCACAACCTGCTTCACACCGCGGCGAATCAGTTCGCGAGCTATGGTTTCGGGCTCGGTCGAGGAATCCGGCGATCGACCGGCTAGCAAATTGGCCTCCTTCTCGTTCGGCGTGAGAACATCAACCAGCCCAAGTAGCGCCGCAGGCAGCGGGCGCACGGGCGCAGGATTCAAAATCGTAACCGCCCCTGCGGCTCGTCCAGCCGAAAGCGCTGCTTCGGCGGCCTCCACGGGAATCTCCAATTGGGTTAGCACTACGGCGGCAGACTGTAGAGCACTCGCGGCGGCGGAAACATCTGCTCGCGTCAGGAATTCGTTTGCGCCTGGATCGAGCACGATGCAATTCTGCCCGCTCTCCGCCTCGACGACAATAAAGCCCACTCCCGTGGGTGCCTCCTGCGACTGTTTCACGTACGCAGCGCCAATGCCTTCTTCGCGGTATAAGCCGAGTGCCATCTCGCCGAAGCTGTCTTTGCCAATCTTGGCGACGAAATCCACGCTAACTCCGAGTCGCGCGCATCCCACCGCCTGGTTCGATCCCTTGCCACCGAAATCCACGCGATAGCCGGTGCCCAACAGGGTCTCGCCGGCGCCCGGGATCCGGGTGGTCCTCATAGTGAGGCCAGTGGCGTAGCTGCCCACCACCGCGATGCGAGGAACACTCAAAACGAGGATCTCCGGACAGCGTTGCGAATCGCCATTGGACGCCGTTAGCCTACCACAGGGGCCTGCGGGCCCCGCTGTCTTGACCGGCCCAAACGCGAATGTTAGTTTCGGTTCTACACGTGACTCTCCGAGGGACATCACTCTGAAAAAGGCAGGGAAGCAGCCTCCGTCGGTCGATTTGCGCCGGCGCGATTTTCTGCTGCGCTTCTGTCAGGGTGCCGGAGCCACGCTGATTCCCGCGAGCCTGTGGGGCACCGCATTCTCTGGTTTCGGTTCTCGAATATCCGGAAGTGATGCTAATCCCGGATTTTATCTGCATCCTCATTATCGAAGTGATCGTCCTCTCGATGCGACCCTGCTGAAGGTGCAGACAGGTCTCGACAACTTCGTCACCGAAAAATATGCGGACGAGATTGCGGCGGTTCTGGGGGAGTGGAGCGCCGGCCTGTTGCGATCTCCGCGTGAGACTCAGGCGATCGCCAAGCTTCTTGCGCCGGATTTTCGGGGCGCGTCGGTTCAGCCGACGGAGTCGCGACTGGTTCGGTCTGGTTCGCTCGTTGAAGTCCGTCAGAATCGGTTTTCTGATCAGACTGCGATGGCTTCCGAGCAGTTCCTACGAGAGTGGCAATCTGCCCTCAATGCATTTTCGCGGATCATCACCGCTGAATTCCAGATTACGGCAATTGACGCGCCCGCCGCTCAGGTCGCAGGACCCTCGGCCGCACCTCAACCGCCGATCCACGTGCAAACTCGCGTTCGCTATGAGATCGTTGGCACGGGCGAGGGCTTTCATCGCGAGCAACGTGTGGGCAACTGGGAGTTCGCGTGGAACCGCTCGTCCGCCGGTGAATTCCGCCTCCGCAATTGGCGGGTGCTCGACGAAACACGCGCGCGTTCAAATTCCCCTGTCTATGTGGATATCACCTCTGCCGCGTTGGCCAGCAATTCGTCCTACTCGGCACAACTCAAGCACGGGACGGATTACTGGCGCACATTGCTTGATGGTGCGTCGGGGATCGACATCTACGGACACAATGGCGTTTCGATCGCTGACATCGACAACGATGGCTTCGACGATCTCTACGTCTGCCAGCCAGCAGGACTGCCCAATCGCCTGTATCGTAACCGCGGCGACGGAACGTTCGAAGACATTACTGAAACGTCGGGTCTGGGAGTTCTGGAGAATTCGGCTTGCGCGCTCTTTGCTGATTTCAATAACCAAGGCCGCCAGGATGTCATAGTCGTGCGAGCCAATGGTCCGTTGCTGTTTCAGAACGAAGGCGGCGGCAAGTTTCGCCATGTGCCCGACGCGTTCCAGTTTGCCGCTCCGCCGCAAGGAACATTTACCGGCGCTGCCGTCGCAGACTACGATCGCGATGGATGGCTCGATATCTATTTTTGCCTGTACGCCTATTACCAGGGCACCGGGCAATACAAATATCCTTCGCCGTATCACGATGCGGAGAATGGGCCGCCGAACTTCTTGATGCGCAATCATCGCGACGGCACCTTCCGCGATGTCACGGCCGCGTCCGGAATGAATCAAAACAACACGCGCTACAGCTTTTGCTGCGGGTGGGGCGACTACAACCGCGACGGCTGGCCCGATCTCTACGTAGTCAATGACTTTGGGCGAAAGAATCTCTACCGCAACAACGGCGACGGAACCTTTACAGACGTCGCTGCACGCTTGGCAACGGAAGACATCGGTGCCGGAATGAGCGTGTCTTGGGTCGACTATGACAACGACGATGCGGAGGATCTTTACGTTGGCAACATGTGGACTGCGGCGGGCGAACGCCTGTCAACCCAGGAGAACTTCAGGAAAGACTCGCCAAAACAGATCCGAGCGCTCTACCAAAAACACGCCATGGGAAATTCGCTGCTGCGAAATCGTCGTGCCGATTTCGATGATCGAACGAACTCCGCCGGGGTTGGAATGGGCCGCTGGTCGTGGTCCAGCGACACATTCGACTTTGATCACGATGGCTTTCCCGATCTCTACATTGCCAATGGCATGATTTCCGGTCCTTCGCGGCAGGATCTGAACAGTTTTTTTTGGCGCCAGGTTGTGGCCTCGTCTCCTGACGAGGCTGGCGCGTCGCACGAATACGAGCAGGGATGGAACGCGATCAATGAACTTGTCCGCTCTGACGGTACCTGGAGCGGCTACGAAAGGAACGTGTTCTACGCCAACAATCGCGACGGGACGTTTTCAGATGTTTCCGCAGCAGTGGGCCTGGACTTTGTGGAAGATGCCCGAGCCTTCGCCCTCGCCGATTTCAATCACGATGGCCGGCTTGAGGTGTTCCTGAAAAATCGCAACGCACCCCAGTTGCGAATTCTGAAGAATGTAGCTGACGCTCTGCCGCCGTCGATTGCGTTTCGTCTGCAAGGCACAAAGAGCAACCGTGATGCCATTGGTGCATCGGTCACGATTGAAACCAGCGCCGGCAAACAGACGCGCATGCTGCAAGCTGGATCCGGCTTCCTGTCGCAGCACAGCAAAGAAGTTTTCTTTGGCCTCGGACAGACCGGCGGCCCCGTGCGCGCATCGATTCGCTGGCCCAGTGGCCTCGTGCGGGAACTGCAGGATCTGCCGATCAATCACAGGATCTGGGTCAACGAAGGCTCTGAACCCACGCGCGTCGAGGCATTCAGCCCGCGAGTGGTGAAACAAGGCGCTGCCGCAGAGTCTTCGCGGGAAGTCGACTTGTTGCCGGCAGAGATTGAGACCTGGCTTCTCGCGCCCGTCGCCGCTCCCGACTTTTCTCTGCAAGATGCTTCAGGGCAAGTGTGGAAGCTCTCTTCGACGCGCGGCCAGCCCCTGCTTTTGATCTTCTGGAGTGAGAAATCGCCGAATGCAACAGCAGAGTTGAGAGTGCTTGAGAAGTGGCAGGCCGAATGGTCGGCGAAGGGACTGCAGTTGATCGCGGTGAATGTCGACGATCCCGTCGATGACGCACTTCAAAATCTGCCAGAGCAGATGACATTCGCTGTCCTGCGCGGATCAGAGGATGTCGCAGCCATCTACAACATTCTCTATCGCCAGTTATTCGACCGGCACCGTGACCTAAGTCTACCAACCTCGTTTCTGATCGACGGCACTGGCGACATCGTGAAGGTGTATCAAGGATCCATCGTGCCCGAGCACGTCGCGAAAGACTTCCAGCGGATTCCCCGAACTGACGCCGAGCGGCTCGCGCTGGCTCTGCCTTTCCCGAGCGCTACGTCTACCCTCGAATTCGGACGCAACTATCTTTCTTATGGTGCGCTCTTCTATCAGCGTGGATATCTTGAGCAAGCTGAAGCTTCATTTCAGCGGGCGTTGCGAGACGACCCGTCGAGCGCCGAAGCTCTCTACGGCATTGGGAGCGTCTATCTGAATCAAAGCAAGAACGCCGCTGCGCGCGAGGTTTTCGAACGCGCCGTGAAACTGCCGGCGAACTATCCTGATACTCTGCCCGATGCCTGGAACAACCTTGGGGTGATCGCCACGCGCGAAGGCCGCGTCGACGACTCAGTCCCATGTTTTCAAGAGGCTTTGCGGCTGAATCCGAATCATCTCTTATCCCTCGATAATCTGGGCAACGCCTATCGCTCTCAAAAACGCTGGGACGACGCGCGCAAGGTGCTAATGCATGCGCTGGAGGTAGCTCCGCAAGATCCGGAAGCGAACTACAGCCTGGGAATGGTTTTCGCCCAACTCAACGACACGGATAAAGCTTACGAATATCTGCAAACAGCGTTGCGAGTCCGTCCCGTATATCCCGAAGCGCTGAACAATCTGGGAGTGCTCTACCTGGTCACGCAGCGCCGGGATCAGGCAGTGGCGAGTTTCGAGCAGTGCATCCGCGTCGCCCCCGCCTTCGATCAGGCGTATTTAAATCTGGCGCGCCTTTACGCGCTGGAAGGGGCGCGGGACAAGGCGCGCGGCGTTCTGCTCGACCTTCTCAAGCAGCGTCCCGATCACGCGCAGGCCCAGCAATTTCTGCAGCAGTTGCAACCGTGAGCTATGGTTTCGGTGTCGGCGCTGTCAGCAGATCGACGAACATTGTGTAGAACCGTTCTGTGTTCAGGTCGACTTGCACTTCAGCAGGCTGGCCCACGATGGCAGGCTTATCGTGCTCCGTCCAACTCAAAGTGTTTCCGTAGGCCGCGCCGTGGTTGAGATCAATGTCCAGATAGCGCGTTTCCTTCGCTGTGATCAGGCTCGGATCGAGCCACGCCAGGGCGGCGAGTTCATCCCATAAATAGTTGTAATTACCGTACAGCCGCGAGTACGAACCGACGTAGTGGGCTGCGGGGGTGTTGCCCGCCTTTACGCGGTCAATCAAGGCCTGTGTCAGCCGGGTTTTCACGGAGATATCTACAGTCGTGCAAACAATCTTCCTCCACGCTGCCGTTAAGACCGTGTGCGCCGCCTCGGGATCGAACCAGAGATTGAATTCGTGCCTCGGCGTATTCACGAACTCAGGGTCGTCGGTTTTGGGATTGAGGCTCCCGCCCATGAAGATCAGCTCTTTCGCCAATCCAGCGAACTCAGGATCGATCGTGATGGCCAGCGCGAGATTGGTCATCGGACCGCCCGCATAAATCGTGATCTCGTGCGGATACTTACGGACCATGCGCACCAGAAAATGCGCTGCATCTTCGGCTAGTGGCTTAGTCGTTGGCTTGCCCTCTGGCATGTCGCCCAGCTGATCAGGCGGATGATAGCGCCGCGGAGTCCAAGCGCCGACCCAGGGGATAGAGCCGTATTGCTGCTCCCAAAGTTCTGTCTCATCCTTGCGCCGAACGAGCGGGTACTCCGCTCCCGGAACCACCGGAATGTCGGTTCGCCCAATGATCTCCAGCGTGCGCAGCGTATGCGCCACTTCTTCGTTGAGCCATGCGTCGCCCGTCACTACCGTTACGCCCAGAACTTCAGTCTGTGGAGACTGGATGAGCAGCAAAATGGATTGCTGATCGGTTCCTCCGGGGCCGGCGGCGTCCTGATCGATGATGACCTTGCGTTTCGCGGACGACTGCTGGCTCCAGCCAGTGCCACACATCAGCAGCAGCATCCAAACCGCGATCCCAAGACGGACCAGTCTCATCTTTCCCCCTGGTAGATATCCCCTCGTAAATCTTCCCTTTGCAAAGCATCGCATTTTATTTGGTATGACTTGTGCTTCGCCAGTGCTTCCTCGGTGCCTGCGACAAAATGCTCCGGTGTTCAACTCCGACGGTCGGCGACCGAAAGGTTCCCGGGTCTTGCCTGCAGCCTGCGACCATGTATAATCCCGCCCGTGGATCTGTGGGAGGGAAGTCTCCTCCGACACCAAACCCCTGCGAGGAACGATGTCCGAAATCAGAGAAGACCATTCAGCGAGCCGGGTAGCAACCTATTTTGTGTTTATCTTCCTGGCTGCGGCGATTATCGAGACCTTGTTGGCCAGTCTCGTTCGCTAACGTCTTTGTTCGGTTGGAGTTTCTCCAACTCTTTTCTCCAGTCTGACCCCGGGCGCGCGGTGAGGTGGCCGCGTATGGTCGCCGGCCGCTCTCCGCCCGCCTCCCGCTTGTGTTACACTTTTTGATTCATATTGACAAACTATTGCACGCAGGACATCCGATCCACACATGCTTTTTTCCAAAGAATATGTGGGCTATCTGGCCCGCGAAGTCACCAAGAAACTGATTGCAGGGAAGTTCATCGAGGTCACGGCGCTTCCCGCCGTAACCGAGCGGGTGAACGCCGCGCTGGTTGATGAGCTTTCCCTTGAGGATCGCATTAACGATGAAGTGCGCGTCATCCTCGAGGCCTATTCCGACGAGATGCGCAACAGCGGCGCCAATTACCAGGAGATGTTCCGCAAGGTGAAGACCGAACTGGTGCGCAAGTACAAGGCGGTGCTGTGAGACTGAGCCGCGACAAAGTCAACGTATTGGCTCGCGCCGTGTCCGACGTTCTCAAACAGATGGACGAAGTCGAGTTCATCGAGGACCCCAACACCATCCGCCAGGAAACCCGCAAGATTCTGGAGGACCTTCTGATGCAGGAAGCCAGAATCGACGTCGCCGCGCGCCAGAAGATCGAGAGCCAAAAGCGCACGATTCTCGAAGGCTCGCAAGAGTGGGACATCCTTTACCGTAAGTACTACAACGAGGAAGTAAAGAAACTCGGGGTTTAGTCGTTCCTTTCGCTCCGCCACGGCCTGTTCCGAGGTGATCGTTGGCCATCCCGCTCAGCGACCTAAAAACCATTGTGAAGCGCGCTGCCCAAGAAGCGGGTTTTGATCTTGCGGGCGTCGCCGTCGCCGCTGATTCTCGCGAACTCCGATATTTTCCTGAATGGATTGCCGCCGGCCGCGCTGGGGAAATGAAATATCTGGAGACGCGCGACGACCATGGCGAACTGAAACGCGCGTCGCTATCGAGGGTTGCTCCCTGGGCGCAAAGTGTCATCGTTTGCGCGATCAACTACAACTCGGACAATCCTTACTCGACTGAAGTTCACGACGCCGGCTGCGGATGGATCTCCCGCTACGCGTGGAGTCGCCAAGACTATCATGACGCCGTATTGCGCCGACTGAAGCAAGTGGAGGCTGCTCTGCGCCAAGCCGTGCCGGTCGATCTCCATCCTATTCTCACCACCCGCAGCTACGTTGACACCGGACCGGTTGTCGAACGCGCGTTTGCGAAATACGCCGGCGTGGGATGGATCGGCAAGAACACCTGCCTCATCAATCAGAAAAAAGGTTCGTGGCTGTTCCTCGGGGTGATCCTGACTTCCCTCGAACTTTCGCCCGACATGCCTGCTCCAGATCGTTGCGGAAGCTGCACGCGTTGCATCGAGGCCTGCCCGACTGACGCGATCCTCGCGCCCTACCAGCTTGATTCCAATCGCTGCATCTCGTACCTCACGATCGAAAAGCGCGGATCCATCCCCGAAGATCTTCGTGTAGGCCTGGGTCGCCATGTCTTCGGTTGTGACATCTGTCAGGATGTTTGCCCCTGGAACCGCAAAGCCCCAGTATCGGTTGCTGGCGAATTCGAACCACGTCCGGGCCTGGTGAATCCTGCTCTCGCATGGCTGGCAGAAATGTCGCCGGAAGAGTTTCGAGAAGTCTTCCGGGGATCGCCCATTCGCCGGACCAAGCGAACCGGACTCCGGCGTAACGCCCTGATCGCGATCGGAAACACCGGGAACCCCGATTTCCTCCCCTTGGTCAGTCGGATGACTTCCGACGAAGATCCGGCCGTCCGAGAAGCCGCCGGGTGGGCGACCACCCGATTACTCAAAGCCACTGAATAACATAGCGGCCCGTGACGATATATTTGCTTTATGTTCGCTCTTCGTCATTGCGCATTCTTCACTCCAAATTCTTTGACCTTCCGTAACTGGCCTTTCCGATTTTCGGCAACTAATCTTGGTCTAAAGGGTTCTTAATAGACAGGTTAGTCCGAGTCGTCTGGGGGGATCATGTCGTCACGCCACATCCAAAAAATGCGGCGCGTTTTGGGCAAGTTAGTTGTGATGGTGCTGGGCTGCGCCTCGTTTGCGGGAGCCTCCGCCACCCTCTTTCTGGAGGAGCCCTACGGCACGATGGGATTCTTTACGGCGACCGGTCATGCCGCCGTCTATTTGTCGGGGGTCTGCGCTGAAACTCCAGTGGTTCTGCGCCGGTGTGCCCCCGGAGAAACCGGGGTGGTCATCAGCCGTTATGACGGTGTGGGCGGCTACGACTGGGTTGCGATTCCCCTGATCCCTTACCTGTACGCGGTTGAACGTCCGGAAGATGTGCCGCTGTTTGCCAACGCGAAGATGGCTGCCTTCCTGCGCGATCGCTACCGCCGTAAATATCTCGAAGCCATCGCTCCCGACGTGAAGAACGGCGAAACTCCCGGCGGGAACTGGTATCAGCTCATTGGTTCCTCCTACGACCGAACGATCTACGGTTTTGAAATCGAGACCACTTCGGAGCAGGACGACGCGCTGATCCGTAAATACAACTCGTCGCCAAATCAATCGCATTTCCATCTCATCACGAACAACTGCGCCGATTTCGCCAAGGGCGTTCTGAATTTTTATTATCCGAGATCGCTGCACCGCAATCTGGTCGCTGACGTCGGCATCAGCACGCCGAAACAGATGGCAAAGATGTTGACGAAGTACGGTGACCGTCACCCGGAGCTTGAGTTCTCACGGCTCATTATTTCGCAGGTGCCCGGCAGCATGCCTCGCAGCTCGATGGTGCATGGAGTCGTCGAATCTTTCTTCGCTTCGAAGAAATATATTGTGCCGAGCGCCGCGGCCGGCCCGATCTTCGCGGGATGCGTGGCGGCTGTTTATGTTGGGATAGGGGTGCGCCATTTCGAGCCGGGACGCGATGCCATGGTGTTCGTCGTGGGTAACGGTCCGGAGCGCCCGCTGGGCCGCGAGGACCGCAGAGCCTATCAGTTGGAGCTCAAGCATTTTCTGGCGGGTGCGTACCCCGACAAACCGGGGCAGAATGCCGACAAGATGTGGGAGAAAGTGCAATCCCGCGCCACGATTAGTGTCGATGATCACGGACGGCCGGTTCTTGAGATTCGCGAGGGAGACGGCGTCGTCCAGATCGGCATGGCCGCCGACAACCTTTTCGATGGGAACGCTTCCCCACAATTGGTGCGGCAGCTTCTCGAGGCCCGCCTCCAGTCGGAACTAAAGCGCGGTTCCGCGCAGGGCGTCTCCGAAGCAGAAGTGGATCGGGACTGGGAACTGCTGCAGAAAACCATTGTGGGGGCGCCACTCACGGCGCGTTCCGGAAACGTCCGCGAAGAGCGCCCATAAGTCTCCGCGCAAAATGGAACTCCGGTGAAATGAAAAGGCCGCCCCCTTCGGAGCGGCCGTCGCCATTTTACTATTGTTCTTGCGGTGGGCGCTGCGGCATGCCATTGCCCGGAACCGGAGGTTGTCCCGGCGGCTGCTGTTGCTGAAGCATGAGTTGCCGCTGCTGCATTTCCTGCAGCATTTCCTGCGGAGTCTTCACGCCTGGCTGCTCCTGACCGTTGGCGGGTTGCTGTTGTTCAGCCTCTGCCGCCGCTTGGTCCGCATTCTCGTCAATGGTTTCCTCAGCAGCCTCCGCAGCATCGGGAGCGTCAGCAGCGTCCTGTTGCGCCGGCGGTGCCAATGGAGCTCCCGACGGTACTACTCCCGGTTGCTGCTCCGCTACCGCTGGACCACTGGGTGGACTCATATTCTCTGACCCAGATTTCGCCACCAATACCACGCGCGTCAATTGGGCGTTGTCGGCCGGGGAGCCCAGCAACACATAGTTAAACCGCGATCCATTCAGCAATTCGGCGATGATGTCTCGTGCGGGTCCGGGGCCTAAATGGGTCACCACGCGCTCGGGCGCTGAAGGCACTTCAATTTCTGCTCCCGTTTGTTTACGCACGGCTCGCAGAATGTCGGCCAACGTTGAGTTGGGCGCCACGATCGTCAGTTGAGAATTCTGATAGCTCACCTGCGGAGGCACCGGAGCCATCGAATCCAACGGAATCGCCTGCACAGGCCCGGTTGGCCCAGACGGCAACGGGGGGAGTTGCGGCGGCTTCTTCGTTTTCTTATGGCCCCGCGCGGGCGGAGCATTATCGGCGATCACAAATGCGGGGCACAACACAGCGGCGCACAGGACGAGCCCTCCAGCGATCTTCTTGAATTTCCATCCCGTGCTCATAACTGAATTTCCTCCCAGGGACGCATTTCGGGGGACACCGCAAGGACGCCGTTAGCCAAATTTTAGCACCGATAGCGTGTCCGGGGCCTAAACGGTGTACGTCCGCTACTAGAACGTCCTAATACCGCTCCGCTTGCACAAGATCGATGTCATGGCCACAAGGGCGGCGGTTGGAATAAGTCGATTGCAGTCAACCATTTCTGGTCGCGCAAAATCTTAATCAGGGAGGCGGAAGCAGGCGTACACTGGCCAAGCCTTTCAACTCTATGAAAGTAAAGGCGGAATCACGATGAATTGCACGTCCCGCAGGCGCAATCTTGGTTTTTGGATCGCTTTTTCAGTCTTCGCCTTGTCGCCTCTCAGCCGCGCCCAGAGTTGCCAGACCTCAAGCGATATGGAAGCCGCTCCCCGAGCCGCCCTTACCGCCGCGGGACAGCGCTACTTCGACATGGCGGCCAAGGGCGACGTCGCCTCTCTGCGGCAGAATGCGATTCCCAGTCTCGCCTCTGACTTTTCCGGAATCGAAACCACCGTCAAGGACCGCCAGCAGGACCTGGCGGGCGCCCAGGCTACCGTAAAGTCAGTCTTTCTGCTGGATGGCACGACTCCCGTTGCCCACGCCGAATTCTACTGCGGAGTCTTTGGCAAGAACGGTCAGACGGCCGGCAGCGCTGTTTTCTATCTCGACAATCTGCCAGCGGGGAAATACGGCGTGGCGCTGCTCGACGCAGCTTCGGCAAAAGGGCGAATCATGGTTTCCCTCATTCTTCAACAGACGGGCACCGACTGGAAACTAGGGGGCCTCTACATGAAAGCAGCCCAGGTCGCGGCACATGACAGTGATTGGTTCGTGGCGCGTGCCCGGGAATACAAAACAAAAGGCCAGATGCACAACGCGTATTTCTTTTACGCGCAAGCCCGCAGTCTCATCTCCCCCTTGCCCTTCATGAGCACATTGGCGACCGACAAGCTGTATGACGAATCGCAGACCGCTCAACCTGCCGATATTCCTGCCAACGGTAAAACCGTCGATCTCACCGCTGGAACCGCTACCTACAAACTCACCGCGATTTTTCCGGAAGTTGTCGGCAGCGATCTGGATCTGATCGTGAAGTATCAGGCTGCCAACATCGCAGACACCAACTTGACCTATCAGAATAATGTCGCTGTCATCAAAGCGCTGGTCGCAAAGTATCCTGAACTACGGGATGCCTTCGCCGGCATCGTGGCCCGGGCGGTCGATCCCAGCGGCCGAGACTATGGCACACTGCTCGCGATGAAGGATGTGAAGTAGAGACGCTTAGTGGTTGGTCGGAGGAGCGCCGCTCTGATCCCACACGCACTCCTTCGGATCCTTGTCGTCCCGCAGTCCCAGGAACACAGGCGCCCGTAATTTCGGGCCGCTACCCTCGTTTGTCCCGCCCGTCCATTCGGCATACTCGATCTCCGCCACCAGTTCCGGCTTCACCCAACTCACTTTCCGCAGGGCTTCGACTACTCCGAAGAACGGATTTTTCTTCGTCTCCAGTTTCTTCAGGATTTTCCAGACCTCAGTCAGCGATTTCTGATCGAAACCGCTGCCCGCCTGTCCCACGTGAATCAGCCGCTGCTTCTCGTCATAGAGTCCGAGCACGATCGAGCCAAAATGCGCGCGGCTTCCCTCTGGCTCGGTGTAGCCGCCGATCACGCACTCGATCCGGTGACGGATCTTGATCTTGAGCCACTCCCGGCTGCGCCGTTCTTCATAAACGCTGGCGCGCTTCTTGGCGACGATTCCCTCCAGGCCGGTTTTGTGAGCCATCTCAAAGAGAGCCTTGCCATGTTCTTCGTAATGATCGGAATACCGCACGGAATCGCCTGCGACAACCAACGATGCCAGTTTTCCCTTGCGTTCTTCCAACGGCACGTGGTGCCAATCGTAGCCATCGAGATAGAGCAGATCGAATGCGTAATAGAGCACCGGCACATCCGCATTCCCCACCGCGCGCTTCCCGCCTGGGCGAAATCCTGTCCGCTGCTGCATCAGACTGAACGACGCCTTTCCCTCTTGGTCGAGTGCCACGACTTCACCATCCAGAACCGCAGTCTTGGCCTTCAGGAACTTCGCCATGTCTTTCAATTCCGGATAGCGCGGCGTCAGATCGTTCTGATTTCGCGACACCAGCCGCACCTTGCCGTCATTGATAAATGCGATCGCACGGTATCCGTCCCACTTGATCTCAAACAGCCACTCCGCTCCATCGAATGGCTTGTCGATCGACTCGGCGAGCATGGGATGAATGGTCAAGGGCATGGGTCGCTTTGTCGGAGCAGAAGACAAAACCGCAGAGGACGCGGAGGCTTTTACCTTCTGCGGTTTTTGCGGAACGCCCGCTGTCTGAGCAGCAATCGATCTCGTGGCGCGAGTCTTTTTCGCTTTGCGATTTTCCTCCGTGTCCCCTGCGTCCTCTGTGGTTAATTTGTTTTTCTTCTTCTTGTCCAGTTTCGCCACCGCATCCGCCAGCCATGCCGCCTTGAGCTTCCCGCGGCCTGCAGGACGGCTCTTCCACTCCGCCGATCCAGCGTCCCCGGCAACCTCTTCGAGAGTCAAACCAGTGAGCACCGACTGGTCGATCGCGTCGATATCGTATCCCTCCACGACGTGATCATCGTGCTTCTTGATCATCAGCCATTCGTTGCCCTTGCTCCCGGGACGCCGCGCGCGCATCTTGACCAGCGCGAAGTCTCCCTTTAGCCGCTTCCCATTTAAACGGAACTTCAGATCCCCCTTGGCCAGCATGGCCGCTGCTTCCTTTTCGGTGCCCGGTACGTATTTCCCGTCGATCGCGACCGGAGAAAGCGGCTGCCAAGTGCCCACATCCCACACAATCACAGTTCCCGCGCCGTAGTTGTTCTCGGGAATATTGCCCTCGAAATCAAAATACGAAACCGGATGATCCTCCACCTGCATCGCCAGCCGCTTGTCCGCGGGGTCGAGCGATGGCCCCTTCGGCACCGCCCACGACTTCAGCACGCCTTCCATCTCCAGCCGAAAGTCGTAATGCAGCCGCGTCGCATCGTGCTTCTGCACGACGAAGCGATTCCCCGCCTTGGTCGCCACTTTCGGAGGAGGCTCCGGTGTCTCCTCAAACCGCCGTTTCCGCTTATATTCCTCGAGTGCCATAGACGACATCATTTAACCACAGAGTCTTGAAGACCCACACCAAGGAGGCGTCATCCCGCAGCCCGGCGCAGTTCAGCCGGGCGAGGGATCTCGCGCGGACACTAGCGAGTGCTCTGCGCGAGATCCTTCACTTCGCCTGAAGAACGGCTCCGTTCAGGATGACTCCACGTGGTGGCACGCACGGCCTGCAACTGGCCTATGCGCTAGAATCCTCGAACCATGCGACGCGAATTCCCCGAAATCCCTCTGGTCGGAGTCGGCGCCATCATCATCGAGGACTCTCGCGTCCTGCTGGTGAAGCGCGCCCACCCGCCCCTGCAAGCCCAGTGGTCCATCCCCGGCGGCGTGCTCGAAGTCGGCGAACTCATTCGCGAAGCCGCAATCCGCGAGGCCCGTGAAGAGACCGGACTCATCGTCGAACCCGGCGACCTGCTCGGCGTCTACGACCGCATCCTCCGCAACTCCGAGAAGCGCGTCCAGTACCACTACGTATTGATTGACTTCCTATGCCGCAGGGTTGGCGGGGAACTTGCAGCCGCGGACGACGCTACGGAAGTCCGTTGGTTCACGCGCGAAGAACTGCCGGCACTGAACCTCGCCGAAGACACGCAGGACGTGATCCGCAAAGGATTCGCGAAGTTAGAACTCTGAGGGCGGCCTACCTCGACCTCATCCTCTTTTCCACTCGCATCGAATGGCAGCTTGCAGGGCTCCTGAGATAAGAATGTCCACACTCGTCAGTGATGCTAATCACAGACTTCGTCGCCCCCGCATGTAACAAACGGAAAGTGGAAGCGAGCTTCAAACTCGACCGCCGGGCCTTCCTGCAGGCCGCTCTCGCGGCAGCCGCGGGCGCGGGAATCGCTTGCAGCGCGAATGGAACTCCGTGGCGATTTTTCACGGTCGACGAAGCCCGCACCCTCGCCGCGATCAGCGATCAGATCATTCCGCCCGATGAGTATCCCGGCGCCGCGTGGGCGGGAGTCGTGAACTATATCGACCGCCAGCTCTGCGGCTCCTTCGCAGATTTGCAGCCAATCTATCGTCGCGGACTTGCAGGGATAGACCAGAGCAGCCGCTTGCTCTATGGCAGCGTATTCGCCGAGCTGAACAATCAGCAACAGATCAACGTGCTGCACCAAGCGGAGATCGGCCAAGCCCCCGGCGCGATCTGGAAGCAAGCTTCTTCCCAGGAGTTTTTCGGTCTCGTCCTCGACCACACCATGCAGGGCTACTACGGCG
>Ga0335083_10005286_pt1 | contig 16305 bp, 14 predicted proteins | sample Lox_Sample_42_FD_206716 | JGI IMG/M metagenome (GOLD analysis project Ga0335083, IMG submission 206716) | Soil microbial communities from Loxahatchee National Wildlife Refuge, Florida, United States - Lox_Sample_4.2 | ecosystem: Environmental > Terrestrial > Soil > Wetlands | place: USA... | reverse complement strand
CCGGTACCGCGCGGTCGCCACCGCGCTCGAGGTGTTGCCCGCGAAGCCCGACATCGCGCGCCTGTTCCAGGTCGACATGATCAAGCCGGCGGCCGCAACGCTGAGCACGCGCATCATCTCCGACGTGGCGCGTGTCATCGAGCAGCTCGTGTCCTTCGTACCGACGCCGAAGGATCCGCTCGATGGCTTCAAGCAAGCTTTTCGCGCGCGCTACGAGGGAGCCGTCGTGCCCCTCACCCAGGTGCTCGACGAAGAATCCGGCATCGGCTTCCAGGCGGCGAACCAACCCGGGCAGGAGGGCGCACCATTGCTCGCGGGGCTCGATTTCCCCGACGGTCCCGGCGAAGACCGCGAGCGGTGGAGCACGTTCGACAAGCACATGCTGAAGCGCCTGCATCTCGCGATCGCGGCCGGCGCCGACGAGATCGTGCTCGACGCGGCGGACATGCAAGCGATGAAGCTCCGCGACCCGACGCCGGCGCCGGAGGCATTCGCGGCGACGCTGCGGCTCGAGCGCGATCCGACCGACCCGCGCGCCGAACCAACCGTGTATTTCGACTCCGCCGCCGGTCCGCCCGGAGCGCGGCTGCTCGGCCGCTTCGCACACGCTTCCCGTGACGTCGAGACGATCGTGCGTGCTCACCTCGCGGCCGAACAGGCGCTCCACCCCGACGCCGTGTTCGCCGAGATCGTCCACCTCGACGAGGGCCGCGTCGGCAACATCCTGTGCCGCCCGGTGCTGCGCAGCCACGAGCTGGTCTATCTCGGGCTGTCCGGCGCGCCGCGAGACGCGCAGATCACGCTCGATGATCTGCTCGTCGCAGTGCGCGATGACCGCGTGGTGCTCGTGTCCGAGCGCCTCGGCAAGGAGGTCGTCCCGCGGCTCACCACGGCTCACAACTTCCGCGGATCGCAGAACCTCGGCGCGTATCGCTTCCTGTGTGCCCTCGCCGCGCAGGGCGTTTGGGGCGTGTCGTGGTCGTGGGGCGTGTTGAAAACGGCGCCGTTCTTGCCGCGGGTCCGGATCGAAAACGTGCTCGTCGATCGCGCGGTGTGGAATCTGGACAAGCAGGACCTCGCGAGCATCACGACCGCCGTTCGCGCCGCGAGCAACCACCCCGAGCAGCGCGGCAAAGTGCTCGATGCGGTCGCGGCGCTGCGCACCGCGCGCAAGCTGCCGCGCTGGTTCGTGGTCGCCGACGGTGACAACGAGCTACCGATCGATCTCGACAACCCGTTGCTCGCGGCCGCGTTCGCGAACGAAGTGGCCGGCGTCGAGGCGGCCGCGCTCGTCGAACCGTTCCCGTCACTCGACCGTCCGGCCGTGCTCGGTCCGGAGGGAGGCTACGCCAACGAAGTGATCGTCCCGTACGTGCAGACGAAACTGCCCGCGAGATCGATCACGCTCCACGAGCGCTCGACGATCCGTCGCGACTTTCCGCCGGGCTCCGAATGGCTGTACGCGAAGATCTACTGCGGCGAGTCGACCGCGGATCGCGTGCTGACCGAGGCGATCGCCCCGGTCGTGCGAGAGGGCAGCGAGCGCCGAGCCATCGACCGCTGGTTCTTCATCCGCTACGCCGATCCGGACCACCACGTTCGCGTGCGCTTTCACGGCACGCCGGAGCGACTGCGCGATCAGGTGTGGCCGGCGCTCGAGTCCGCGACGGCGCCGCTGCGCGAGGTCGGCGCCGTACACAGGCTCGCGCTCGACACCTACGTGCGCGAGATCGAGCGCTACGGCGGCGACCGCGGCATCGAGCTCGTCGAAGACGTGTTCTGGCACGACAGCGAAGCCGTGCTCGGCATCGTCGAGCTGCTCGACGGTAGCGCCGGCGCGATCGCGCGATGGAAGCTCGCCTTGCGCGGCATCGATTCGCTCCTCGAGGCGCTGGGCTTTGCTGCGGATGCTCGCGCACGAGTGTTCGCGACCGCCCGCGACGATCTCGGACGCGACCACCACGCCGGCCCCGCGCTGTGGGCGCAGCTGGGCGAACGCTTCGCGCGCGAACGCGCCGATCTGGAGCTCGTGTTCGCGCGAGATGTCGAGCGCGACGCCGAGCACGAGCTGCAGCCCGGGTTCGAGCTGCTCGCGCGCCGCGACGCCGCGCTCGTCGAGCTCGGTCGTGTGCTCGCGCGCCGCGATACCGCCGGCGAGCTCGCACCCCGGTTCGCGGATCTCGGGTGGAGCCTGGCCCACATGCACGCCAATCGCTTGCTCCACGCGTCCCAGCGGGCCCAGGAAATGGTGCTGTACGACTTTCTGCGACGGCTCCATGCCGCGCGCAAGGCACGCGGATCGGATCGTGGCGCCAATTCGCGCTAGGATCGCCCCGTGACCGAAGACGCCGAGGACGAGACGCGACAGGATCGTCCGTCGCGCCCGTCGCGCCCGTCGGGGAATACGAGCGAGGCGGACTTCGGCCCGCGCTACCGCGTGCTCGCCCGGCTCGGCGCCGGCGGCATGGGCGAGGTCTACCGGGCTTACGATACCCAGCTCAAAGGCAATGTCGCGCTCAAGATCGTCCGCGGCGACGTCGACCACGACTCCGCGCTCGCCCGGTTTCGACGCGAGATCGCGCTCGCGCGCAAGGTGACCAGCCCGAACGTCCTGCGCGTCTACGACCTGGCCGAGCACGAAGGCCTTCAGTTCCTGTCGATGGAGCTCGTCGAGGGCGAAGATCTCGCCGCGCTGCTCAAGCGCGAGAAGCGCCTGCCGCCACCGCGCGCGCTCGCGCTGTTTCGCCAGGTGTGTCTGGGTCTGCTCGCCGCGCACGCTGAAGGCGTCGTCCATCGCGACCTCAAGCCACAAAACGTGCTCGTCGACAAAGACGATCGCGTTCGCGTGGCGGACTTTGGCCTCGCGCGCTCGATCGGAGAATCCGGGCTGACCGTGACCGGCGAGATCCTCGGCTCGCCGGCGTACATGTCGCCGGAGCAGGTCAAGGGCGAACCGGCCGACGAGCGCAGCGATATCTACTCCGCCGGAGTGATGCTCTACCAGCTGATCACCGGCACGACGCCGTTCAAGGGCGACAGCGCGCACCAGGTCATGGAAGTGCGCCTGCACAAGGCACCGCGGCCGATCGCCGAGGTGGTCGAGGACGCGCCGCCGTTCGTCCAGCGCATCGTCTCGAGGTGCTTGCAGCTCGACCCGGCGCAGCGCTACCCGTCGATCGCTTCGTTGATCGAGGAGCTCGACCGTGCGGGCGCCGCCACCGAGCCGGTGGCACGCGGCTCGTCGCGGGCGCGCTATGCGGTGCTGGGGGGCGCCGCTGGCGTCGTGCTCGCTGCCGGCGCGGTGCTGGCCGTGTTGCACGCGCGCGAGCCAGGCGAGGTCACGCCGGCGCCGGCTGCGAACGTCCCCGCGCCACCTGCACCGGTTCCGCCGACCAAGCCGGGAGCTCAGCCGGCGCTGCCCACCACGGGCCTCGTCACGGTGGTCGTGCTGCCGTTCGAGAACCGCACCAGCGAGCCGGCGTTCGAGAGCATGCTCGACACCGTGCTCTACTTCGCGCTGCGGCGTTCGGAGCGCATCGATCCGATCGGCGGAGGCGATCTACGGGCAGAAGCCGCCGCGTTGGGCTCCGACGTCGCGCTCGACGACGTCGGCAAACGCCTGGCCGAGCGCGACCGCGTGGAGGTCGTGGTCGCACGCGGGACGATCACCTCGGAGAACGCCGGCTTCACGCTAACGCTGACCGCGAAGAACGCCGGTGCGGGCACGACGCTGGTGTCGAAGACGGCGCACGCAGGATCGCTCGGCGACGTCATCGCGGCCGACGTGCAGCTCGCCAGCGAGCTTCGCGTCGCGCTTGGCGAGCAGCTCACCGCCGACGAGCGGACGCGCAACAGCTTGTCGGCCTCGCTCGAAGCGGACCGCGAGTTCACGCTCGGACGCGACCTCAGCAACGTCGGCGACGACGAGAACGCGCTCGCCCATCTCGAGCGCGCGGTCGCCAAGGATCCCGAGTTCGCGTGGGCGCACGACCTGCTCGCCGTGACCAACGGCAACCTCGGCCACGATGTGTCGGCACGCGCGAGCTACGCCCTGGCGATCAAAGGACTCGATCGCATCGGAGAGCGCGACCGCCTGAAGATCCTCGGCGACTACTACCGGACGGTCACCGAGGACTACGACCGCGCGGTCGAATCGTACCGGCAGCTGCTCGCGAAGTGGCCGGCGGATCCATCGGCGGAGACCAACCTGTCCTGGGCATACGAGGCGATGCCGAACGCCAGGCTCGCGCTCGAGGCCGCGCAGCGAGCTGCCGAGCACCATCCGCGCGACCCGATCATTCGCTCGAACCTGCCGACGTTCGAGATCGGCGCCGGGCAGTTCACGCAGGCCAAGCAGGCCTGCGAAGAAGCGGTACGCAGCTCCTCGCGACCGGACTTCCAGGTGTACTTTGCGCTGGCATTCGCGGACGTCCTGTTGGGGGATCGTGATGACGCGCTCGCCGCGTACGCCAAGATTGCGGAGCTCGCCCCGCCGGTCGGTACGGAGGCGTCGGCGGATTTCGCGATCGGCGAAGGCCGGCTAGCTGAGGCCACCGCGATGCTCGAGCAGCGCAGCGCGGCGGACTTGAAAGCCCACAGTCTCGAGTCCTACGAGATCGACCAGTTGCTGCTCGCCGAGGCTCGGCTGCGCCAGGGCAACAAGGCGGCCGCGCGTGTCGCGGCCACGCACGTGACGAAGGATCCCGGCGCGTTGATGTTCGCCGCGTTCGTCGAGCTCGCGGCCGGAGACGACAAGCGCGCACTCGCCATCGCGGCGAAGCTGTCCCACGAGGTGGCGCGCAGCCGTCGAGCGAGTGCGAAGGCGATCGAAGCCGAGGCGTTGCGCGTTCACGGCAAGCCGCTCGATTCGATGGTCGCATTCGAGGACGTGATCCACACCGAGGACAAGCCGCTCTACCATCTATGGTATGCGCGCGCGGCGATCGACGCCGGCCACTTCGCCGAGGCCTACCACGACCTGCAGCTCGCGCTCGCACGACGTGGCGAAGCCGCCCTCAACTTCGGGGGCTTTCCCGCCTATCGCATCGTCCCGCTGTTCACCTACTACCTGGCCAAGGCCCAGACTGGCCTCGGCAGCCCCGCCGCCAAAGCGAGCTACCAGGCGTTCCTTGCGATGCTGCACGAGCCCGACGCCAGCGACATCTATGCCGCTGACGCCCGGGCGCACGCGAGATGATGGCTCGATGCTAACCGTGCGTGGGGCACATGCGTCCGCACTGGGACTTGTTTCGCGCCATGAACGTGCCGCCCACAGCCTGCTTGAGCTTCTTCGCGGTCAACATTCGCACCTTCTCGGTGCTGACGGCGAGGGGTTTGGTCGTCGAGCCGGTGTTGCGATTCTGCGGTTTCCTGTGCACGGGTGCCTCCCAGGGGCTGATCGATCGTGGTCTCCCATCATCGGACACGTGAGGTCTCACTGTCTAGGTGTGATGATCGCGCAGGCATGCCGAGATGTAGGACCTCGGGCTTGATGCGCTCGAACGACTACGCGCAATTACGCGGCTATGTCGCGAGCTATCGCGAGGCGATCGCGTGCGTTGGCTATGACGCGATCGCACACCTGCAGCCGTCGCAGTTCGCGAGCATCGCGTTCGGGGGTGCCGGCACGGCATACGCGTTGTGGCGGCTCGGAATGCCGCGCCACGCGGCGGCATGGTTGCGGGGTAGCCTGGACGATCGGCGCCGTGCCGCCTTCAAGCTTCACGATGGACACCGTGCGATCGAACGCGACTCCTACTCGCACGGGCGGGCCGGCTTGTTGTGGCTGCGCAACCTGATCGTCGAGCCTCGAGCACCCGACGCGATTACCGCGTACGTGCGCGCGATCGATCGCGTGAACGCGGCGGAGTTCGTGGCCGGGCGCGCGGGGCACCTCACCGGAGTTCGCCTGTTACTCGCCAGACGCGACGACACGCGACTGCGCGCCGCCGGAGAAGCACTGGCGAGCGCGCTCGTTCGTTCCCTTCGCGCGCGAGCGAAGCGGGGATGGAGGGCAATCGACGCCGCGGGCTTCGCCCACTCCTGGTCGGGCGTCATGCACGCGCTCCTCGCATGGCACCAGCTCCGTGCCCGGCCGATCCCCGGCTGGCTCGCCGACGAGCTCCGCGCGCTACACGCGGCCTGGACACCGGGCGCGGCGCGCATTCCAGACAAGGCGGCGTCGTGGTGCAACGGTGGCGCCGGCACGTTGCTGTTGTGGACCAAAGCGTTCGAGCTCACGCACGACGACCGCTACCGCGACGCTGCCCGGGGAGCTGCGAGCCATGCCGTGCGAGCGAAGACCGACGATCCGACGGTGTGTTGTGGCCGCGGCGGTGTCGCGTTCGCGCTGCTCGCGCTGGCACGCGTGGATGCCACGCGGGACTGGCGCGCGCTCGCGCTGAAGGTGGCGATTCGCGCGGTCAAGACAAGGCAGTTGGAGCGGCCGAACGGGTTGTATTACGGCCATCCTGGCCTCGTGTGCCTCGCGCTCGACCTGCTGTCCGAGAACCCGGTTGGCTTTCCCACGATCGAGGATCGCCACGCGGAGCGCTAGTTCAGCCCGCGGGTCGGATCACGATGCCGCCCACCGCTTCGCCATGCCACTTCGCGCGCATCGCGTCCGCGAACTCGTCGAGCGCATAGCGGCGCGAGACCAGCGGGCGGATCTGGCCGGCGGCCGCCCAGCTCATGATCTGCGCGAGCCGCGGCGCGCGCGAGGCAGGATCGTGAACGGTCGAGATCGCGGTCGGGCAACCGAGGACGTCGAGGCCCTTCATCATCACCAGATTGGTCGGCAACACGTTTGCCTGCGTGCGCGTCACGAATGGCGTGGCGGCCCACCCGACGATCAGATAGCGCGCGCCGAACCGCACGCAGCGCAGACTCTCGACGGAGAGCTCGCCGCCGACGCCATCGTAGACGACATCGACGCCACGTCCATCCGTGAGTGCCTTGACCTGATCGCGCAGCGGCGTGTCGGTCACGACGACGTGATCGGCGCCTTGCGCGGCGACCACCTCGAGCTTCGCGCGCGAGCGGCCCGTCGCGATCACGCTCGCACCGAGCAGCTTCGCGACGTGAACGGCGGCGAGCCCGACCGAGCCGGAGGCGCCGTGCACGAGCACGGTCTCCCCGCGCTGGACGCGGCCGCGCGTCACCAGGCAGTGGTACGCGGTCTCGTAATTGCCGAGCAAGTTGCACGCCTCGTCGCACGACAGCACGCCGGGAATGCGGTGCACGGCCTCGACCGGCGCGACCGCGTACGTGGCATGCCCGCCATGATGCCGGTAGGCGCCGAGCGAGCGAGGGCCCGCGAGAAACGGATCGACCAGCACGCGCTCGCCGACGCCGATCGCCGCGTCGGGGCCGGCCCATGCGACCGTTCCCGCGTACTCGAGGCCGGGCGTGTACGGCGGCTTCGCGGCGTGCTGGTACTGGCCGCTCATCATCAGGAGATCGACCCAGCCGACCGACGCGCTCGCGACCGCGACGATCACGTCGCGCGACGACAGCTGCGTCGGATCGGGTGCCGGCATCGCGACGAGCGACGCGCGATCGATCGCGGCGAGCGGATCGGCGGCGATCGTCGAGACGACGACCTTGCGGCCGGCGGGCAGCATTCAAGCTTTCGCGGGCGGCGTCCACGGCTCGCCCTGAAACAGCCCGCCCTGCTGCAGCTCGTCGAGCATCTGATCGAGTCGCTGCTGCTTCGCCGCGGGTCCGGCCGCACTCGCGATCCACTTCAGGTAACTGTTCTGCTGATAGTCGGGACGCGCGCGAAACGCATCCATCAGCTTCTTCTTCGCAAGGGCGCCGCTGACGTTGCCGGGCATCGGTTGTGAAGAGTTGTTCGGGTACGTGCTACGCGCCATACGTGCAGCCTAATATGCACGAACGACCGGTCGCGGTCACCGCGGCGGATGGCGAGCTACTTCGTTTGCGCGAGGTAGTATTCCTTCTGCGAAGGGTAATACTCCTCGAACTTCGGCAGCGGGAGCCCGTCGCGAGCCGCGACGAGGTTGTCGAGGTAGTACTCCCAGCCCGGGCCGTAATCTGCGACGCCGCTGCGATCCTTCAAGTGATGCGTGAACTCGAGCTCGGTCACGCCATTCGCCTCGCGAAGCTTGAGCTCGAGGTGCGAGCCGTACGGTCCCTTGGTCGTGAGCTCGAGGTGATGCGGTGCCTCGCACGTGTTGATCGTGGCGTTCGACCAGTGATCGCCCTGTTCGAACACCATCTTGATGCGGATCTCGCCTCCGGGCTTGCCGTCGCCCTCCCACTTTCCGTACCAGCGCTCGGTCCGCTCGGACTTCGTCACGCTCTCCCACACGTCTGCGATGGGCGCCTTGAACGATCGCGTCAGGATCAGGTCGTTGCCACGCAGGTGGCCGGTCGGCTTCTTGCTCATGCGGTCTCCTTCTTTGCCTTGTCGTCGGCGGTGCTCGCGGCGCGCGGGATGGCTGCCTCCGACTTCGCGCGCTCGCGTTTCGTGCGGTGGACTTCCGTTTCGAGCGCCATGAACCGGCGCTCCCACGCGGCGGCGCGGTCCTCGCGAAGCTCGGCGAGGAATGCCTCGAGCTCGGCGAGCGCACCCAGCTCGAGCCGGTACACGCGCTCGCGACCCTGCGGCTCGTCGACCACGAGACCGGCCTCGCGCAGCACGCGGAGATGCCGGCTGATGGCAGGACGCGTCACGTCGAACGCGCCGGCGATCGCTCCCGCGGGGAGCTGGGTGTCCCGCAGCATGCGCAGGATCTGACGCCGGGTGGCGTCTGCGAGGGCCTGGGCGACCAAATCCACGAACGACGAGTAACCTACTCGTTACTCGTCGTCAAGCGCAAAAAGCGACCGCGATCACTGCAGCGACGCAGCCGAGAAGTTCACGTCGCCGCCGCCCGCGGAGCTCTGGATCCACGAGACTTCGATCCGCGCGCTCGGGCTCGCGCTCCGGTACACGAGCTGGTACACGCCCGCCCAGCTTTCGGCGACCGAGCCGAGGCCGTTGGCGTCGACGTAGTCCGGAGCGGAGCCGTCGGAGAGGTGCGCCGTGAACGTGCCGGTCGCGTCGGCACCACCGACGTAGACGCGCAGCGTGTGCGGCGAAGCTCCTGCGGGCGCGGTCGTCGCGAATCCGTTCGGCGCACCGTCGATCCACACGCCGCTGTACTGCGGCGTGGCTTCGACCGCGACCGGCGTGCCGTCGCGCCAGGTGAAGCCGTCGGTGCCAGGCTCGTGGTACGCGTTGCCGTAGCCGTAGACGATGCCGGCGCCGACCACCGACCATGCCGCGATCTGGCCGCCGCCCGTGGCCTTGCGATCGAAGTCGTGCACCGAGGTCGCGCCCCACGCTGCCCAGTCCGACGTGCCCTCCGCGGTCAGATCGATCGGCCCGCGGACGATCCGCCGGGTCACGCTGATCGCTCCGCACACTCTCGTCGTTCCGGCCACGCTCGGATCGTCCGCGCGCTCGCACGCACACAGCGTGTACGCGATCACCAGCCAGTGCAGCCTCATCAGCTCACGATCGAGCGTGCACTTGCCGACAGCCTAGCGCAAGACGATCGTCGTCGCGCTCGTCGCGGGCAAGCTGAGCTGGAGCGTGCACGTGCCGGCAGCGCACGACGGCGTGGCGCCGTTCGCGGCGGCAACCGCCGGCGCACCGTCGACGAGCTGATACACCTTCGCGGTCGTGAACACCGGCGCCGATGCGATCACGATCGAGGCCATCTGGGCGCTGCCCTGCTTGTTGATCGCCACGAGCTCGAGCTCTTGCGCCGAGTCCGAGTGCGCGAACGCGTAGACGCTCGTGGTCTTGTCGTCGCTCGTCATGGCGCGCACGGTGGTGTCGCCCACGACCGCACCAGCGCCATCGTAGTTGCGGTACAGCGCGTACGCCGCCACCAGGTAGTTGTTCGCGAGCGACTGCAGCGGCCACGCGGTGGCCGCGAACACGCCCTCGCGCCCGAAGATGCCGAGCAGATCGGCCTCGGCCACGCCGCCGCTGATCGCGGTCTCGCAGCCGGCGTTGTACTCGGAGAACGACAGCTCGGGAGCCGTCGCCGAGCTCGACCCGAACGCGGCCGCGATCTTGCGGAACAGGCGCGGGATCACCTGCCGTGGATACCAGTACTGATCCCAGTACGAGTGATCTCCGTAGTTGAAGTCGAGACTGTTGGTCTCCGCGGCCGAGATATCGGTCGCGTTCGGGTCCCAGAACAGGCGCGGCGACTCCAGGCACTGCGCGTCGGTCCCGCCCGTCGTGTAGTAGTGCACGTCGAACACGTCGAGCAGCTGCGTGGTCGTCGATGCAGCCGCCACCTGCTGCAAGTACCAGTCGGAGAACTCCTCGGTGCCGGCGATGAAGTGTGGGCTCGCGTAGTCACCCCCGTACGCCATGCCGTCGCCCGCGACGACCGGGCCGAACACCTTGGCGGACGCCCACACGCTCTTGATCGCGCTCGCGGCGGCGAGATCGCGCGTGGCGATCTCGTCCCACGTCACGCTGCCGTTGCTGCAGTTGTTGGGATGGATCTCGGGATGCGTACCGATCCAGTAGTTGGGCTCGTTGTCGAGATCGAAGAAGATCGGGGCGGTGGAGCTGTAGGCGGTCATCACAAAGTTCACGAACTCGTCTTGCGCGACGGGGTTCGTGCCGACCGAACAGCTGGAGCACTGGGTCGTGCCGGTCGCGCACGCGCACAACGCGCTGCCCTTCATCATGACGTTCGGCACGAACGCGGGGCTGTTCGTCTTCGTGGTCGAGCCGTCGTTCGCGTACGCGAACGCGAGCGCACTGTTGAAGCCGGGGTCGCCCTGCGCCTTGTCGACGACGTTCGCGCGGACGCTGCCGTTGCGGTTCGTGCAACCGGCTGCATCCGTGCCCGGGCACACATCGCCGGTCATGGTCGCGGTGTCGTAGCCGGTGTTGCGGTTGTAGCTCGCGGCCACGAAGTCGAGGATCGGCACGGTGGCGAGGAATGCTTCGCCCTTGGCGAGCGCCGCGGGGATGGTGTCGCCGGTCGGATCGGTGTAGCGGCCGGCGAGGTTCGCGTGGCTCGTCGCGGTGCCCTGGAAGTAGCAGTAGTCACCGCCGGTGTTGTGGAAGTCGTTCGTCCAGTTGTAGGCGCTGTTGTCGTCGCCGCCCTGCCGGATGAGGCCGAACTTCGTCGGCGACGCGACGAACGTACCGAAGCCGTTGATGCCGTAGACGTACGGCGAGACCGGTGTCGGCCCGCTCGGTGGATCGTACTGGCGCGCCGGTCCGCCGCAGATGTCGATGTCGAAGCTGAGCCCCGACCCTGGCGACGCGCTGCCGGTGCTCGCATGCGCGGCGCACCACGCGGTGAGCGCGCCGCCGTCGGCGGGCGCGCCGCCGTCGCCGCGGCTGTTCGAATGACTCGAGCCGCATGCGGCGACCGCGGCGACGATCGCGATGGCGAGAACGCGTGAACCACGCATGCGACCTATGATAGCTGAACGATCCATGAAGCATCACGGTTACGGCGTCTCGGTCGGAGATCAGGTCTTTCTCGACGGTAACGATGAAGAAATCGGTGCGGTTCGGGAAGTGAACCCCGATCACGTCGTCGTCTATCTCGAGAACGCCGGCGACTTCATCGTGCGCGGACCACACGTGAAGAGCGCGCACGATGGCAAGCTCGTGCTCGATCCGAGGCACGCCGAGCCCGCGCTGCTCGAGGCCGCGCGCAGCGCTCACGTGCGCGAAACGGAGTGAGTCAGGCTACGAGCGGTGGCGATCACCAGCGAACGCGCGGCGGATACGCTTCGCTGCGGATCCACTTCGACAGCAGCCATTTCTCGCCGGTCTCGACCGGCGTGCCGGCATGCAGGCTGTCCTTGTGCCCGATCCCGCCGGCATCGACGTTGTGAAAGTGCAGGATGTCGCCGGGGCGGCCCTGGACGACGATCTCCAGCTTCGGAAACGCGGTCGCGCCACCGGTGTACCGATCGTTCAGGTAGATCAACACGGTCTGCGCGCGCTGGCCGCCGTCGGCGAGCGAGCGATACGCCGCGTCGCCGCTCTCGTTGAAGTAGTCGACGTGCGGCTTGAACTCCTCGCCGACGCGGTAGCGGAGGACCTGCACGAACTCGCCGTTGCGCGCCGGCAGGCCCGAGACCCGCGCGATGCACTGCTCGATCGCCTCGAGCACGTGATCGTGCTGACGCGGCGCGAGCGTGACATGGGAGCTGGTGCGCATCGGATCGGCGCGCGATTCGCCGGTGCGCGCATCGACGATCTGCGAGCGCTGCACGAGCGGCGCCGCCAGATCGATCAACGCGGTAAGGACGAGTGGATCGACCGCGGCAGGAAATCGTCGAATCAGCGGCGACTCGTGCAGGACTTCCGCGGCGGGCAACGGGAGGTCGCCGGCGAGCTGCGGAATCGCATGCTCGATCGCCGGCCAGTCGCTGCTGTCCACCAGATCGGGACGCCGGTGGCACGCGGCGAGCAGCGCCAGCTGGCGGCGCGCACCGGCGTCGCCCATGCGTGCGGCGGACGCGAGGTAACGCAAGCCGGTCTCGCGATCGCCGATCTGCCACGCCGCAAAGCCGTGCAGCTCGGCGAGCAGCAGATTCGCCGCGATGTGCGTGGTCGCCAGCGGTTGCAGCAAGTCGCGGGCTTGCTGCAGATCGCGCGTGCAGCGCTGCCCGTCCATCACCATCGCCGCCAGCGCGAGCCGCGCGGGGATCACGCCGCGCGACGCGGCGAGGCGCAGCCAGTGCAGGCTCTCGTCGAACTTCCCCGCCCGATGCAACGCCGAGCTCAGCGCGTACTGCGCCTCGGGGTCGCCAGCCTGCGCGAGGGCGATCGCTTCCTGGATCGAGATGCGGTGTGCCACGCGGTGGTGGCAGGCTAGCGGAAGGCGTCGACATGATTCAAGCCAGCCGATGCCGGCGCATCGCTTGCACCTGGCTGCATCATGGATATCGGCATCATCGGCCTGGGGCACATGGGCCAAGCGATGGCGCGCTCGCTGCTGCGCGGCGGCCACCAGGTCTCGGTGTGGAATCGATCGCGCGACAAGGCGGAACCGCTGCGCGCGGCCGGTGCCCACGTCGCGGACGCGCTCGTCGATGCGTGCCGCGGCGACGCCGTCATCACGATGCTGTCGGACGACGACGCGGTCGAGCAGGTCGTGTGCGGGCCGCACGGTGTCCTCGACGCGCTCGAACCGAACCGCGTGATCCACGTTTCGATGAGCACGATCAGCCCGGCGCTCGTGCGGTGCCTCGCCGAGCGTCACGGCGAGCGCAATCAGAGCTTCTTGTCCGCGCCGGTGCTCGGGCGGCCGGCCGCCGCCGAGCAGGGCGAGCTGTTCGTGCTCGCTGCGGGCGATGCCGATCTCGTCGACGTCATGCGGCCGGCGTTCGACTCGCTCGGCCAGCACACGTTCGTGATCGGCGACACACCCGAGGCCGCGAACCTCGTGAAGGTCGCGTGCAACGCGCTCGTCGCGACGATCATCGACGCGGTCGGCGAGACGCTCGCGCTCGCGATCAAGGCCGGCATCGCGCCGAAGGCGTTCCTCGACGTCGTGATGACGACCGCACTGGGCAGCCCGCTCTATCAACCGTACGGCGAGCCGATCCTGCACCGCCGGTTCGAGCCCGGCTTCCGGCTGCCGCTCGCGCTCAAGGACATGGAGCTCGTGCTCGCCACTGGCAAGGAGCTCGTGGTGCCGATGCCGATCGTGAGCCTCTTGCGCGATCACCTGCTCGAAGCGATCGCCGCCGGCGACGGCGATCTCGACTGGGCCGCGATGTCGCTGGTCCCGCAGCGCGAGGCCGGACTGCTTCATTAACGCAGCATGCCGTGCGCGCGGAACCACGCGAGCGCGTCGCGGATCGCGGGCTCGAGTGGCCCGTACGCGTAACCGAGCTCGCGCGCGGCCTTGTCGCTGTGGAAGCGAAACCGCTGCGTGAACGCGTAGCGGATCTGGGTCGAGTTGACGATCGGATCGCCGCCGCGCCGCTCGACGAGATCGCCGTACTTGCCGAGCAGCCACGCCACCGCGCGCGGCGCGGGCAAGCGCGGCGGCGCGACGCCGGCCACGCGCGCGATCTCGCGCATCACGTCGCGATACGTCAGGTCGTGGCCGGCGAGGATGTAGCGCTCGCCGCGGCGGCCGCGCTGCCAGGCCGCGATCATCCCGCGCGCGACGTCGCGGACGTCGACGAAGTTGTTGTGACCGGTCGTCCAGCCCGGGATCTTGCGGCGCACGACGTCGACGATCAGCTTGCCCGAGCTCGGCCGTGCGTCGCGCGGGCCGAGCATGTAGGTCGGGTTCACGATCACGGCATCGATGCGATCGCGCGCGGCGTGCACGACGTCCTCGGCACGCCGCTTCGTGATCGCGTACGCGTCGACGAGCCCGTACTCGTCGAAGTTCCATTCGGCGGTCTCGTCGCACGGCTTGCCGTCGCGCGACAGCCCGACCGCGACGACCGACGACGTGTGCACGAGCCGAGGCACGCGCGCCGCGAGGCACGCCTCGATCACGTGCTCGGTGCCGGTGACGTTCGCCGCGGTCATCTCCGGCGTGACCGCGCGCTTGATCGTGACCGCCGCCGCGCAGTGGAACACGGCGTCGGCGCCGTCGAACGCGCGCGTCAGCGCGTCGCGCGAGCCGAGGTCCGCGTCGCGCCATTCGATCGGCAGGTCGTCGAGGTGAGCCGCGCTGGTCCCGGCGCGGCGCGTTGCCACGACCGAATGCCCCGCCGCGACGAGCTCCGCCGCGAGGTTCCCGCCGAGCAGGCCGCTCGCTCCCGTGATCGCCACGCGACTCATGCCCGCATCTTAAGTCGGTTACGATGGCGCAAGGGGGAACGCATGGCGAACGGCAAGACGCCGATCAACCACATCGCGATGATCGTGGATCGATCGGGATCGATGGCGCGGATCATGACGAACGTCGTCAAGGTCTTCAACAACCAGCTCGTGACGATCAAGGAGAACGCGAAGAAGGACGATCAGGACACGTTCGTCACGTTCTACACGTTTCATTCGCGCGTCGACAAGCCGATCTATTCGAAGCGCCCGGCGAAGGCCGTGCGGCCGATCAAGAAGATCAGGACCGCGGGCTCGACCGCGCTGTTCGATGCCGTGGGCACCGCGATGGAGGACCTCGACAAGGCGCGCGACGTCAAGCTCGACCACGTCAGCTGCCTCGTCATCGTGCTGACCGATGGCCACGAGAACGCGTCGCGCACGTATCGCAAGAAGCTGCCGAAGATGATCGAGAAGGCTCAGAAGACCGGGCGCTGGTCGTTCGCGTTCCTCACGCCGAAGAGCGGCGTCGGCACGCTCAAGAAGTTCGGCATTCCGCCGGGCAACATCCAGGACTGGGACGCGAGCTCGAAGGGCACGAAGGAGGTCGACCTCAAGCTGCGCCACGGCCTCGACGGCTTCTTCGACGCGCGCCGCAGCGGCAAGAAGTCGGTCGCGGGCTTCTTCCGCGCCGATCTCGCGAAGGTCAACGCGAAGGACGTCGCCGGCCGGCTCAAGGACGTCAGCAACGAGTTCAAGCGCTGGAGCGTCGACGTCGGCGGCGCCGCGATCCGCGCGTTCGTCGACAAGAAGCTCGGCGCCGGCAGCTACAAGCCCGGCAACGGCTACTACGAGCTCACCAAGTCCGAGCTCGTGCAGGCGAAGAAGGAGATCGCGATCCGCGACAACAAGACCGGCGCGGTGTTCACGGGCAGCGCGGCGCGCTCGATGCTCGGCTTCCCCGACGGCACGTCGTTCAAGGTCAAGCCCGGCGAGATGGGCAACTACTCGGTGTTCATCATGTCGACGTCGCTGAACCGCGTGCTCGCGAAGGGCACGACGCTGCTGTACCGGGCCTAGCCGGCCGCTCTGACGATTCGTCACATCTCGGGTCTCGAGCTCGCGCCCGGAACATCTCGAACGCCGATCGCGCCGGCGCGCCGCCAGCCATGCGCGAGCAACCACGAGCGCGGGCGCCGCACGCGCAGCGGCTCGTAGCTCGGCGGCGGCTGCCACAGCCAGGCGCGGCCTTCGAGCTCGCGCCAGCCGGTGAACGAGATCCCGCTCGAGAACGGATCGATCTCGTAGTGGCGGAGCAGCGCGGTGCGATCCTCGCCGTGCTTGCGCCAGTTGTTGACGACGTAGCAGATCGCGGCGCGTACCGACCTCGGCGAATTCAAGACGCGCGCGTGGTAGCGGTCGGGAAACACGGCGCCCGTGCGAGGCCGCGCGGGACGACGCGCGGAGATCGTGCGATTGATCTGGCGCGCGGCGGAGATCTCGAACGCGCGCAC
>Ga0335083_10005285_pt1 | contig 16307 bp, 15 predicted proteins | sample Lox_Sample_42_FD_206716 | JGI IMG/M metagenome (GOLD analysis project Ga0335083, IMG submission 206716) | Soil microbial communities from Loxahatchee National Wildlife Refuge, Florida, United States - Lox_Sample_4.2 | ecosystem: Environmental > Terrestrial > Soil > Wetlands | place: USA... | reverse complement strand
CCCTCCACGCGAAGCGTGGGGGGGCAGGGGGGGCTGGTCCGGCGGTTGCAAACGAAACCGCGCATGCAGTCGCGATCCACCGTTCGTTTGTTCGTGTTCGCAACAGCCGCTGTCGTTGCCGGAGTGACCAGCGCCACGTCAGCGCGCGCCGACAGCACGACGCTGGACTCCAGCGATTTCACGCTGGCCCTGGCGCGCATCGACGGCTCGGGCAACTTCGTGACGCTCGACGACAGCGCGCGCGCCGCCTTCTTCAGTCAATCGCGCTGTGCGTGCCCGACCAGCTACGGTGTCAGCCTGGCATTGACCAGCACCGGCGCTGCCAAGCTGGCGAGCACAGACACGCTGCAGGCGCAGGTCATGATCGGCAGCGACTGCGACGACGTCGACGCCACCGCCTGCCCGTCGTTCGGCTCGACGCTGACCCTCAGCTCCAGCACGACCTCGACCAGCGAGACGCTGGCGACCAGCGGCGTCTTCGGCGCGCTGGCCAGCGGCGTGGCCTGCTCGTCGCTCCCGGCGACCAGCAGCTACCTCTGGGCGATCGTGCGTCTGAATGGCACGCGCCTCGACAGCGAACCGTCCCTGTCGATCAGCCTGGGCGGCAGCGGTCCGACCGCGCCCACGGGCGTCCAGGCGGTGACCGCCGACAGCGGCCTGCTGGTGTCGTGGACGGCGCCCGGCACCACCAGCACGCTGGCCGGCTACCAGGTCCTCTGCTCGCCGGGCCCCAGCTCGCCGCCGGCGGCCGAGTACGACAACTGCGCCGCCGACGCGCCGACCGGCGGCAGCGGCCCCTTCGCGACGCTGGACGCCGGCCTGGTCTGTTCCGGCCTGGTGAGCGTCGGAACCAACTCGGTGCGGGTCAAAGGGTTGAGCAACGGCACCGCCTATCAGGTGGCCGTGATCTCGATCGGCAGCGACGGCACGTCGAGCGCCGCCTCCGACGCGGCGACCGCCACCCCTGGACCGACCCTGGGCTTCGAAGACATCTACAAGCAGGACGGTGGCACCGGGGCCGCCGGCTGTACCCTGGCGGGCGGGGCGCCGCTCGGTGCCGGGGGGCTGGTTCTCGTCGTCCTGCTCTGGCTGCTTCGCCGCCGCCGGCGCGCCGCCGTGGCCGTCCTGGTCCTGGCCGCCGGAGGCGTGGCGCACGCGGCGTTCCCCGAGGCCGAGGACGACGCGTCACCACGATTCGCCCTGGCGCTCGAAGGGACCGAGCCGCCGCAGCGCGAATCGGCGCGCGCCTGGAACTTCGAGCTGCGCTTCGGCCCCTACTATCCCGACACCGACACGGAGTTCGCCGATCGAGGCCAGTCGGCCCGCCCCTTCGCGGAGGTGTTCGGCGCGCACAAGGGGCTCATCTCCGGCCTGGAGATCGATCGCCACCTGTCCCATCGCGGGGGGACCTGGGCCATCGGCGTCGGCGCCGCGTACTACAGCGTCAGCGCCGCCTCGCTCTCCGCCGACCAGACGACCCGGACCGGCGACGAGACCAGCTTGCGCCTGGTCCCGCTCACGTTGCTGGCCGTCTACCGGGCGGATCAACTCCGCACACGCTATGGGTGGCCGCTGATCCCGTACGCCAAGCTGGGTCTGGACTGCGGTCTCTGGTGGTTGAGCGACACCTCCCAGAGCAGCGCGACCTCGGGCGTGACGTTCGGCTGGAACGCCGCCGCGGGCGTCAGCCTCGACCTCTCGTTCATCGACCCGGAGGCCGTTCGCACCATGGACCAGGAGACGGGCGTCAACCAGTTCGCGATCTTCTTCGAGGTGTTGCACGCCGGGCTGGACGGCTTCGGCTCGTCATCGGTGCTGCGGGTGGGCGACACCACCTGGGTCGGCGGGCTGATGTTCGAGATGTGAGTAGATCTCCTCGAAGGCGCCGGCCGTCCAGCCGACGTCGTGGGCCTGCGCGAACCGCTGCGCCGCCGCGCCCATGGCCTCGCGCGCGCCCGGGTCGCCGAGCAGCGCGCAGATCGCGTCCGCCAGCGCGGCGGCGTCGCCGACGGGGACGGCGCAGGCAGCGGCCGGCGCCAGCGTGTCCAGCAGGCCCACGCGCGTCCCCACGGTCGGCAGCCCCGCCGCCGCCGCCTCGAGCACCACCACCCCCTGGCTCTCGTGGCGCGACGCGAGCACGTGAAGGTGCGCCTGCCGATAGAAGGCCGCGAGCTGGTCCTGCGGCAAGAAGCCGTGGAACGCGATGCGTTCCCCCAGCCCCAGCGCGTGCGCCTGGCGCTGGACACCACCGGCCAGTGCGTCCTCGCCGACGCAATCCAGGCGCGCGTCGCCCAGCCGGTCGACGACCCGGCGCAGCGCCGCCAGCAAGGTCGTCTGGTCCTTCACGCGGTTCAAGTTGGCCACGTGGAGCAGCCGCCAGGGCGGCCCCATGGGGCGCGAAGGGGCGGCCGCGAAGCGCGCGACATCGACGCCCAGCGGAACGATCTGCGCGCGGAGGCGCAACGGGCGGGCGGCGTAGGCGCTGCCCGCCGTGACGGCGTCCGCCCACCGGAGCGCCGCCCGGCTGATCGCGCGTGACCAGACCGTGCCCGCGCCGCCGTATCCGATGTCGGGCAGCCAGACCAGCTCGCCGCCGCCGATGCTGATCAGCGACGGCACGGACCGCAGACGGGCGTACAGCGTCGCCAGCAGCGCGGTGCGGTCGGCCCAGAAGGCGTGGAGGCGATCGAACGGGCCGGACTCAGAGACCCAGCGCGCGAACCCGGCGGCCAGCCGCAGCCCGGATGCCGGGCCCATCTGCGTCACCTGGACGTCCCCGATCCGATAGCGCCCCGGTCCGGCCCGCCCGGCGGCCGCGAAGACGCGCACCTGGTGCCGGCGCGCCAGCTCCTGGGCCAGCCCCAGCAGCGCAGGGATGGTCCCCTCGCGCCCGCTGGGGTCGAACCCGCCCGGGACGATCAGCCCCAGCCTCACGCGGGCCGCCGCTCGCCCGGACCGGCGGCCCGCCTGGAGTAGACTCCCGCGGCGGCATGGCCGACATCAGCGTCGTGATCCCCACCTGCGACCGGCCCGAACGGGTGCGCTCGCTGCTCGCCGACCTGGCGCGCCTCGACGACCCGCCCCGCGAGATCCTGATCGTCGACGCCAGCCAGGAGCCGCAGCCCGCCGCCGACCTGGCCCCGCTGGGCCCGCGCGCCCGCCTCCTGCGCGCCGAGCGGTCGGTCTGCGCCCAGCGCAACCGCGGCATCCAGGCCGCGACCAGCCGCTGGATCTTCCTGTGCGACGACGACATCGAGGTCCCGCCCGATTACCTGGCGCGGCTGGCGGCGCACGCCGAGGCGCACCCCGAGGCCGGCGCCATCTCCGGACTGGTGCTGGAGCAGGTTGGCGGCGCGTGGGCCAGCCAGCACCCGATCACTTCCTGGACGGCGCTGCTCTGGTGCCGGGTGTTTCAGCTGGGGATCTGGGGAGAGATCCATTGCGAGGGGTTGCTGGGCGACCTGCTGGCTGGCCACTATCGCAGCCGGGGGAATCACATTTCAAGCGCGGGCTGGCCGGTGCTGATCGACTTCGCCGGCCCCTGGTTCCGGACGCCCATCTACCCCCTGGGCGCCTCGCTGGTGCGGCGCGACTGGTTGCTGGACTCGCCCTACGACGAGCGGCTGGACCGGCGCGGCTACGGCGACAACTACGGCGTGGCGATCGGCTTCCCGCCCGAGGGGATCCACGTCGTCACGTCGGCCAGCGTGCGGCACCACAAGGACGCCGGCAACCGGCCGCCCGCGGCGGTCGGGTACAGCAAGCGAATCCTGGCGCTGGATCGCTTCCTCGACGCCGCGCGCGGCCGGACGCGGGCCCGCCGCGGCTGGCTGGCCTGGTCGCTGCTGGGGAACACGTTGCTCCACGGCGCCACCGGGAACCGCGATCTGTGCTGGGCCAGCCTGAAGACGCTGTCGGTGATCGTGTCGGGCCGCAACCCTTACCTGGCGCCGAGGGCCGGATGAGCGGCGAAGCGGTGCTGCTCGTCAACCCGCAGATGGGGACGCCCCGCAACGCCGGGCTGCCGCTGTCGATCCTGCACCTGGGCGCCGTGCTCGAGGGGCGCCGGCCCTGGTCGATCGTGGACGGCAACCTGGGTGGCGACGCCGTTCGCCTGGCGCTGGACCGGCTGTCGTCTCGGCCCCACGCGCTGGTGGGCGTCACGGTCATGCCCGGGCCGCAGGTGATCCCGGCCATCGCCATGTCGCGCGCGATCCGGCGGGCGTTCCCGCAGGTGCCGATCGTCTGGGGCGGCTACTTCCCCACCCTGTACCCGGACGCCGCGTTGAATGCGCCGTACGTCGACTACCTGGTGCGCGGCCAGGGCGAGGCGACCCTGTGCGCGCTGCTGGATCGCCTGGCCGACGCGGGCCCGCCGGCGGCCGGCAGCTCGGCCCGCGACGTCTCGGCGATCCGGGGCGTGCCCGGGCTGACCTGGAAGCAGGACCACCGGATCGTCCACAACCCGGAGCGAGCGGCGGTGTCGCCGGACACGCTGCCTCAGGTCCCCTACCACCGGGTGGTCGACATGAACGCCTACCTGCGCCCCAGCTTCCTGGGCAGCCGCACCGCGGTCTATCAATCGGCGCTGGGCTGCCGGTTCAAGTGCGAGTTCTGCGGCGTGGTCTCGATGTGGAACGGCAAGACGGTGCTGGAGGCGCCCGATCGGCTGCGCCTGGCGCTGGGGACGCTGCGCGACCGGTGGGGCGCCGACGCCGTGCACTTCTTCGACCACAACTTCTTCGACCGCGAGGAGACCTCGGTGCCGATGCTCGAGGCGCTGGGCACGCTGCAGATGCCCTGGTGGTGCTACGCGCGGGCCGACACGCTGGCCGGCTTCAGCGCCGCCACCTGGCGGAAGGTGCAAAAGAGCCGCCTGCGCATGGCATACATCGGCGCGGAGGCCGCCAGCGACGAGGCGCTCCGGCGAATGCGCAAGGGCTCGCGCGTCGATCACACCTTCGAGGTGGCGCGGCGCTGCCGCGAGCACGGCGTGATCCCCGAGTTCTCGTTCGTGCTGGGCGGCCCCGAGGATCCCGAGGGCGAGGTCGAGAAGACCTTCGAGTTCGTGCGCCGCCTCAAGACGCTGCACCCCGAGGCGGAGATCGTCCTCTACTTCTACAGCCCGACGCCGCAGCGGCGAAACGCGCCGGCCGACGGCGAGGGGCCGCGGCTGCCGGTGCTGCGCAGCTACGGCCCGTCGGGGCCACCGCTGCCCACGACGCCCGAGGAGTGGACGCAGCCGCAGTGGATCAGCTGGGTCTGCCACCAGGACGCCCCCTGGCTGACCCCGCGCGTCCGCCGGCGCGTCGACGACTTCGCGCGCGTGCTGGCCTGCCGCTTCCCGACCCTTCAGGACGCGCGGATCTCCAGCGCCGGCCGGGCGGTGCTGCGCAACCTGGCCCGCTGGCGCTACGCCACGCGGCGCTACGACAACCCGTGGGAGCTGCGCCTGGCCCGGAAGTTCATCAAGCTGCGCGAACCCCAGATCGAGAGCCTGTGACGTGCGCCGGGCTGCCGGACCGTTCGCGCTGGCCCTGCTGATCGCCTGCGTGGTGCGCCTGGCCTTCCCCTTCGACGGGCTCTACGGCCAGGACGCCTTCGCCTACTTCCGGTTCGCGCGCGCCATCGTCCCCCACCTCCGAACCGGCGCGCCGCTGCCGGTGCTGTACTGGCCGCGCGGGTACCCGGCGGCGGTGGCGGCGCTGCTGCCGCTGAGCGCGGGCGGACCGGTGGCCGGCCAGCTGGTGAGCGCGCTCGCCTGCGCCTGGACGGCGGCCGCCACGTTCCTGCTCGCGCGCGAGTTGCAGCCGCGCGGCGATCCGGACGGTTGGATCGCGCCGGCCGTGGCGGGCCTGTGCGCGGGGGCGTCGGGGATCGCGCTGCGGGCTGGCCAGGTGGTGATGGCCGACGGGCTGGCGATCGGCCTGGCGGCGACCGCCCTGTGGTGCGCGGCCCGGGTCGTCCGCACGGGCCGCGCCGCCTGGCTGGTCCCGTGCGGGATGGCCGCGGCATGGGGCGCCGTCACCCGCTGGCAGATCGGCGTGATCGTGATCCCGATCGGCGTCGCGCTCATCGCGGCGAAAAGACGACCAGACGCGGGCGCTCAGGTCTGGTGGATGGCGGCGCTGGCGGCGGCCGCGCTGATCGTCGTGCCGCAGCTGGTTGCCGCCCGCGCGGTGCCGGCCGCGCTGGGCCAGCACGAATGGCTGCAGCGCTGGAACCCGGTCAACGCCCTGGGCCGCGACTTCCAGACCACCGAGGGTCACGCGCGCTACCACTTCCCGGTCGGGCTGTTCTACCTGCTGCGCCTGGGCTGGCCGGACGCGCTGTTTCCGACGGTCGCCGTCCTGGCGCTGTTCGGCGCCGCCACGATCTGGCGCGCGCGCGACTGGCCGGCGGCAGCGCTGCTGCTGGGCTGGCCGGCGGCGACCTGGGTCCTCATCTCGGGCATCCCTTACGAGAACCCGCGCTTCATCTGGCCGGCGCTGCCGTCGATCGCGGCGCTGGCCGGGTACGGATTTCGCGAGCTGTCCCGTCGCGCAAGCCGCGGCAGACGCACGGCCCTGGCCGTCGGCCTGGGCGCGTCGCTGGCCGCCGGTCTGTGCTTCGCCGCGCGCGAGCACGCGCGCACCGTGCGAGGCAAGAACGCCGACCGGGCGGTCGTCGCCTGGGTCGACGCGACCGTCCCGCCGGGGTCGACCGTGTGGCGGGCCGGTGGGACGTTGACGGCCGAGGCCTACGGCTCGACGCCGATCCGCGACGTCTACCGGTCGACTCCTGCCGACATCCCGGCGCTGCTGGATGCCTGGTGCCCCTGCTACTACCTCGAGCAGCGCGACGACATCGAGAAGCAGTGGGCGGGGCTTCCGCCGCAGGCCTTCTTCGAGGCGCTGCGGCGGGATCCCGGCTTGACGGCGGTCGCCAGCCGACCGCCCTTCGTGCTCTACCGGATCAGCCGTTCGCCTTCGCGAACGCTGCCATGAAGTCCGCCAGCGCCTTGCACCCGGCGACCGGCATCGCGTTGTAGATCGACGCGCGGATGCCGCCGACGGTCCGGTAGCCCTTGAGGGCCACCATGCCGGCCTTGGCGGACTCCTTCACGAACTTGTCCGTCAGCTCTTCGCTGGGGAGCGTGAACGTCACGTTCATGTGGCTGCGCGCCGACTTGTCGGCGACCGTCCCCTTGTAGTAGCCGCCCGAGCCGTCGATGGCGTTGTAGAGCAGCGCCGCCTTCTCGGTGTTGCGCTTCTCGATCGCGGCCAGGCCGCCCTGCGCGTCCAGCCAGCGGAACGTCTCGAGCAGGAAGTACACACCGAACGTGGGCGGCGTGTTCAGGCAGCTCTTGGCCTCGGCGATGGCCTTGAAGCTGAAGATCTTCGGCACGCTCTTGCCGATGCGGTCGTACAGATCCTTGCGGACGATCGCCAGCACGACGCCGGACGGGCCCAGGTTCTTCTGTGCGCCCGCGTAGATGAGCGCGGTCCGCGACACCGGGTGCGGGCGGGACATCATCTCGGAGCTGGCGTCGACCACCAGCGTCGGGTGCTCCGGCCACTCGGCCAGGCGGTGCCCGTGCACGGTCTCGTTCGAGCAGACGTGCAGGTAGGCGGCATTCGGATCAGCGGTCCAGCCGGTGGGCGGCCGGTCGAAGTTCGTGGCCTCGCTGTTGGCGATGACGCGGATCTTCTCGCCGTAGGCGGCCTGGGCGGCCGACGCGGCCTTCTTGGACCACTCGCCGCCGACCACGTAGTCGGCCGGGCCCGACAGGAAGTTCATCGGGATGGTGTTGAAGAGCTGGGTCGCCCCACCCTGCAGGAACAGGATGTCGTGTGTGTCGGGCACCGACAGCAGCTTCTTGCAACGGTCGATCGCCTCGTCGAGCACCGCGTCGAACTCCTTGCCACGGTGGCTGCACTCGGCGATCCCGAACCCCTTGCCCTGGTAGTCGACCAGAGCCTTGGCGGAGGCTTCCAGAACCTCGGTCGGCAACATGGCCGGCCCTGCGCTGAAGTTGAATACGCGATTGCTCATGGCACCGTGCTACCGCTAACCGCGTCCAACTTCAACTGGTAGATTGCCGCCGTGATCTCCTTCGGGCGGCGTGTCCAACGGCGGCTCGGCCGCGCCGCGCTTCGCGCGCAGTTCTTGCTCTTCGATCGCCGCCGTCACCGCCGGCTGGTGCTCGAAGAGTTGGCCGGCATTTCGCTGGTCGTGCTGCCGGATGTGTTTCACCCGGGCCTCTTCTTCTCGTCCAAGCTGCTGGCCGAGGTGCTGGCGCACGAGCCGCTCGAGGACAAGCGCGTGCTGGAGGTCGGCACCGGCACCGGCTTCCTGGCGCTGGTGGCCGCCCGCCGCGCGCTGCAGACGGTGGGCACCGACATCAACCCGGAGGCGGTCCGCGCGCTCCGGATCAACGCGCTCCTCAACCGTCTGGAAGACCGCGTCGAGGCCCGCCAGGGGGATCTCTTCTCTCCGGTTTCCGGCGAGCGCTTCGACCTGATCGTGTTCAACCCGCCCTACTTCGCCGGCGAGGCCAAGGACCTGTGGGAGCTGTCGTGGCGCGACGTGAACCGCACGCGCGCGCGGTTCGTCGCCGAGGCTGCCCAGTTCCTGACGCGAGGCGGACGCCTGCTGATCTGCGATTCGGACGTGGCCGTCGACCGGATGGATCAGGCGCTGGCCGCCGCCGGCTTCCAGGTCACGGTCCGGCGCTCGCGAAAGGTCATCTCCGGCGAGGTCCTCACGGTGTTCGAGGCGGTCACCACAGCCGGGTCCGCAAGCCGGTCTTGACGTTGCAGACGCAGCGCTGGCAGGTGGCGTCGGTGGCGACGTCCAGCCGGCGTCTGAAGTCCGGCATCGCGACCGTCACGAGCTCGCGCAGCGAGCGGGTCCGGAGGTTGCCCACCGGTGGATGGAAGAAGCAGGGGCGCACCGCCCCGTCCGCGGCGATGAAGACGCTCATCCAGGGCGCGTTGCACGCCACCGGCGGGAACGGGTTCAGCCCCAGGTGCGCGCCGTAGTACTGGACCAGACGCCGCAGGCCGGCCGGTCCGGGGGTGACGGTGCCGGCCGCGAGCGCTGCCGCGTGGTCGCGGATCACCGTCTCGACGACGCCGGCGAACTCACCCACCTCGCCGGCGTCCAGGAGCAACGCCTGACCGGGTGACGGCTGCGCCCGCGGCAGCCGGCCGGCGTCGCGGTTGAACGAGCTGGGCTCGACGTCGGCCGCCAGGAACGAGAGCCGCGGAACGCCGATGGCCCGCGCCGTCTCGATGATCGCGCCCATCTCCCGGAAGTTGTGCCGGTGCAGCGTGCTCCGCGCGCTCAGCGGCAGCCCGGGCGCCTGCGCGCGCAGGGCCGCGATGCCGCGCGCCAGCGCCGGCAGCCCGTCGACGCCGCGGATCTGCCGGTACTGCTCGGCCGAATGGCCGTCCAGCGACACCGTGACGTCGGCGAACCGCTGGGCGACGTCCCGGGCGAAGCGCTCGAGCGCGATGCCGCTGGTCAGCAGGTGCAAGGTGATCCCGCGGGCGCGAAACAGGTCCGCCAGCTCCAGCACGTCCGGCCGAAACAGCGGCTCGCCTCCGGTGAACACGACCACCCGGGTCCCCAGCCCGGCCAGCTCCGCCGCCAGCCGCGCGATCTCGTCGCGGGTCAGATCGGTCGCGCCGTCGGACCGCCAGAAATCGCACGACACGCAGCGCGAGTTGCAACGGGCCGTGACGCCCAGCAGGACCAGCGGCAGCACGTGCGTCCGGTGGGTGACCTCCCCCAGCTTGACGAGCAGGTTCGTCCCCAGACTCTGCGCCACCGACCCCATCGCGTCACCGCAGCTTCAGCGCCAGGTCGCCGTGCGGCGCGGCGATGATCTCGGTCGCGACCACCAGCGCCGCGTCGAGCAGGCCGACCGCCGCGTCCACCGCCGCCTGGACCTCGGCCAGGAGGCCGGTCACCGTGAAGAAGGCCTTGCCGCCGATCCCGCGGGCCAGCTGCATCTCGAACAGCTCGACGGCGGCGGCCTTGGCGGCGGCGTCGGCGCCCAGCAGCGTCGCGGCGACCGTGGTGGTCTCGACCAGCCCCAGCGAGTCGATGGCCGGGCGCTTGCCCAGGCTCCCCAGCGCCGGCCACAGCGAGGGGTGCGCGTGCGGCAGGAACAGGCGATCGATCACCCGGTCCCCGCCCACTTCGATCCCGACCCGAAAGGACTCGTCGACCGACGCGACGTCACCGCCGACCAGCACCAGGAACTTGCCCGGGCTTACGAAGTCGGCCCGCACCAGCGTGACCGGCGCGCGCTTCAGCATGGCGTCGGCCACCACGTGGCCGCGGGCGATCGATGAGAGCTCGATCAGCGCGAGGGCTTCGGCCATCACACGATCCGGAAGTACTCTTTCAACGTGCAGCGCCGCTCGCGCGTGAAGTTGCGGACGGTGGTCAGCCCCTCGCCGGTCGGCGAGGCGATGGTGAACGAGGTGTGCCCCTCGCCGCCCATCCCCAGGCCGGCCAGGTTCGAGGCGTTCTTGACGAAGATCGACGTGTTGATGGTGCGGGCCATGGCGTGCAGGTTGGCGATGTTCCGCGAGTACATGACCGCGGTGTGGGCGAACCCCTGCTCGACCCGCCTGGCCATGGCGATCGCCTCGGCGGCGTCGCCCACGCGCACCAGCGGCAACACCGGCATCAGCAGCTCGAGCTGCACGAACGGGTGCTTCTCGTCGACCTCGGCGACCAGCAGGCGCAGCTCGTCGCCCGCGTTCACGCCGATCTGCCGCGCGATGACGCCGGCGTTCTTGCCCACGAAGTCCTTGTTCGCGTTCACGCCGCCGCTCGACGACGGGTGAAGGACCACCTTCTCCAGCGCTTTGAGCTGCCGCTCGTTCAAGATCAGGCAGGCGTGGCGCGCCAGCCGATCGCGGAGCGCGTCCGCGATCGACGCCACCGCCACCACCTCTTTCTCCGCGGTGCACAGGATGTTGTTGTCGACCGAGGCGCCCTCGACGATGCCGGCCGCCGCGGTGTCCAGGTCGGCGGTCTCGTCGACCACCGCCGGCGGGTTGCCCGGACCGGCCGCGATCACCTTCTTGCCGCTGGCCATGGCCGCCTTGACCACTCCCGGGCCGCCCGTCACCACCACCAGCCGCACACCGGGGTGGCTCATCACCGCGCTGGCGCTCTCGATGGTGGGCCGCTCGACACAGGTGAGCATCGGCTCGGGCGCGCCCGCCGCCGCCATCGCCTCGTTGAGCAGGTGGATCAGATACGCCGAGGTGCGGGCCGCGTACGGGTGCGCGTTGAACACCACCGCGTTGCCGCCCGCCAGCATGCCGATGCCGTTGTTGATGATGGTCTCGGTCGGGTTCGTCGTGGGCGTGATCGCGCCGATGACGCCGTAGCTGGCGCGCTCGACGATGGTCAGCCCGTCATCGCCCGACCAGGCCACGGGCGCCAGCCCCTCGGTCCCGGGTGTCTTGTCGATCGCCAGGCGGTTCTTCTTCTGCTTGTCTTCGGCCCGCCCGTAGCCGGTCTCCGCCACCGCCAGGCGCGCCAGCTCGTCGACGTGGGCGCGCGCGCAGCTCCGGAAAGCCTCGATCCAGCGCCTGCGCGTCTCCAGCGGCGCCGCCTCGTTCTGCTCGTGACCGCGCCGGGCGGCCTTCACCGCGCTCTCGACGTCCGGGAACACCCCGCGCCGGCCGCGCGGCACGTCCACCTCGCGCCGCCGCGGCGGCGGCACCGGGGATTCCGCAGCGGCGGGCGCCGAGCGCACCGCCTCGAGCGGCGTCTCGGGCAGCGACCCCACGCGCGCCAGCACCCGGTCGACGATCTCCTGGATCCGCGCCTCGTCCATCCGCGACGGACGTTACCCCGAAACTCGACGGATTTCAGTCCGGGCAGCGGATCTCGAAGATCTCCCTGGGTGGAGCCGATCCGTCGACGACGTGGTCGTGCATGTCCATGAACAGGGTGCCGGGCTCGGACGGGATCTGGGTGCCGCGGCTGCGTTCCAGCGGGAACTGCTGATTCTGGCCGCCGGCGCGCTGGAAGACGGTGCCGTCGCAGACGGCGATCTCGGTGTCCCCGCGGACGGCCAGGGCGGCGGTGGCGCCGCAGCCTCGCAGCTGGTCCTGCCACCGCTCGATGGTGGTGGATCCGTCGCGGGAGATGTGGCGCAGGATCCACCCATCGCCATAGGCGTCCGTGGTCTCCGAAGCGAGGGTGGCAAAGCCGGTGTCGGCCAGGACCAGCGTCGGGCAGGCGGTCTGGGCGGCGGCCGACCTGACCAGCGGGATCTGAAGGTCCAGGACGACCGTCGCCGACGCGTCCAGCTCGATCAGGTGAAGCGAGCCGCCTTCGAACAGCGAATACGTCAGTCCGTGCTCGGTCGGAAGCACCGACTCGCAGTTGTTGGCGTTGACGCCGGAGATCGTGGTCTTCACGACGTCGCCCACCGGGGTTCCGTCGGGCGCGAACATGCCGAGCCAGACCGGATGCGACGAGATGGTCGCGTCGGAGAACAGCCCGCGCTGGCCGTCGAGCGAAACGTTCGCGTGAATCACCGTCGTCCGGTTCGAGTAGGAGTCATCGATCAGCTTCGACACCTTGGCCGGGGCGGTGCTCGCGTCGCCCGCCAGGTAGGTCCAGTAACCGTCGTACCCGGTGTCGGCGACCATGGTGACGCTGTTCGAGGGGAGCATGTTGAACGGAGCCATGGCGTAGGTGAACGCGCCCCAGCCGGTGGAGTACATCGTGGGCGTCTGGGCGTCCGGGTCGACCCGCACCCAGTCCAGCCGGCCCTGCCCCGCATCTCCCATCTCGTACCAGGGCCCCACGGCGAATCCACCGGCCACGCGCCAGATGAATTGCTGCGGTGAGAACGTCAGCTCGTCGACGACGTTGACGGCGTCGCCGTCGGGTGGAACGGTCGGGAGAGCAATCCGGCGGTAGGTCCCGCAGCCTCCGGGCGCCAGGCCGCCACTTCCGCCAGCGCTCCCCGCGTCGGCCGGGCCGCCGGCGACACCCGCGCCACCTCCGGGGCTGCCGGTGCCCGCCAGGCCCGAGCCGCCCGCGCCGCCGCCGCCGTTCGAGCTCGACCCTCCTGGGCCGCCCGGCGTCGTGACCGCCGCACCGGTCGAGCAGGCGCCAGCAACGACGGCCAGGCTCGCCCAGATCCCTGGAATCGGCCGCATCCCTTCTCCTATGGGCGGCGGCCGCCGAAGGCTTCCGCTACGATGGTGGACCGATGCGAGCCAGCGACGCCGGCACCCTGGAGGCCCTGCTGGCCCACGCGCGGGCGCTGGTGGGCGTCGAGCTGGGCGAGCTGGCCGACACGCTGGGCCTGCCCGTGCCGGTGGGCCGCGTGCGCACCAAGGGGTGGTCCGGCCAGGTGATCGAGCACGAGCTGGGCGTCGCCGTGGGCGGCACCCGCGGCCCCGACTTCGCCGCGCTTGGGATCGAGCTGAAGACGGTGCCGGTCACGCCCTCGCTGGAACCGCTGGAGTCGACCGCCGTCTGCCAGATCGACCCCATCGCCATCGCGGGCGAGTCGTGGGAGTCCAGCTACGCGCGCGCCAAGCTGGCCCGCGTCCTGTTCGTGGCGCTGGCTGTCCCCGCCGGTGCGCGGTCGGTCGGCGAACGCCAGGTGGCGGCGGTGCGCTTGTGGTCCCCGGACGCCGCCGAGGAGGCCGCCCTGCGCGCCGACTTCGAGCTGTTCGTGCGCGACTACTACCGGCGCGGCCGGGCCGCCGAGATCACCGGCCACCTGGGCGCGGTGCTGCAGGTGCGCCCCAAGGGACGCGACGCCGCCGACCTGCGCGACGCCTACGATGCCGCCGGAAACCCCACGCGGGTCGGCAAGCACGGCTTCTACCTGCGCCCCGCGTTCGTGGCGCGGATCCTCGCGCCTACTCCTTGCTGACGACGGCCGTGATGGCGCGGGTCTCGGGGTCGGCGGGGGCGCCCACCGGGCGCGGGGCGTCCGAGAAGAGCGCGGTCACCACCACCTTGCCCGGGGAGGCGCCGATCGGCGTCGTGATCGGGAGGGTCTGGCCCGGAGACACCTGCGGGGTCGTCGCGCCGCTCACCGGGAAGATGGTCTGCGGAGGCGACGCGCCGTCCTTGAACCGCACCTCCAGGTAGACCGGTCCGTCGCCGCGGACCTTGAAGTCCAGCACGTCCCCCGCCCGCAGCGTGCTGCGCGGGTCGAGGGCGCGGACCTCTTCGGCGCGGCGATACCGGATGATGAGGCCGGCCGACTTGGCCAGCGAGGCGCCGCGGCGGCCGGTGTACGGGTTGGTCGCCGGGTCGGGGACGTGGGGGCGCGCGACCAGCAGGGCCAGCCCGTAGCAGGCCCCGAGGATCCCGACGAGGGCCAGCGCGCGCAGCCCCCAGCGCGGGGACTTCATCCTGGGGAACCCTCAGAGGGTTCCCCAACCCTCCCGCGAAGGATTCCGCCGGGCAGAGCCCAGCTCCATCCACGCGCCGCGGTCACCCTTGCGGGCTGCCCTCGCCGCGCCCGAGCGGCAGCACCTGATCGACGTTGACGTGCGGCCGCGGAATGACGTGGACGGCCACCATCTCGCCGACGCGCTCGGCGGCGCGCTGCCCGGCCTCGGTCGCCGCCTTCACGGCCGCGACGTCTCCGCGCACGATGGCGGTCACGAAGCCGCCGCCGATCTTCTCGTAGCCCACCAGCTCGACCTTCGCCGCCTTCACCATGGCGTCGGCCGCCTCGACCATCGCCACGAATCCCTTGGTTTCAATCATTCCGAGCGCGTCTGCCATGACCGGCCTTTCGAGTTGGGTTTATTTGTCCACGAACTTCTCGCCGGCGCGGCCGGCCAATCCTTCGATGGCGGCGATGGCGGCGCCCGCCGCGGCGTCGATCTCCGCCTCGGGCCCCGACAGCCAGAGGCGGCCGAACGCGCCGTACGGCTGGACCTGCACCAGCGAGACGTGCGCCGTCTTCTCGGCCTCGTTCGCCGCGAACGCCACGTAGCCGGCCGGCTCGGTCTCCAGGATGAACAGCGACTGGCCCGGGAGGATCATCATCCCCTGCGAGCTGCGGTTGATGAGCTGCGCCTGGTACGGCTCGATCGCGCGGATGATCTGGTTGGTCATGACTTGCGGCTTGATGCGGTCTTCTTCCCGCACCTCCAGGTGCCGCAGGATCGCCGCGCCCGCGTCGCGCACGCTCCCCTGATCGTCGGCGTGCACTTCCAGCAGGCCGTACGCGCGCTCGACGATCTGCAGCGCCGGGACGACCGCCGTCGCCTTCAGCGCCACGTCGGTCACGCGGTTGATGGCGATGCCGGGCGCGATCTCGACGAACAGGGATGCCTGACCGGGGATGGGCAGGAACCCGCGCGCGGTCTTCCCCATGAAGCTGGCGAGCTGCGGCTGCAGCGCATCGAGAAACGTGTAACAGCGGAGCGTGGTCCCGGCCACGGCGCGAAGTTACAGCCTCGGTCGGTCTGCTTCAAGGGCGATGACCCCCATCTGCTGGCCGGTGGCGGCGCCGTCGCGCCGGAACGAGAAGAAGCGCTCGCGATCACAGCGCGTGCAGGCCGAAAAGGCGTCGATCGCGTCGGCCGGCACACCCGCATGCTCCAGCAAGAACCGGTTGGCGCCCTGCAGGTCGACGTGCGCCTTGTCGGCCAGATCTCGAGGGGACGGCCGGATGATCGCGCGCTCTCGAGCGTCCGGGATGGCCGACACGACGGCGTCGACGACCTCCAGCCCCACCTCGAAGCAGCAGGGGCCGATGGCCGGGCCCAGCACCACGCGCAGATCCGCCGCCCGCGCGCCGAATTCGCGGGCCAGCGTCTGGACGGCCTCGGGCAGGATGCCCGCCACCGTTCCGCGCCAGCCGGCGTGAACCGCGGCGCAGGCGCCGGTCCGGGGGTCGGCCAGCAGCGCCGGGACACAGTCGGCCACGAAGACGCCCAGGACCACACCGGGCACGTCGCTGCACAGCCCGTCGGCCTCGTGCCGCGCGACCTGGGCACGCTCCTCGCCCGCGTGCACGCGGCGGATGACCGTCCCGTGGACCTGGCGAGCGACGAACGGCTCGCCTCCCACGGCGCTGGCCAGACGTCTCCGATTTTCGGTCACGTGCGCCGGGTCGTCGCCCCACTTGCCGCCCAGGTTCAGCGAATCGTAGGGCGGCGCGCTGACGCCCCCCGCGCGCGTCGTGAACCCGTGCGTGAACCCGGCGCCGATCCGGAGGGACTGCAGCAGCGGCAGCATGGCGCCCGAATCTACAACGCCCGCAGCGCCGCCAGCGCCACCTGCATGTCGGGCGGCGGGTC
>Ga0335083_10005283_pt1 | contig 16310 bp, 14 predicted proteins | sample Lox_Sample_42_FD_206716 | JGI IMG/M metagenome (GOLD analysis project Ga0335083, IMG submission 206716) | Soil microbial communities from Loxahatchee National Wildlife Refuge, Florida, United States - Lox_Sample_4.2 | ecosystem: Environmental > Terrestrial > Soil > Wetlands | place: USA... | reverse complement strand
GTAGTAATCCTGATCGGTGGTGACCTTCTGCTGCGAGAGGCGGCCGGCGCTGTCGTAGGCGTGGTACTCGCCGTAGTCCAGCCCGGTGGAGGTCATTTCCACCTTGGCCAGGCGGCCGATGTCATGGTTGCCGGGTGTGACGCCCCAGGTCCAGGTGGTGGTGTCTTCGGCTTCGGTGCGCGTGGTCAGGCGGCCCAGGGGATCAAAGGTCTGGGCGAAGGTCTGGCTGCTGGCGTCGGTCCAGCCCGTCAGCTCCCCGAGGGAATCATAGCTGTAGCTCCAGCTGCCCAGGTCCATGTCGCCGGTGGCGGTCTGGAATGGCTGGATGCCGTAGCTGTAACTGGCCGTGAACAACGTATTGGAGAGCGAATCGGTGACCAGCTTGAGGCTGCCGGCCGCGTCGTAGCCGAAGCTCTGGTAATAGCCGTCGTGATCCTGACTGCGGCGCATCCAGCCGTTGACGTCCAGGATCTTCGTCGAGATCTTGCTTTGGGGATCGGTGATGGTCTGCGTGCGGCCCGCGTAGCTGAAATAGGTGGTGACCGGCGTGGCGTTGCTGTCGCTGAGCGGGCGGCTCTGGATGGAAAGCCGGCCGAGCAGGTCGTAGGTGTTGGACACCGCGTCGGGGTTGCTGGAATACGTGGTGGCGCAGCTGCCGGCCGCGCAGGGAAAGCCTTCGTAAGCCACCCGCCCCATCGCATCGTACTGGCGCCACTGGCGGTCGTAGCCGCCAGCCGCATTGCGCGAGTCGACGATGAGGGGCCGATCGAACAGGTCCAGATGCGTCCAGTTGTCGCTGAATGCACTGGCGCCGGCGTCGCGCTCCTCGGCGTGCAGGAGCGTGCTGTCCAGACTGTTCTCGCAGGGATCGGAGACGGTACAGGCCACCAGAGTATAGGAGGTGGAGGTACCATCGGGCCGCGTTGCCAACTGCAAACGGCCAAACGAATCGTAGCTGTTGTTGGTGACCACGATGCTGTTCGGGTCGGTCTCGGTCAGCAGACTCCCGAACGTGGAATCGAATGTACGATGAGTGGCCTGGCTGAGCGCGTTGCTCTCGGAGACGGGGAACTGGCCGGTGCCGCCGGCAGTGCCATCGGCCGAGCCCCAGGTGGTGCTGGTGGTGCGCGTAGCCAGGGGGCTGCCGCTGGAATCGCGTCCGGTGACCGACACCGAGTTCACGTTGCCGAAATCGTCGTATCCGTAGCTGGTATGGACCTCCTGGTCGCTGTACCGCTCGACCCACTCCTCCGACATGCGGCAATTGGGGTAATCGGGCGTGAAGCTCCTGCTCCGCGTCACGGTCGCCTCGCCGGTCGTCGTCGATGAGGTGACGGAGGCAGCGCTCGGCAGACCCAGGCACCAGTTCGTGGTGTCGGGAGAAATCGTCGCCGAAGTCGCCTGTGTCCAGCTGTTACCATACAGCGGCGAGCTTGCGTCCTTGTCGGTGACCGTCCTGGTGGAACCGGTCAGATTGCCCCAGATGTCGATCGTACTGCTGACCGTGGTATGGGTGCTCCAGGCACCGTTGCTCGCGCCGCCGACCTCGTAGGTGTCCTCCGTGGAGGACTCCGGATACGGGAAATAGCGCTGATTGAACTCGGTGGTATCCAGTACGTGCTCGTTCAGCGCGATGGCCCGCACGCGGATCGGCGTGCTGTCGGACTGGTAGTAGGAATCCTCGATCAGCATGCCGGTGTAGGGGAAAGCGCGCGCGAAGCGCTGCACGTGCTTCACGCCATTGCGCGAATCCACCGATTCGATCTTGTCGAAGCCCTGGAATCCCCGGCCCTGCACGTCTTCCGTGGCGCCGAAATAGCTGTAGGTGGTCGTGTAGGTGCCGCCTGCGCCATCCGTGGCGGTGACCGTGCGCGCCAGCACCTGGTCGCTCTTGACGTCCTTCTGGGGATAGGTCGCCGTGCTGTAGGGCGTGTAGCCCTCGTGCGTGCTGTGGGCATAGCTGACGCTCTGGCTGGCGCCGTAACCGTCGGTGAAGCGCACCGCCAGATCCGGTGTCACGGAGGCGCCGTTGTGAAGGTAGACACTGACGGAAGAGTTGGGAACGCCGGCGGAAGAGTTGGGAACAAAACATCCCAGATCCTCCAGTCCATCCCCATTCACATCTGTGACGAATATCGTGCAGCTGGCCGGGATGCCGGTGTCCTGCGGCGTCCCCAGCCCCTCTCCAGTGGAGAGTTGGACATACAAAGTGGAATACCCAGTGAGTTGTACCAGCACATCCTGGCGGCCGTCTCCGTCCCAGTCGATCGTGCCCTGCACCACGCCGGCGGGAGTATCCGTGACGACGCCCGACCCGCAGAGCGAACGCATTACGCCGTTTCCGGTCCAGAAAATAGGGTCCACGGAGACGAGGTCGGTACAGCCGTCGGAGTTCACTTGCGTGGGAATGAAGCGGCTCGAGAAACTGCTGATCATCTCGCTGTATGGAAAATCCTGATCTGGGTCCGACCGCGCCACCCCGCTATAACTTTCCGGCTCACAAGAGTCGTCGTCGCAGTACCACAACCAAGCCTCGATGATCGGGTCTGCGCGCCTGTCCCCATTGACGTCCAGTTTTCCCATGAGCCAATTCTCGGTCTGGATATTGTGCACCCAGGCCTCGCCCCCCACGAGATTCGTGAATGGCGGAACGTAAGGGAGATACGAGGACACAATCTCGCTGTCGAAGGACAGCGTGGAACCCGTGGTGTTGCTGTGCCGCGTGCCCATGGCCAAATTACCACCGGTTACGTCCAACCTCGTATAGACCATGTCATCCCTGCCGTCTCCGTCGACGTCGGCCAGTGCCACGATGTCGGCCGTGTCGTCATGGGAGATGCCGGTATCGACGACCGTGAATGAACTGCCGTTCCACATGAACGCATGCCAGTTGGTCGTGTTATCGAACGCCAGAAGGATGTCGCGACCCATGCCAAACGGATCTCCGGCCACCTCGAACCAATCGCCCGGAGCCGAGACTTCCGAACCGTAGCCGGTAGCGGAGCCGAAGCGCACATACCAGCCATTGTCATGGAAATAGAGGAGGTCCTTGAAGCCATCTCCATCGAAGTCAAAACGGCCAGTGGCCATTTCGACGTAACCGGTGACATTGAGAATGGGACTCGTGGCCATTCCAGGAGCGCCGTCCTGGTAATCAATCGTCGTCGGAGTGTCAGGGTTCAGGCAGTCAGTCAACCCGTCGTCACTGCACTCCAGCACGTTGTGCAGACGTTTGGCACCCGTAGTGGGAGAGGTCTCGTAGCCGAGCGCGTACTTGCGGATCGTCGTGCCGGAATTCTTGACGGAAATGCTGGTAAGCAGGTCCGTGTCGCGTACTGTCACGCCGGCGAGAAAGCCCGTGTAGCTGGACGCCATGGCATTGGCATCAACGCCGTAGCCAAACTCCATGCTATATACGTAGCTGTCGCTGCCGTGGTAGGTCGGAGTCCATTGGATGGATACCGGGTGGGTGGTGCCGCTGGTGGTACCATCCTGTGTCTTGTATGAAAACACGATCTTGTTGCCGGCCCGATCCTGGATCTGGCTGAGCATCCAGACCATGACAATGCCCCAGGAGTTGACGACCCGTGAATCACTCGTGCCGCCATAGGTGTAGGTGGTGCCATCCTTGTGCTGGACCGTCCAGGATTGCGTTCCGGTGTAGCCCGGAACGCTGGAGGTGATGTGCGAGAAGTCAGCGATCTCGGTGGCCCAAACCGAGCCATCCGCGGCATAATAGGTTCCGCTCTGCCACCGAAGACGGTTACCATCGAGACAAAAGGCATCGGGTGCACTTGCCACGGCCGCGGCCGTTCCGTCCTGCGCCACGGTCCTGTTGCAGCCGGTAATCGACGATAATCCAGCCAGCGACCAACCGCGCCCCAGATATCCTGCACCGCCATTGCTGTTGTAGACCAGCGCAATGGAGGGCTGCAGGCCCTTGACACCAGGCGGTGTGAATATCGGTATGGTGTAGGTAGCGGCCCCAGACGGATTGACCGCGAAGCTGCCGACCATGCGGCCTACCGCCGCATGCGTCGGCGAGGCCGTAATCATTGCACAGAGCACAGCCGCTCCAGTCACCAGCAAAGGCAATAGACGGAACTGCTTCGCCATGAGACCTCCCTGCCACGCGATCGCACTTGAGTGCTTGTGATATTGATTCAGCGCCGTTACTGACATCGGCGCTTTCAGCCCCGACGTTTCAGGACGACCTCTTCCCTTCACTGCCCTTGTCGTTGTTATTCGACTGGCTAGAAACTATGCCGATTGCATCGCCGGTTTGTAGTGCCAGTTCGCGCCGCGTCGATCAGTCCAGTTGCCGTCAAGCGAGCGGCGAGCAGAGTGATAGTCTGCCGGTATTCAGCGCCGTGCCACGCGCCCGGCTGTACCGACCGCGCTGGAATGAAACACCAGCGAGAACACGTCCACGAACACGCTCGGATGCGGTGGCGCGGGCAAGGGCGAAGCCACCTGGATCGCATTGACCAGTGACTGCTGCCACGCGGGCGAGCCATCGCACTGGGCGAGTACCAGCTCCACTTCGATGACACGGCCATCGCGTCGCTGGTGGATCTGTGCCAGACAGGAGAAATCCGGTTCCGGCGCGGGCTCGTCGGGCAGGCGCCAGGCGCGCAGGATGCGGGCGCGCACCTGGCTCTCGTAGATACCGGCGAACTTCGCGCGCGCCATCAGGTCCGCATCCTGATTCGCCTCCTCGCCGGACTGAGCCTCCAGCGGCGGCAGGGGCAGCGGGTCGGGACCGGTGATCTCCAGTACCGAGGGCTGCTGGATGATGGGCTCGGCCAGTTGCGGTGCGGGTGGTGGTGAGGCAGGCAGCGCGGGAACGGGCTCCAGCATCACCATCACGCGCCGCTCGCCGGGCTCGCCATCCTGCTGGCCGACATTGGCGCCCGCACCGGTCGCATCGGGCCACTTCGGATGCAGCAGGCGACCGCCATCCCATACCGCCGCCATGAACAGCAGCGAGTGCAGCAGCACGGTCGCGGCGATGCCAACCAAGCCGACCAACGTGCGCTGCGTCGATCGCCTGGCCGCGAGAAGCATCTACTTCTCCACCAGCTCCGCTACCGCCGTCTCGAACACCGCGGTGCTGTCGATCTCCCCGCTGGCGCGGAAATGCAGATCCTTCAGCAGGCCATCGGCAACGGAATAGATCAGGCCGTTCACGTTCACGCGCTGCCCGCGGTCCCACGCATCCTTCACCACCGTGGTGCGGCACACGTTCAGCGCCTGCTCCAGCACGTTCAGCTCGCACAGCCGGTCGGCGGCCGCCTGGCCCGCGGCGGCGAGCTTCTCGGGATGCCGGTCGCGGATGTCCTGCACGTGCCGCAACCAGTTGTCGATGAGCCCGAACGAGGCCGAACCCATCGCGGCCTGCACGCCGCCGCAGCCGTAATGGCCGGTGACGATGATGTCCTCGACCTTCAGCACGTCCACGGCGTACTGGATCACCGACAGGCAGTTGAGGTCGGTATGCACGACCAGGTTGGCCACATTGCGATGGACGAATAGTTCTCCCGGCGCAAGACCGGTGATTTCGTTGGCGGGCACGCGGCTGTCGGCGCAGCCGATCCACAGGTAGCGCGGCGCCTGCTGAGCCACCAGGCGCGAGAAGAATTCCGGATCGCGGCGCTTGGCGTCGCCGGCCCATTGCCGGTTGTTGGCCAGCAGCTGTTCGACTCCCTTCATGGAGGGCAATGTTAGCAAGTAGACTCGCCCGTCATGGGCATCTTCGACGCGGCCATCATCGGCGCCGGCGCCGCGGGCATCGCCGCCGCGCGGCAGCTGGTCGCGGCTGGCCGGCGCGTCGCGGTGCTGGAAGCGCGCGGCCGGGTCGGCGGACGCGCCGTGGTCGACCGTTCGCTGGGCGCGCCGGCGGACCTGGGCGCGGCCTGGCTGCATTTCGCGCGCGCGAATGCCTTCACCGCGCTGGCGGATGAGGGCGGCTTTGGCGTGCTGCGCCGCGACCCGGGCTGGGGCACGGCGGCGTGGATCGGCGGGCGCGAACCCACGCCGGCCGAGAAGGCCGCGGCCAATGCCTCCTACCAGCGCTACCAGGGGCTGATCGACGCGGCCGCCATGCAGGGACGCGACGTCGCGCTCAGCGAAGTGCTGCCGCAGGATGACTACCGCCCGCGCTTCGATGCGGTGATGACCTGGGCGGTGGGCGCGGAAAGCCACGAGGTCTCCACGCTGGACCTGCACCGCTACGCGGATTCGGAGGACAACTGGGCGGTACGCGAGGGCCTGGGCGCGGTGGTCGAATACGCGGCGCGCGGCCTGCCGGTGACACTGGGCGCCGAGGTACTGGCCGTCGACTGGAGCGGCGAGGCCGTGCGCGTCGAATCCACCGCCGGCAATGTGCAAGCCTCCGCCGTCATCGTCACGGTGCCCACCGGCGTGCTGGCTTCCGGCGCGATACGCTTCACGCCGGCATTGCCGCGCGCGTACGAGGAAGCCTTCGCCAACCTGCCGCTGGGCGTGGTGAACAAGGTGTTCTTCCGCATCGAGCGCGGCCGGCTCGCGCAGATGCCCTCGCGCCACTTCCTCGGCGCCACCGGCACCTCACGCACCTGCAGCTGGTTCGTGCACGCCGCCGACCAGCCGCTGCTGATGGCCTACTTCGGCGGCGACCTGTCACGCGAACTGGAGCAGCGCGGCGAGCTGGCGCAGTTCGCGCGCGAGGAGCTGGCGCGCATCTTCGGCGCCGGCGTGCTGGATGAAATCGGCGCCACGGTGGCCACGGCCTGGGGCGCGGATCCGCATGCGCTGGGCTCGTATTCTGCGGCGCGGCCCGGCCATGCGGATTGCCGGACGCAGCTGGCGACGCCGCTTTCGCCGCGGCTGCAGTTCGCCGGCGAAGCGGCCTCGGTGAACTACTATGGCACGCTGCACGGCGCCTGGCTCAGCGGTATCGAGGCCGCCGGCCGGCTGCTGTAGTCAGAGCTTCGCCACCCACGCGGTGAAGGCCGCGCGATCCGCAGCACTCACGGAATCCGGCAGCGGCTGCCTGCCCTTGATGAAATCCTTCATCGAGGTCTTCAGCGCAATGGCGTACGAGGGCGAGGATTTCTGCAGTGAGGCGTAGGCATCCTTCACCTGCGCGAGCCGGCCGGTGAGCAGGAACAGCTCGGCGCGATACTCGATCGCTTCGGGATAATCCGGCTGCAGCGCCAGCGCCTTGTCGTAGGCCTTCAGGGAATCCTCGTAATCACCGAGCTTGCGGCTGGTGAAGCCGAGCATGTTCCAGCCTTCCTTCATGTCGGGATCGGCGGTCACCGCGGTGCGGAAGTGCTCGCGCGCGTCGCGGTAGCCCGCCTTCACGGCCTCGGCATTGTCGCGTGCCTTCGCGCCCTGCAGCTTCGCGCCGTCGAACTCCAGCTGCTGCGCCTTCTGCCAGCCCTCGTAGCCGATGTTGTAGTTCAGGCGCGCCTGCATCGCGGCGTCACCGGAAATATCCGGCGCGGGGGTGGAAGAGATGTTGCCATCGGCATCGGGAATGGCGAACGCGGCCGGCGCCAGCGCCAGAAGTGCCAGGGCAGAGAACAGCGGTAGGCGTTGCATGGTGGTTTCTCCTTCCGGACTATCCTACCCCAGCGGGGCGCCCGCGCTAGAATGCGCCCCATGAGCCTGTCGTTGCGCGAACAATTGCTGAAAGCCGGCCTGGTCACCGAACAGCAGGTGCAGCGCGCCGAGGCGCAGCAGCGCCAGAAGCAATATGCCGCGCCGCGCGGCAAGAAGCCTGCAGGCCCCACGCCGCAGGAGATCGCCGCGCAGAAGGCCGCCGCTGAAAAGGCCGCGCGCGACGCCGAGCTGAACCGCCGCAAGCAGGAAAAGCTCGACCGGCGCGCCAGATACGCCGAGATCCGCCAGCTGGTGGCCGCGCACCAGGTGCCGCGCGTGGAATCCGGGGACTTCTACAACTTCCAGCATGGCAGCGAGATCCACCGCATCGAGGTGACGCCGGAGCTGCGCGCGCGGCTCGTTGCCGGGGATCTGGCCATCGTGCGCTGCGACGGCCGCTTCGCCTTCGTACCCGCCACCATTGGCGAGCAGGTGGGCACGCGCGTGGAAAAGGCGCTGCTGCACCTGAACCGGCCCGCCGCCGCGCCGGCCGATGACGATCCCTACAAGGATTTCGTGGTGCCGGACGACCTGGTCTGGTGACGGGCGCGGCGGATCAGGATTCCGCGGCTTCCCCGCGGCCGTAGAACTTCACGCCGATCTCGATGGGCGCGCGGCCTTGGCTGACGCGATGCCGGTTGGTCTCGCGCAGCGAATAGACGCAGCCGCAGTATTCCTGCTGGTAGAACTGCTCGCGCTTGCTGATCTCGATCATGCGCTGCGCGCCGCCGCCCTTGCGCCAGTTGTAATCCCAGTACTGCACGCCGGGGTAGCGCGCGGCCGCGCGGTGGCCGCAGCCGTTGATCTGGTCCATGTCCTTCCAGCGCGAGATACCCAGCGAGCTCGAAATCATCGGGAAGCCGTGCTCGTGCGCATGCAGCGCGGTGCGCTCGAAACGCATGTCGAAGCAGGCCGTGCAGCGCGCGCCGCGCTCGGGCTCATGCTCCAGGCCTTTGGCGCGCGCGAACCAGTTCTGCGTGTCGTAGTCGGCGTCCACGAAGGGCACGTTGTGCTGTTCGGCAAAGCGGATGTTTTCCTCCTTGCGCAGCAGGTATTCCTTCTCGGGATGGATGTTGGGGTTGTAGAAGAAGATGGTGTAGTCGATGCGCGAGGCCAGCAGCGCTTCCATCACCTCGCCCGAACACGGCGCGCAGCAGGAATGCAGCAGCAGCGCTCCGGCGACCGGCGGCTGCAGCGGCGTGCGGGTGAGGGGGGCATCCATGGCGGCATGATGACAGATCGCCGCACCCGCCGCCCGGCAGGCGCCCGATACTCCCGGGATCAGAGCTTCATGCGCACACCCGCATAGGCCGCCCGGCCCGCGGCGCGATAGGTGTAGACCTCCTCGTAGTGCTGGTCGAGCGCGTTCTCGATGCGGCCGTAGAACTGCACCTTGTCCGTGTACCTCCAGTTCAGGTTCAGGTTCACCAGCGTGTAGGCGGCCAGCGGCGCCGGCGAGGGCCCGACGCCGGTGAAGTTGTCGTCGGTCTGCCTGCCGTTGTAGCGCACGGTGAGGTTGGCGTCGAAGGCCTTCTGCGGCGAGATCCAGCCGAGATTCAGGCTGCCGATGTCCGGCGCGCGGCGCACTTCCTCGATGCCGTTCTCCTTCGCATTCAGATGCGTCCATGCGACCGAAATGCGCCAGGCATCCGCGATGCGGCCCTCGGCCGTCAGCTCGATGCCCCTCTGCGTCGATCGCGTCGTGCGGTTGGCCGGCGTGCCGAAGTAATCCGGCGCCGGACCATAGCTGGTGTAGATCTCGTCGTGGAGCCGGGAATCGAAGTAGGTCGCGCCCAACAGCACCCTGCCGGCCAGCAATTGCTGATCGACCCCGGCCTCCCAGCCCGTGGATTTTTCCGGCTTCAGGCCGGGATTGCCGATGAAGGAAGACGGGTCGTAGCCGAACAGCTCGGTGAGCGAGGGATTCTTCACGCCCGAGCCATTGGCGGCCCGCAGCCGGGTGCCGCTGTCGAACAGGTAGCTGCCCTGCAGGCGGTAAGTGGTCGCGTCCTCGAAGCGGCTGTTGTCGTCGTGCCGCAGCGAGGCACCCAGGCCCAGCCTGGTGTCCGCGAGCAGCGTGTATTGCGCCACCAGGCCGGTGTTGCCGGTGCCGTGCTTCCCGCCCTGCTCCGCGCTGTAGGCCTGGGTATTGCGGGAATCCGTGTCCTCGCGGTCCACGGCCAGTGTCAGCAGGTGCTCGATCGCGGCCGGCGCGCCGAAACGCAGCGTGGATTCAGCCGAGTAGCGCCGGCGCTCGCCCTTGTCGCCGTATGGCCCGTAAGCTGTATCGCCGTCGCGCTGCGCATCCACGGCCTGCACCGACACGGCGTTGAGCCAGTGCCCATCGAAGGCGTCGTACTCCGCGCGCAGCGAACCAATCTGCGTCTTGCTGGTGAAACTGCCGGTGCCATCGACGGCGCCATACTCGGGCGTGGAGAAATCATCGTCCTCATCGGGCGTGTCGGCCCGGGTGCGGCTGGCGCGCAGCATGGCCTTGATGCGGAATGCATCGGTGATGTCGAAATCGAACTTGCCGGAAACGGCGCCATTGCTGGAACCCATGTCGCGGCTGCCCGTGCGCGCCACCGGATAGCCGTCGGTGGTGCGCCAGCCACCGCTGATGGCGTAATCCATACCGCCGTCGACGCCGCCGTAGCGGGCCGCGGCGTCCCAGGAATTCATGCTGCCGCCCTCGATGCGGCCGGTGAGGCCCGGCGCCTCGCGGCCCGTCAGCGTGCTGTAGCTGATCACGCCGCCGATGGCGTCCGACCCGTAGAGCGAGCTCTGCTGGCCGCGCAGCACTTCCACGCGCGAGATGTCGTCGGCGACCAGCGTGCCGAAGTCGAACTCGTCGTAGTAGGGGTCCGAGGCCTTGACGCCATCGATCAGCACCAGCGCGTGGTTGCCCTCGGTGCCGCGGATGCGCACCTGGGTCGGCGCCCCCTCGGCGCCGGAGCGGCTCACCGCCACGCCCGGCACGTCGCGCAGCACATCCGCGACCACGCGCGTCTGGCGATCCTCCATGTCCTGGGGATCGATCACCGTCGCCGAGGCGCCGAGCAGGCTGCGCGGAATGCCGTCGGGCGCGCGCGTGGCCGTGACGATGATTTCGTCCAGCGGCGAGGCTTCTTCCCCGGCGGCCGCAGATACCCCACAGATCGACACCATGGCCAGCGCAGTGGCCATGCCCGCAATGGCGCGCATGCTGTTCACCCTGACGTGCGTCCCCGCACGGTTCCGGTTGTTGTGGACGACTTCGCGCGAAGGCCGGTCTCCGGACTCATGGGTTCGTGTCCGCCGACACGAGGTCGCGGCACATCCGGCTGGCATTCCTTCCCGGGCCGTCGGCCCAGTGGCTAGTGCCAGCGAAAAAACCCATTTACCGTTGCGGGGGCAGTGCCGGGATGACGCCCTGCGGCGCGCACCGGCTTCCCGTTTCAATGCTTCGTGTTGCCACGAAACATCACCTTCGACGCCGCTAGGCTACGGAGGGAGCTATATCGCTGTCAAATCAGTCAATTTGGGGGATGGACACGCCGGTCAGCTGGCGTACAGATTCAAGGCGCAATATAAATGTCGCAATCGCGGAGGAACGCACACATGAAAAGACTAGCCTTTGCATTGGCCGCCGCGGCGGCCTTCTCGCAGGCCTGCGCCAGCAAGCCGGTCAAGAACGAAGAACCGCCGGGGGTGACAGGCCCCGAGACCTCGATCCACTTCATCAACCTGCCCGATTCCATCATGGGCTGGCAGGCCAACGGTGAGGACGGCCTGTGGATCCAGGACATGCGCAAGCAGTGGTATTACGCGCGCATCATGGCGCCGTGCAACGGCTTGGAGTTCGCCGTGGAGCTGGGCTTCAAGAACCGCGGCCTGAACCAGCTGGACCGCTTCAGCGAGGTGATCGTGCCCGGCGGCACCGGCCGCTGCCAGCTCGAAAGCCTGCGCAAGAGCGCGCCGCCCCCCAAGGGCGACCAGCACAAGGACGTGAACGAGACAAAGTAGCCTTGAGACCGCCGCCCGTTCCTCGCGGGCGGCGGCCGCGCGCTATCATGGCGCGCATGAGCCAGCTCATCTCCGTTGAAATCAGCCTGTATCCGCTCGGCGTGGAGTACATCCCCGAGATCCTCGACTTCATCCAGCGCCTGCGCGCGAACAGCAAGCTCACCATCGTCACCAACACCATGAGCACGCAGGTGCAGGGCGAGTACGACGAGGTGTGGGATACGCTCAAGCGCGAGATGCGGCCCAACCTCACCGGAGGGCATCACGTGGTATTCGCCACCAAGTTCCTGGGGCCGGTGGAGCCGGGGCTGGTGTACGAGGGCTGAGCCCGGCGGCTGGCGCCCCATCGCCGCATGGTGTGGCAGTATTGCCGCCCCATGAATCCCGCCATCGAAACCAGCGGCCTTGCCAAGCGCTTCGGCGCGACGCGCGCCGTCGACGGCATCGATCTGGCCATTCCGGCCGGCTCGGTGTACGGCCTGCTCGGCCCCAACGGCGCCGGCAAGACCACCACCATCCGCATGCTGACCACGCTGATCCGGCCGGATGGCGGCAGCGCGCGCGTGCTCGGCCACGATCTCGTCAGTGAAGCCGCCGCGGTGCGCGCCAGGGTTGGCGTCACCGGGCAGTTCGCCTCGGTGGATGAAGACCTCACCGGCCGCGAGAACCTGGTGCTGTTCGCGCGGCTGCTGGGTTTTGGCTGGCGCCGCGCCGGCGAGCGCGCCGATGAACTGCTGGCCGCTTTCGAACTCGCCGAGGCCGCACGGCGCCAGGTGCGCACGTATTCCGGCGGCATGCGCCGGCGGCTGGACATCGCCGCCAGCCTCATCGTCACCAGCGAGCTGCTGTTCCTCGATGAGCCCACCACGGGCCTCGACCCGCGCAGCCGCAACCAGGTGTGGGACATCGTGCGCACCATCGCCGCCGGCGGCACCACCGTGCTGCTCACCACGCAGTATCTCGAGGAGGCCGACCGCCTCGCGGGACGCATGGCCGTGATCGACCACGGCAAGGTCATCGCCGAAGGCACCAGCCGGGAGCTCAAGGCTTCCGTCGGTGGCCGGGCCTTGCACCTGACGCTCACCGACGCCGCGCAGCGCGACACCGCCGAGGTGATCCTCAAGGCCGTGCTCGGCGAAGCGCATCACTTGGGCGAGCCCAACCAGATCGGCGCCAAGGTCACGCGCGAGGAACTGGTGCCGCAGGCGCTGGCCCAGCTTGCTGCCGGCGGCATCGGCATCGCCGAGTTCGCGCTGGCGCAGCCCAGCCTCGACGATGTGTTCCTCGCGCTCACCGGCAAGCCGGCGGAGAACCTGGAAGCGGAGGCGAAACCATGAGCAACGGCATCCACGGCGTGCTGTCGGCGGACCGCCGCCCCGCGCGCACCGGCACCTTCGCCGCCGTGCTCACGCTGGCCTGGCGCGCGATGCTGAAGATCAAGCACGTGCCCTTCCAGCTGTTCGACGTGCTGGTGTTCCCCATCATGATGACGTTCATGTTCACCTACCTGTTCGGCGGCGCATTGGCCGGCTCGCCCAGGGTGTACCTGCAGTGGCTGATCCCCGGCATCGTCGTGCAGACCATGGTGTTCCTCACCGTCTACACCGGCGTGAGCCTGAACACCGACATCCAGAAGGGCCTGTTCGACCGCTTCAAGTCGCTGCCCATCTGGCAGCCCGCGCCCGTGGTGGGCGCACTGGTCGGGGATCTCTCGCGCTACGCGCTCGCCGCCTGCGTGGTGATCGTCGTCGGCCTGATCCTGGGCTTCCGGCCGGCCGGCGGCGTGCCAGGCGTGATCGCCGCCATCGCGCTGATCCTGCTGTTCGTGTCGTCCGTGAGCTGGATGTGGATCATCGTCGGCATGCTGGTGAAGACGCCCGAATCGGTGATGACCAGCAGCATGCTGCTGCTGTTCCCGCTGACCTTCGTCAGCAATATCTTCGTGGATCCGCAGACCATGCCGGGGTTCATGCAGACGGTGGTATCGCTCAATCCGGTGACGCACCTGACCAATGCGTCGCGGGGGTTGATGCAGGGGGATGTGCCGGGGAGGGATGTGCTGTGGGTGGTGGTGGCGTCGGCGCTCGTTACGGCGGTGTTCGCGCCGGTGGCAATGCGGTTGTATTACCGGGAGCGCTGAAGACTTTTATTGCTCCGCTGCCGGCGACCCCATGAGTGAGAGAATTGCCCCGTATACCTCTTCGAACTGCCGACGCATGTCGGCATCGAGTGAGGCCAAGGATTTCTCGAGCGCCTCGAGTTTGCTCGCCAGCTCGGCATGTGAGACCAGCAACTCGCGCAGCTTCACGAACGCCCGGACCACGTAGACACTCATCTCGACAGCGCGGGGGCTGTTCAGAATCGTAGCGGCCATGATTGCCCCGTGTTCCGTGAAGGCCAGCGGCATGTACCTTCGTCGCCACACCAAGAAGTGCCGCCAGATCGGAATCCAGCAGCACGCGGCACCCACGCACGACATGAACCTGACTGGCGATATGGACCGCGGCAACTACATCCGACTTCTTGCGCATGCCGGCATTCTTCGGGGCGCTGCCGCTATTTTGGACAGGAAAATCTGCCGCGTTTGAGCCAATTGGCTTGTTTCCAGCGGGCGTCCATTTCAAACGCAAGCATCCTGGACATGTCACACCACGTATCCTTGCGATGAAATGTTTCCGCCCCGCCGCATCGCCCACCTCGACATGGACGCCTTTTTCGCCTCCGTCGAACTGCTGCGCTACCCGCAGCTGCAGGGCCTGCCGGTGGTGATCGGCGGCCGCCGGCGCCGGGAAGATGAGACACTGGCGCAGCTGGCCGGGATACACGGCGCGCCAGAGCGCATCCCCGTCGAAGCCTTCCCCCGCCTCGCCGACTACGCCGGCCGCGGTGTCGCCACCACGGCCACCTACGCCGCGCGGCAATTCGGCGTGGGCTCGGCGATGGGCCTGATGAAGGCGGCGAAGCTCTGTCCGCAGGCCATCCTGCTGCCGGTGGATTTCGACGAGGTGCGCCGCGTCTCGCGGCTGTTCAAGAGTACCGTTGCGGACATCGCGCCGGTGATGGAGGAACGTGGCATCGACGAGGTGTACATCGACTTGGCGGACGTGCCCGGCGGCGATGAGGACGGCGGCCGCGTGCTGGCGCGGCACATCCAGCAGCGCATCTTCGAGGCGACGCAGCTCACCTGCTCCATCGGCATCGCGCCCAACAAGCTGCTGGCAAAGCTGGCCAGCGAATTCGAGAAGCCGAACGGCATCAGCGTGGTCACGCTGGAAGATCTGCCGGCGCGCATCTGGCCGCTGCCTTGCCGCAAGGTCAACGGCATCGGGCCGCGCACCGACGAGAAGCTGCAGGCGCTCGGCATCCGCACGGTGGGCGACCTCGCGGCGCGCGAGCGCGAGTGGCTGCTCGAACGCTTCGGCAGGAGCTACGGCGCCTGGCTGCATGAGGCGAGCTGGGGCCGCGACGAACGCCCGGTGGTCACGGAGAGCGAGCCGGTGAGCCTGAGCCGCGAGACCACCTTCGAGCGCGACCTGCACGCGGTGCGCGACCGCGCGGAGCTGGGCGCGATCTTCACGCGGTTGTGCGAGCAGGTGGCCGCCGATCTGGCCCGCAAGGGTTATGCGGGCAGGACCATCGGCATCAAGCTGCGCTACGACGACTTCCGGAGCGTGACGCGCGCCACCACCATCGAGGCGGCCACGGCGGACGCCGCCGCGATCCGGCGCCAGGCTGGCCTGAACCTCAAGCGTGTGGATCTCTCGCGGCGCATCCGCCTGTTGGGCGTGCGCGTGGGCAAACTCGAGAAAACGGCAAGTGCGGCCGCCGGCGGGTGATGCGGCGCCATGCCACATCGCTTCCACATCCGGATCACTGCTGTGGTTCGGCCTGAGCCTGCGGCAGGATGGCCTGCATGCCCTGCATCATCGTGCGTCCCAATTCGGTCTGCCGGTCGAGCATCTGCCGATAGCTGTCGAGCTGCTGCGCGCTGAGATATGGCGTGGCCGCCGTCACCAGCCGGCGATTGCCGTCGACTTCGCGCTGCATGTCCAGATCCATCTGCTCCTGCTGGGTCAGCTTGCGGCGCGGTGGAGTACCCATGGAATCCTGGTCGATGCGTTTCATTTCCGCATCGAGCGCCGCCATCAGTGGCCGCACCTGCGCTTCGGGCAGCGTGCTGCCGCTGGCGGCGAGCTGGCTGCGCAGCTGGGTCACCTGCTGCCGCGCGGGCAGGGTCTTCTGGTAGGACTGCCACTGCGTGTACTTGTCGCCCAGCATCGCGGCGATGGCGGCTTGGTCGGCCACCCTCCTTTCCTCCGCCTTGCCCGCCAGCTCCCGCATGGCGGCGGGATCGAGGCCGTTCATGGGAGGTGCGTCCGCGGCCAGGTCCGCCTGCTGGTCGGCAAGCAGGTCGAGGAACTTGTCGAGTTCATCCGGTGCGAGGCCGAGTTCCTCGCCCAGGTCTGGATACTCCTGGGCGAGCATCGCGCGCATGAAGGTGCGCCTGACGGCACGATCTGGCTGGCTCGATGCCGGTCTGGCAGCCGGAACCGGCGCGGCGCCGGCGGGCGCCGCAGCTTGTTCCGCTCCTGGCACCGGCGCGCTGGCTGCGCCAGCGGCAGAGACAGTCGCGGCGGCATGGACCGGCCTGGCGGCTT